>Ga0210386_10004301_pt1 | contig 11801 bp, 18 predicted proteins | sample IncBWH32OmetaG_FD_160091 | JGI IMG/M metagenome (GOLD analysis project Ga0210386, IMG submission 160091) | Forest soil microbial communities from Barre Woods Harvard Forest LTER site, Petersham, Massachusetts, United States - Inc-BW-H-32-O ... | reverse complement strand
CGTCGTGGGCGTTGCCCGGAGATAGAGCAAACGTTATGGCCGTTCGAGCATTCGCGGCAACCATATGAATCTTGGTGTTCCATCTGCCCCGCGACTTGCCGATGGCTTGCGGTCCGTTTTTTTTAGCGCGCTGGTCCTGTCCGGATGGACCTTCACCGAGGTCGAGTCTAGCGCGAACGCCTCGATCTTGATGCGCACGATCTGCTCCACCTGCAGCTTCTCGAACACCGGTCGAGCACGCCGCTTTTGGCCCAGCGGTTCATCCGCACGTAGATCGTGTGCCAGTTGCTGAACCGACCGGGAAGGCCGCGCCATTTGCAGCCCTGCTCGGCCACATACAGGATCGCGTTGAGCACTTCCAAGTTGCTCAGACGCACGTTCCCCCGCTGCAAAGGCAGGGAATCTTCGATCTTCTCGTACTGCTGCTGAGTAAGTTCCATCATAACTACTCTACCCAAGTTAGATGTCATTAGTGTGAACACGCCCTAGCAAGTATCTAATCACCGACTTAGGTACCGGGAAGACATCCGCCGTTCCTTCCGGCCCGGGCTCTTTCGGCGTCCTCTGGCTTACCCCAGGACACGCTGCTATTCCGTAAACAACATCTAAGCCGCCCGAAAACGAAGTACCGCTACCTTCTGATGGTCCACCGGAAGGACCTACTGGCTCTGCTGAGGAAAGAGGCGAAGAAGCAGTCCGGCTTCCGGCTCTTGATGGGCGCCATGGTGACCGACCTGATTCGAGAAGATGGCGTGGTTCGGGGCGTGCGATATCAAGCGGACGATGGGGTTCATGAATTGCGCGCTCCTGACCGTGGGCGCCGACGGCCGGTTCTCGCGTGTGCGTCATCTGGCGGGAATTCAACCGGTGAGCACCTCACCGCCAATGGATGTTCTTGTGGTTCCGCTTACCGCATCTTCCCGAAGAGATCGACGTGCCGGGTGGCGCGTTCGGCGGATTTGCCCGCGGAGATCGCAAGGATTATTGGCAAGTCGCATTCGTCATCGCGAAAGGTTCGTCCCAATCGCTGCGGACCGAAGGAATCGAAGGGTTGCGGCGACGGATCCTTGAAATTGAGCCACGCCTGGCGAAGAACGTGGAATCGCTTACAGACTGGCACCAGGTGTCGCTGCTTTCCGTCGAATCGAGCCTATGCCAGGGGTGGTAGAGCCCGGCTTGCTGCTGATCGGCGACGCGGCGCACGCGATGTCCCCCGTCGGCGGCTTGGGAATCAATTACGCGGTTCAGGACGCCGTCGTGGCGGGCAACCTGCTTACAAAGCCTCTGCTCGATGGCCGCGTTACGACCGACCAGCTTCGCGCTGTTCAACGTAAGCGTGAATGGCCCGTACGGATCATTCACGCCTTTCAAACGCAGCTCCAGAAGCGGGTGATCGCGACGGCGCTTCGGGCGCAGGAACAAAAAACATTGCACATCTCTTGGTTTATCCGCGTTTTCACGCGAATTCCGTTTCTCCGCGATGTCCCGCCGCGGATGATGGCTCTGGGCGTGGTTCGCGTTCGCGTCGAGAATTGAAGTTGCTATAAAAAACGAGAGTCGGTAAGTTCCGAGTCGGCCGTGACTCCGGAAGAGCCCCAGCAATTGACTTCCGCACTTCCCACTAAGACTTCTGGCCCGGAATGATTCCCGCATTGCGTCCTTTCGAGCCGACGGTCAGCTTGTCTACACACCGCGAGTCACTCCTCGCGCAGCAGCATCAAAGGATCAACCGACAGGCGTCTGTAATCAGCTTCTTCCTGGGAGCAAAAAGATAGTTCACGGAAAAATGCTTGGCGAGCAGCCGATTGGGAGTCGGTATAGGGCCTTGTCAGGAGAAAGTTCGCCGATTGGCCCCCGATGACCCTGACCCCAGCGTATTCACTCCCGGCAAGTCGGCGCCCAGGCCGAATGTGGGATCGCGAAAGAATTACAATTTGTGATTACAGTGAGAATTGCAGAGTGCGGGCAAGCAGTCGTGAAGACGGAGTATTACTCGCACTCCCTGCAGAAACAATGCTGTTCGCTGCAAAGCAATATCAATCCCTTATCGAGAACCAGATTCTGAAGGAATGAGTGCCTAGCTATGGTTCCCGCATTTATCTCCATAGGGCCGGCCTTAGTTTAGGAAGGAAGGACGAACATGAATGCACTCGCCCGTCCAGAATATACGCGAGCTTCATCCAGCTCCGAGGGAGAGGGGTTCGCGCCCGCGCTCCGGGATCCCGGTCTGCGCCTCAACGCTCACGCCGTCATATTTTCGCTTGCCACTGTTCTGGCCCTTGCCACGGCGAGCGAATGCCGCTCAATAACTCATCTTCCTTCATTAATGTATGGGATCGTGCTCTGGGAATGGTGGGGGTGCATCGCCAGCGCTATGTGGAATCTCGGTCAGCGAGTGCCTCTGGTGTCCAGCTTTTCGGCGAAAGCGATCTCTCTTCATGTCCTGGTTGGATCGGCTCTAGGGATCGCTCATCTCCTGCTGCTAGGGGGCCTCGGCTTCACTGTCCCAGGATGGCAAGCGCACTCAACCGCGCTCTCCATCTGGACGAGCATGCTCAACATCAATCGTTTCGGAATGGAAGTGCTTCTATATGGGTTTGTTTTTGGAATCACAGGCATAGTCCGGTTTCAGATTCGGGCACAACGCGACGCCTTACTCTCGCTGGAATTGCAAAAGCAACTCGCCGCGGCGCACCTGCGGGCTTTGCAGATGCAACTCGAACCCCATTTCCTCTTCAATACCTTGAATGCGATCACCACGCTTGTCGACTTCGGAAGGCAAAAGGAAGCAAGTACCATGCTCTTCCACCTCAACGCAATCCTGAAGAGTACATTGCAGAGAACGACTCCGGAGAAGGTACCACTATCGCGCGAGTTGGAGATGATTGAGAACTATCTTGCGATTGAACAAGTGCGCTTCGCGGACCGGCTTCGCGTCGAAATCAAGATTGAGCCAGCCGCTCTTGACGGGCTGGTTCCATGTTTTTTGCTGCAGCCCATCGTAGAAAATGCCATTCGCCACGGCGTCGCGAACAGTGAGAATGAGGGGCTTGTCCAGGCGTCGGCGAAGCGCAATGGATCAAATTTGCACTTGCAAGTGCGCGATAGCGGACCAGGGACGAGTGGGCGATCTCAGAACGGCCATGGCATTGGGCTCTCGAATACCAGGGAACGGCTCGCGTACTTCTATCGGGATGACTACGTGATGAACGCTCAGGCGATAGAATCGGGCGGCTTTGAAGTCTCTATCACTATCCCTTATGAGTGCAATTGAAGATGAAATTGAAAACCGTCATCGCCGACGATGAACCTTTAGCCCGTGAACGGCTTCGATATCTCCTGGCCGGCGATGGTGAGATCGAAATTTCCGCAGAGTGCCGCAACGGACGAGAAGTCATTGATACGCTCAGAGAGAGAAGCATCGATGTACTTTTTCTCGATATCGAGATGCCGGGAAGAGGCGGGTTCGAGGTTATCGAGCAAATCGGTCTCGGGCACATGCCCGTCGTAGTCTTTGTGACCGCCCACAACCAATTTGCCTTGCGAGCGTTTGAGGTGCATGCGCTCGACTACTTGACCAAGCCGGTCGAGATGGAACGACTGCAAGCCACCCTGGTTCGAGTCAGGGAACGCATCGCTTCGCACGCGGCTCTGTTGACCCAGGAACAGCTAAGGTCCGTGCTGCAGAACCTTGATGACCGCGCACGAAATGATTACGCGAAACGCCTTCTTGTCCCCGATGGCAACAGGGATTTCTTCGTCAACGTCGGCGACATCGATTGGATCGAGGCGGCAGATTACTACTCTTGTCTGCACCTCGGTACGAAGAATCTGATGCTGCGCGAAACCATCAAGCAACTCGCAAGCAGTCTCGACCCACAGAAGTTCGTACGCATCCACCGCTCGACGATCGTGAATGTCGACCGCGTCGGCGAGATCCTCCGCGAAGGGCGGAGCGATGGTTGGGTCATTCTGACAAATGGGCAGCGGCTGAAGATGAGTAGGGCTGGATGGCAAAGCCTGCTTGCTGCGAGCCGAACCTGCTAATCGCAGTCAGCGGCTCGATTGCACATTCACTGCACCATCGTGAGCCTTCCCTGCATTTCCAATGTGTTTTCCCGCAAACCGCTGGCGAAGAGCCTCTTGGCGCCTGAACATTGATCAGGAGTCGACAAATGGCACGGTTAGCACTCGAGATTAACGGCCGGCAACAAACCATAGATGCCGATCCGGAGATGCCCTTGCTTTGGGTGGTCCGCGACTTACTCAACATGACAGGCACAAAATACGGTTGCGGCATCGGGTTTTGCGGAGCCTGCACCGTCCACATCGACGGCGCGGCAATCCGCTCCTGCCAGACCACCCTCGCAACCGCCGTAGGCAAGCGAATCGTCACCATCGAAGGTCTTGCCACGAACGGTCTACCTCCCGTGCAGGAGGCATGGATCGCAGAACAGGTCCCACAATGTGGCTATTGCCAGCCCGGACAGATCATGTCCGCCGCCGCGTTACTCGCTCAGAAACCTCACCCCACCGACGCCGATATCGACGACGCCATGTCCGGCAATCTCTGCCGTTGCGCCACCTACTTCCGCATTCGCAACGCGATCCGCCGCGCCACAGGGGAGACGCACCCGTGAGCACCAAGCCCAGCCCTGCTCCAGTTAAAAGCGGCGTCGCGATCTCGCGGCGTACTTTCTTCGCAACCTCCGCGGCGGCCGCAGGCGGAGCGCTTGTGGTAGGCCTCACCCTTCGCGGCCGCTTTCACCATTCCTCTTCCGACGCGTCGCAAGACCCTTTTGACGCCTGGATCCACATCCATGCTGACGGACAGACGCAGCTCGTTCTAAACAAATCTGAGATGGGCCAAGGAGTCTTCACTGCCTTGCCCATGATCCTCGCCGAAGAAGCCGAGATCGATTTCTCGCGGATCACCGTCATTCAGGCCGACAATGCCGATGGCACTGGCGGGAGCGGCTCCGTCTGGGGAGGCTACACTCCTCTTCGCCAAGCCGGAGCCCAGGTTCGCGAGACTATGATTGCCGCTGCCGCTCGCCGTTGGCACGTTGCTGCAGCCGAGTGCCGCGCTCACAACAGCCAAGTCACCCACACCCCATCAGGGCGCACCCTTTCCTACGCCGCCCTTGTCAAAGACGCCCGCAGGCTTCCTCTTCCGGCCCCCCACCGTGTCTCATTGAAGGATCCGAAAGACTTCACTCTTCTCGGCCGCTCGATCCCCCACCTCGACATCCCCGATAAGGTGAAGGGAACCGCCCGGTTCGGCCTCGACGTTCGTCTCCCCGGCATGGTCTACGCCGTCGTCGCCCAGTGCCCCTACTTTCGCGGCGATCTTCTTCGGTTCGACGCCGCCAGAGCCAAAGCAATTCCCGGCGTCCTCGAAGTCTTCGATATCCCCACCGATCCCGACTCGGCCAACAAGAACACGCGTGAGGTTGCCGTCGTCGCTAACAACACGTGGGCCGCCATCCAGGGCCGCAATGCGCTAGCTATCGAATGGAAGCCCGGACAGTACCACGACGAGTCTACCGAGTCCCTCACCGCACAGTTGCGCGCGGGCCTCGACGCTCAGGAGTACTGGAACTTTACCAACACTGCCCTTAACCCTGACACAGTCCTCGCGGCTAGACGCATCGAGAGCGTCTACGAGTTTCCGTTCCTGGCCCACGCAACCATGGAACCCATGAACATCACGGTCAGGCTCGAGGGTGGCCGGTGCGAGATATGGTCCCCGACCCAGACCGGCAGAGGGACCCAGGAGAACGTCGCCAAAATTCTCGGCATCGACAAGCGCGACGTCACCGTCCAGGTCACCTTCATGGGTGGAGGCTTCGGCCGCCGCTTCGGCTCAACTTTCGATCACCAGGCACTCCAGATCGCGCGCCGCGTCCAGCGACCTGTCCAACTCGTCTGGACCCGCGAAGACGACTTCACTCATGATCGCTACCGCCCCGCCTGCATGCACCGCCTCCGCGGCGGCATCGATAAAGAAGGAAATCTTGTTTCGTGGACCGACCGCATCGCCGATACCACTATCATCGGCCAACGTGACCCGAAGCAGGCACAGGCCTTTGAGCTCGGCGGGGCGCTGGGCATGCCTTATCCTGCTCAACACTTCCGGATCTCTTATGTTCCGGTCGATAGCGGCGTCACTCGCGGAGCCTGGCGCGGCGTCGAGATTTCCTTCAATGTCCTTTCTGTCGAGTGCTTCATCGACGAACTCGCTCATCTTGCTGGACAAGATCCGTACCTCTTCCGCCGCCGTCTGCTCGAGAACGCGGCCGCTCACCCCAGCGCGTTCAGGTCCAACTACGATGGCACGCTTGCCGATCCCACGCGTACGATCCAGATGCTCGACCTTGTCACTGAGAAGGCAGGCTGGGGTGAGCCCCTTGGTCCCAATCGTGGTCGCGGTATCGCTTGCTTCTTTTCGAAGACCACTTATCTCGCTCAAGTCGCCGAGGTCGCGGTAAAGAACGGCAATCTCCGCGTCGACCGCGTTATCACAGTCGTAGACCCCGGCCGGGTTATCAATATGAACGGCATCCGCGCGCAGATTGAGGGCGCTATTCTTATGGGCCTTAGCGCCACCCTCAAAGAGCGCATCACGGTCAAGAACGGCATGATTGAGCAACAAAACTTCGATAGCTATGACCTGCTGCGGATGCCCGATGCCCCGCAGCTTGAGACATACCTCGTGGAAGGCGGCCGTCCTCCCGGCGGCATCGGCGAGCCGCCGCTCGCGCTCATCGGTCCCAGCGTCGGCAACGCCATTTTTGCCGCCACTGGAAAACGCCTGCGCAAGCTCCCCTTTCAACTCGACGAGATGTCATCGTGAAACAGGTCTCGCTCACTGTTCTAGTCGCAATCTTCGTATTTGGCTACATTGCTATTGCGATCCCGGCGTTAGTGATCTCGCAAAAAGTCGGTGCCTCAAGCTGTTGCCAACGGCAAGCGAGTGTTCAATCAATCCTGCGCTGGCTGCCGTGACACACTGTGCACAACCACAAAGTCGGGTCCCGGATTGAAAAATTAACTATCGCCGCCGGCCAGGGCCGCACCGATGCGACCGTACGTACAATCATTCAGCAAGGTAAAGGCAGGATGCCCGCCTTCGGCACACTCAGCGAGTCGCAGATAGACGATCTGGTTGCTGCGCCGTAGCGTTCGCAAGCCAAAACGAACGTCCTGGACAAACCGTTCGTACCACACCCGGTGCCAGACTGAGTAAGCTTCTTCGCGAATGGACGATATATTGCCGAGCTTTATCCGTGCGGCTTGTCGCGCTCTATCTGGAGACATACCGCGGGCGAGGTTGTCTCCGGTCTCCGCTTCGATGTGGTCATGGAGTTCCTGTTCCAAACCGTCCAGGTGATTTTGTTCTTTCATCGCACAGCCTATTCCGTGGGGCGAAGGACCCTGCAAATGGCTAACGCAAATATCTCCCACTTTGATGTCTCGATGGAAGGTTGCTTCCGGCCCTTCGCCGTGAGCCGATAAAACTTGGCTTGTCTATTATTTTCCGAAATGCCTTCTTCGGCCTTGATCCAGCCTCGCTTGATGAGTCGGTGAAGGGCAGGATAGAGAGACCCCTGTTCAACAAGGAGTACGTCTTCCGAATTGCGTTCGATCGCCTTGCCGATTGCATGACCGTGTAACGGGGACAATATGAGCGAACGAAGGACGAGCAAATCGAGAGTGCCTTGGAGCAGCTCGACGCGATCCGCCTTGCCTCTAGTAGACATTCTAGGCGATCAGAATTCCGTCCCTAGTAGAATGTCAAGGGGAATCGTCGACTGTCCCCTGTCGAGTCGCGAGCAACCCTTGGGTGGTTGGTCGTTTACGAAATTTCCTCTCTTGATTCGGAGCAAATCGGATTCACCGCTCCCTAAATGTTGGCTTGGTGCCATCAGGTGCATGATTGTGTTCCATCGGATATTTCCGAATGGAGCGTGTCAGGCTCAAACACTATTACGTCAAACCTTCAACCGTCGACCGAATCCGCAACAGCTTGCTACCCTTCCCATCGCGGAGTACATGAGCGAAGGCAGGATCGAGAGGGATTTCATCGTGTGACGCTTCGGTCTTCAGTCTACCGATTCGCCTAAATCGTAGTGCTGGGCATCTCCGTTGCCGAGGCGTCTAAAGGCCTATCTCTATGGTCGATCATGGCGTTGCCGACGCTCTTCGCCGCGGGCATGTCATTGATCGACACCACCGACAATATTCTTATGCTGGGAGCATATGGCGGGCCTTCGTGAAACCTGTTCGAAAGCTTTACTACAACATGACCATCACTTTCGTGTCGGTGGTCGTCGCCTTGGCTGTCGGCGGCATCGAGGCGCTCGCTCCCTGGATCGCAAAGGACGCGGAGGTCTTGCGGTGCTTCGAGGATTCCCTCCAGTTTGAGCCCGGAATATCGTTCGGCCTGCGCGCCGGCATAGCAATCGAGAGCACGCCTCTTGGCTGCCTCGAAGATCCGATGGACACCTTTGCGAATACCATAATCCCGGATCACGATGAACCGAGATGGCTGCATTAGCCCTACGGAGGGAGCACTGTGAGCAGCGGTGAGCAGACGGCCGACTAGATCGTCCGCCACCGGCGGGTCGAGAAAGCCCCGGCGTACATCGCGCCGCTCGGCGATCACCCTGTAAACAGCTTTACGTTCGGCCTCATCGAAGTGAGGATGCGGATTCATTGGCTGGGCTCACCACGCTCTGGAAAATTTTGGGCCAGAATGGCTTTCATCGCGCAGCCGACTGTTTACGCCGGCGTTGTGTTCGATCAGACGACCGAAGAGCCAAATCACATCCGAGAGACGATTGAGGTAAGCCAAAACCTCCGGCTGGACCGCTCCACCGTTCTCCACGAAGCGAACGACACTGCGTTCAGCGCGGCGGCAAACTGTGCGCGCAATCTCATAGGCCGCCGACTCGGTGTGCCCTCCTGGCAATGACCAGTCGGCGAGAATGCCTTCTGTTGCTTCGATCTTGTGGACCAGCTCGGTGAGCATGTCCACATCTTCAGAGGAGATGACAGGCGGCTTCTTCCTGCTTTCGGGCGGCGTCGCCAGTACAGAGCCCACGCGAAACAACGCTCTCTGGATCTCCTCGGTCCATGTTGCGATCTCCTTGTTCTGGCAGATACTGCGAGCAAAGCCGAGATGCGTATTCAGCTCATCGACTGAGCCATAAGACTCGACGCGAAGATCAGCTTTTGATACACGGATGCCACCGGCGAGCCCGGTCTGTCCTCCGTCGCCACGTTTGGTTGCAATGCTCATAGCACTTCTCCTTGTAGGGAATACGTCTCCTCCACGGTGATACGAAGGGTCTTGATGAGAGGAGAGCGATGGTATTCAATGACGAGCCCATCATCGAGAAAATCGATGGCCCGCGGCGGTATGGCTGAGAAAAGCACCTCTTCCGGGAAAAACCAGGGACGCACAGTCCCAAGTTCCTTGATCGTTCGGACTCGCACAATAACCGCTGGAAGATGATAGATCTTGGCTTGCAGACAACGAAATGCCCGATGATAGCCATCTCGTAGAAACCAGCGACCCCGGTACTGTGCAACTTCAAAGAACGGACTACCGGAATGAACTGCAAGGGGCTGGAGTTGTCGTCCGTGAAGCGAAAGTGCAGGTTGGGATTCGTCGAGCGAAGCAGAACAGATGTGTCGCTCCGAACAGCTTCACAGACAACAGGCTTCGGCTCCCCGAAGCGCATATCGATCAGACCATCCCAGTCGTTCGTGGCGGATACGGAAAATTCCTGTGTTTCGGGATCTATAACGACCCTGCGCTGGAAAGCAAGGAGGAGCCGAAGATCCACGTTGCCCAGAAACCAATCAAGCGCGGCCATCTCCGCGCGAAGGTCGGCTCGGGACTCTTGTTCTGCGAATCGTTCCCGCAATCTGCAGTCGCCAAATTTCGTGAGAGCTGACTTGGTCTCGAACGAGGTTCTCCTGGTTACGAGAGCCCGTGCAAAATCCGGTTCACCGCGGTAGGCCGCGGGGCGATACTCATCCTGATCGAGGCCCCAGGCCGCACGTTCTCTTACCAGCATCCCCACTCCACTCATCTGAGTCTCCCTGGCTGATAGCGAAAAAACCAGCAGTATGCGCTGGTCCGTTCCCAGGTTTCTTGGCCGCCAAGTCCGCACAGCGACCTCAGCACGACTCGCATGACGCCGGCGTGCGTGACGACCACGGCGCACCTCTGCGAGCTCAAATCGAGAAGATGCTTCACTTCGGTCAAGACTCTGGATTGGAATGCTTCGAGCGGCTCGCCGCCAGGCGCCTGCAGGTTCGGATAGGCTTCCGACCATCGACGAGCATAATCTTGATCGCGGGACTCAATTTCCGCCCAGCTAAGTTCTTCCCATTCTCCGAAGCCAATCTCGCGAAACTCCGGAACCGTGATCGGCGACAGTCCAAATGCTCTCCCGATTTCACCAAGCAGGTCGCGATATCGCCGTCCCGGTTCGAACGCTGGAACAACTCCGCTTCCAACCTCGTTGGAAACCAGAACGACCGAGCAGGGCGGCGCTTTCAAGACGGCGCACAGCGCAGCGATGCTTTCGGATATGGCTGCTGAATCGTCTTCAAAAACGTCGAGCATTTTTCCCGCAAAGAGCGTGAGACAGTCGATCAGAAGCAGGTCACAGTTACTTGCCGATCCGATTGCGACAGCCAGCTTAAGCGGTTCCTCGATCGTCGTCCAGTGTTGCGGCCGTTCAGTCCGGTGCCGCTCGATTTTGCGCTGCATCTCTTCGTCTTCGAGTCGCTCAGCCGTTGCAAGAAACGTGACACGCTGAGCACGCGCGGCGAGTTGGAGTGCATAACGACTTTTGCCACTACGGACACCGCCCAGGACGAGAGTCACATCCCGAGCCGAACCTGCATGCATGGGTCGATCTCCGGCGTTCGCCAAGGCAATCGCTCAAAGACAAAGCGGGAAGTGATCCTGAGGCAGCTGCCACGCGATCCGCAGAGTGAATCTCGTGTTCATGCTATTCAACTCTCCCATCGAAGTTGATAAGCCCAGATTGGCATCTGGCCGGTCTCCTGACTTGCGCTTCGTCGAAATCGGGCAGCCTTCCCAGGACTTAATTCCCAGTGGCTTCGAGCAAAGAGCCGATCTCTCAGCGTTCACAGTTACGGGGTAGTGGCGGAATTGCACCGCCTTCCCGAACACCAGATGTTTGAAAGATACCGTCTGGCAAGTCCATAGGTCAACGGGGCATCCGGATCGATCGGATTGGTACTCAGCCGTCAACTCCGAGCGGGCCATATCACCACTCGAACTCGTCTCGATGCGACGATGATGCCCGTGAAAGACAGCCAAACTCCACCGGAGAGACAAAAAAATGACGAGTATGTCCCAAAGAGGTCTATGACGATAAAGCCATGGGACGTCGAAATCATGAAGTCGCTAGGGCGTGTTCACACTAATGACATCTAACTTGGGTAGAGTAGTTATGGATGGAACTTACTCAGCAGAAGTACGAGAAGATCGAAGATTCCCTGCCTTTGCAGCGGGGGAACGTGCGTCTGAGCAACTTGGAAGTGCTCAACGCGATCCTGTATGTGGCCGAGCAGGGCTGCAAATGGCGCGGCCTTCCGGTCGGTTCGGCAACTGGCACACGATCTACGTGCGGATGAACCGCTGGGCCAAAAGCGGCGTGCTCGACCGGGTGTTCGAGAAGCTGCAGCACGGAAATGGTCAAAACCACTCTTGTAGAAGCCGTGTCGCCGCGTCGGTTGCGAAATACGTCGTA
>Ga0210386_10004298_pt1 | contig 11806 bp, 12 predicted proteins | sample IncBWH32OmetaG_FD_160091 | JGI IMG/M metagenome (GOLD analysis project Ga0210386, IMG submission 160091) | Forest soil microbial communities from Barre Woods Harvard Forest LTER site, Petersham, Massachusetts, United States - Inc-BW-H-32-O ... | reverse complement strand
GAAACAAAGCCTCGACCTTTCTGCCAAAATACAGAAAGAGTACGCCAATAAAGCCAACCGTACCGACAATGGCGTAAAACAGGCGGGTTTCCTTGTGTTGTGGAAAACAGCCATGCCCAGCTTACTTACCGAAATAGGGTTCCTTACCAATCCGCAGGAGGAGAATTATATAGGCTCGCAAAAAGGACAAAACAAAACAGCGGAATGTATTTTTTATGCCTTGCAGGAATACATTGACGAAAAGGAAGGGGTTACTTTTAAAGAAGGCGATTTCAAACTCAATGCTGCAACATCGGACACTTCCACAACCGACGATACAGCAACTTCCGAAACACCCGATACCACTACCCAAGCTCCGGTAGTGGATACTCCCAAAGTAAAAGCGGCAGTACAAAAAGCAGCGGCACCAAAACCTGTGCCTGTTAAGCCAGCACCTGTTGACAATACCGCCTCCGAAAATGCCAATAAAATGAAGGCATCGGTGAAAGAGCTGCATGCCGATTCCGCTAAAATTAACACTACAAAATATGTGGACGATTCCACTAAAATAGTTTATAAAATACAAATTACTACCGCATCGCAACCATTGGCTATGGACGACCCCCGCTTTAAAGATATACCCGATGTGGAAATGTATTTCGATAAAACCGTTTACAAATACACCGCAGGCCATTACTACACTATGGAAGAAGCCGACAAGCTCCAAACGAAACTCCGCAGCCGGGGCTTTAAAGATGCCTTTGTTATTGCCTTTAAAGGAAAGAACAGGGTAGTCGGAAGCCCGACCGGCAAGAAAAAATAGGGACTTAGATTTTATTAGAGTATGAAGTGCAAATCCGCAGAGGAATGGGAGTTAATTAGGTTTTAAGGATATACTATTTGCTTGATTCCATCATCAATATTTATTAAGGAACATTGTTCTGGTAGTTTTACTTTATCACTGAATATAAAAACCTCTTTACCTTTATAAACCTTTGCTGCTGAATATTGTAAATCATATAAAAAATGGCGTCTCTTTTTATATAAATTTATTATATCGGAAACGCCATCGTATGAAAGAACCCATTTATGCTTAACGCCCTGCTGAATTACTTTTGCAAGTCTAGCATGGTCCTCTTTCTTATATGAGTTTAAATATAATAAACTTCCCTTTTCATAATAAGGTGGGTCGAAATAGATTAATGTATTTGATGGTAGATTGGGAATATAATTCTCAATGTAGAATTCAGCATCAAAATTTGTAATACTTATTTTATCTTTAAATCGTGAAATGGCTTCAATTCTAGTAATTAAATCATTTCTTGAGAATCTTGCATCCATTTTATAATTACCTGTTTGGTCATTCCCTCCGATAACTCCTGCTGATAATACCCCTGAGCGATTACATCTATTTAAATAAAACGCACTAAAACCTACTTCTAGTATTCTTCTCCTGTCGCATTGTTTAATAATTTCCTTTCTCCTTCTCCATTCTTCAATAGTTAATGATGCAGTTGAAATCAATTTGCACAATTCTTCTGTTTTATTTAATACAGAGTACCAAAAGGCATAAATAATGAAGTCGGAATCGTTGATGTGAAGATGATCGATTTTGCCACTAAGTAATAACTCCAAACCAACCCCTGCCCCACCGGCATATGGCTCAACATAATGACCACTTATATTATTTTCTATCAATATCTCTTTAATAAAGGGAGCTAACTTTTGCTTCCCCCCAGGGTATCTTAATGGTGTTTTAAATATTCCCATATTAATTCATGGCTTCCAATAAAGGAAAAATCTGATTAAAAATTGCAGGAATTTCAGATGATACTATATAAAAAGTACCATCGTGAATAAGTTTGTTCATTGAAGTAACTGACAAAATTCCCGCCTTCTTTTTAAGTTCAGTAAGTGCACCGTGCAGTTTGCTTTCGACTTCCCTTTTATTACCGCACAAAGTTATAATATGATTTGTTATTTCCGTTAACAATTCACCTAATTTTTTTTCAACTTGTTTACCAGTCTTTCCTCCTGGTCTATATAATGATATTTTGTTGTCTTTACAATAAATCTTTGCAGAAATTTCAAACATACTTCGTAATAAGAAACAAAATGCTATTGGATACCTATCGCAGGGTAATGTTTTCAATTCTTCATTAATAGTAACAATCTTTGCCCTATTTGCTCCCTCAGGCGCAAATTTTTTCAGAAGTTCTTTTACATTTTTTGGGCTATTGATTGAATGAGCCTTGTTGGCATTCTTTGTCGAGTTCTTTGACGAGTTAGACGATTTATTCCCTTTGGTATCTTTCGAACTATTAGTATTTGTATTGCTTGATTGCAATGGATCGCTTTTAACAATTGGTGGGACACCATAATTAACAGCAAAATCAACTTTAGTATCGCGTATTTCCTTATAGTGTAACTGTTCCAATCCGATATCAAAGGACAATTTTTCAATATGTTTTACATGCTTTATTTTAGGGTATTTTTTAGTTAAATCAGGGATGGTTTTATACCCCAACCTTGGATGAATAAATCGAAGTGCCTCATTTAAGACAGTTAATGGGTAATATCCGGCCCACCTTTCCTTTTGACTACCTGTTAAGTTTTGCCCATGTTCTAAATACTTCTCAAGTAAATCTAATGCTGGTTCTGAAAGATTTTTGGAATCACGGTTATGCCTAGCTCTAGCAACAGAATCCCACGGTTCTCTAGCAGCCTTTTCCCCTTTACCGTGTGTCAGTGATATAATTTTATCTAATTGTGAACTTTCGCTAACAGTATATATTCGGCAGGGTACTTCCTTATTTTCTAATTTCCAAATGCTACTTATCTTTCCAGCTTTAATAATTAAATGATCTGGTATTTGAAAATCCGATATTTTGTATTGCCCGTTTATCAATTTCATACAGGCGATCCTTCTATTGCCTTCCCTTACAACGTATTCGGAATTTTTATTTAATACTATAATGTTTTCAGTTGCATGGTATCCATCCTCAATAAGGCTTTCCATTACCGCAAAAAACCTGTCTGGCGATATTGCTATCATTGCCTTAATGGCATCCATTTCTGTCTTTTGTGGAACTGTTCTAAAATTCTTTAAATCAAGCTTTAACTTGCTAACTTCCAATTGCTCACTTGTTGCCATGTTAACGAAATTTGTGTGGCAAAAATACAAAATAATTAACTCGAATACGAATTTGCTAAATATATATTGAGTTTTCATTAATTTCCCAACTTCAGATATTCCTTCTATTTTACTACAAATAAAATCCACATATTATTCTCTTTCCCAAAAATTATTGACTTTTCTCGTTGCCCCTGAAGTTGCACTTCGTGGGATAGCAATATTTTAAGCTCTGCTTTAAATTAAATTTTCTCATTCAGTTATTTCAAAATTGGTTTTTTATTGGTAAGTACCACTTACCAGTTATAAACCAACGAAGTGCAACTTCGAGGGTACGATGGGCTGCATAGCTTACAAGCTTTTATTGTGGCGGTTTACAGCGGTTATATATTATATATTTATTCCTAAAAAATTATATTTTAGCTATACTATTCGCCAAATACCATTAATTCGGTCCCACTAATTAATGGTATACCACTCTTTCATGGTACTTGTTTTTTCTGAATTACCATTTTAAATTCAACAAATTATTTAATAGAATACTCACCCCTGCACCCCCGTCCGAATGGCAAAGGCCGGGCGGGCCTCTCTAAAAATAGAGAGGGGAAAAGTCATTTTGCAATCGTTTTGCATTTCCCCCCCTCTCTACTTGGTAGAGAGGGGCAGGGGTGAGTAATCCCCTGCCTCATTTCCAAAGCTCTCAAAATATCTGACTAAGCAGGTTTATTTTACACTCTATTTTTTGTTTTTCTATGTCATATTGCAAAGGTAAAACGTAGGTTATTTTATTCCAAAAAAGTCATTAACCGGGGTCCAATTTATAATTACCAGTCCGGCCCGGACTTGTTTGACACAATACAGTTGTTATACATGGTGTCAAACAAAATATGCTGGTAAATATCAGACAATCAGCACTAATTATTTTGTTAGACACATTCCGGCAACCCGTAAAAGTGTAAAATGGTGTAAAACAAGTCCGGGCCGGACCTGCAATTAATTAGAGCCCGACTGGCAAAAAAGTTCATATTTGAGAAAGCTGAGATATCCCGGTTCTTTAGGTTAGGGTTATCCACATATCTCTAAAATGTATATTTGTGCCGTACCCAACCCAACCCCATTTTTGAAAAAGTTACTTATTACAGCTGTCCTTTTTTTGTCAGGCATACTATGTTATGCAACTAAAAAAGACAGTACCCACAACTGGCATAAGAATAGCAAAGTGGATATAAGGTTGGTGCCCGTAATATCCTATGCGCCTGAAACCCGGTTTTTAGTCGGGGTGGGGGCTTTAACTCCTTTTAAATGTTTTTACGACAGCGCAACCAAGCATAGCATTGTTGAAGCCTTTATAGCCTATTCTCAAAACAAGCAGGATTACATTTATGTGCCTTACCAGATATATACCAAGCACAACAACTACTATTTTGAAGGTGAAGCGGACTACTATAACTATAGCTACTATTACTGGGGAATAGGAGAGAACCGTGTGGCAAAGGAATTGTATGATGTACGGTTCCCGAAGATATTTCTGAATGCCTTCCGGAAGATAGTTCCCAATTTCTACATGGGGCTCGATTATTATTTCGAGGATGATGTGATGGGTGCAACACAGCCCGGTGGTTCATTAGCTGCGGATACTGTGAGAGGAAGTAATGGAAGCGTTACCTCCGGCGGCGGCATAGATCTGCTGTATGATACCCGGGACAGTATCTTCTTCCCAAGGCATGGATGGTATATAAGGGTCACTTCTAACTTCAACTATAAACAACTGGGCTCCACCTATAACTTCGACAAAGTGGTTAGCGATATTTCCTGGTATCATCAATTGGCCCGTCCGGTAGTGCTTGCCTTAACCCAGCACAACCAGTTAAACTGGGGCGATTCACCATTCAACCAACTGGCATTGTTAGGTGGCAGCAAGCAGATTCGTGGATATTATCAAGGCTACTACCGCGATGATGCTCTTAGCTACCTGCAGGCGGAAACAAGGATAAATTTAATAGATAGGGTAGGCTGTGTGGCTTTTGGCACTATGGCCTTTTTCGGCAACTATCACACCTTTCCGGAATCACCCATACCTGTTTTCGCAAAGGGCATAGGGCTTCGTTACAACTACGTAAGGAGGCAACACATTAACATCAGGTTTGATGTGGCCTACGGCACTTCGGTAGAGTATTATCTTACCGTGCAGGAATCCTTTTAGAATTCGCGCTCCAACTTCAGCAGGGCTGCCACTTTCTTATCAATTGGAAAAGTGAATTGGTCTTCCGAAATATCTTTCAGAGGAATCAACCGGAAGGCAATAGCACCTTCTTTTTCTTCTTCGAAATCAAAAGGCTTTTGTTTGATGGAAATATTTAAAGCTGACAATGCCCTCAACGTATAATATATACTAATAACCTGGGCATGCGGATTAAATGCCGAAACCTGGAAGAAATCGGTCGTGTAGAAATGTTCCAGTACGTCCACTTGGGTATTCGTTTCCTCCATCATTTCCCGCTTTATGGCATCAATTGTTCCTTCGCCAAATTCCAATCCGCCGCCCGGAAATTTGGTTATATACTTGCCATGAATCAGCTCGTCCGATACTAATACGTTTTGATTTTCATCTATAAGAATACCATAAACACGCACGTTAAAAGGATAGCTCACAATAGGTTAATTTAGGGATGAAGGTAAACAAAAAACACTAACCCTGACCTTAATTCTATTAGCCCCAAACCATATTATAGTTTGGGGCAGAAAAGGTAAACAAAAAATGCCGGAGAAAATTCCCCGGCACTTTTCTATCTAACCATTAAAAATGAAAATACGTTACGGAAGAGTTATTACAGGAGTAACAGGTACTGCGGAAGCGCTGATGGCAGTATATACTGTTTGTGCGTATTGAAAATTGGTGAATGCACCATAAGTATAATTATCAGAAGCACCGTAAACTGCAAAGTAAACCGGATTGCCATAAGCAAAGCCATTCGTATAAATAGTATTCAATGCAATAGTTACGTTATAGCTTGTTGAATCCTGTGGTATTGTTTTAGCAGTAACAAAAGAAAATGTAGAAGGATTGGAAGAAGTAGATGAAGAAGTACCTGCAAAAATCAAAATTGTTCTGGTGCCGTTATTGTCCGCGGGAATGGTGCCGCCAATATATAAATTACCAACATTTCTTTTAGAAGTTCCTAAAGAATCTACCGCAGTAGTAACATTGAAATTAGGCAGGGCTGTAATTTTATTGTCGACCAATAAAGTACCTCCTGTAAATTCCACATTCTGATGCATGTTCAATCCATATCCCGGATAGATGCAAAGCATATTATAAGTTCCGGTTGCAACATTATTAATGTTATATTGTCCAGTACTTGAAGCTATAACCGAATCGACCGTGGCATTAGTAGTGGCATTCTTAAGCAGTATATATCCTGTTGTGTAGGCATTTGTAACGGGTGCGGCATATTCATTGCTCATAATAACATTGCCGGAAATGTTACCAATAAGAACTGGTCCGGGAGGGCCGGAAGCCCCTGTTGCGCCGGTTGATCCTGCAGGCCCTGTTGAACCTGTTTTACTGCAGGAAGTAAATACTAATATTCCCCCTACAAAAAGGGTACTTAAAAAGATGGATAGTTTTTTCATGATGGTTTTTAATTTTGGGTTTAGACGTTGAGTGAGATATAAAGTTTAATGGTGCATTAAAATCATGTTAACCAAGGGAGATTATTAAACGGTTAGAATATCTTTTTCCTTGCTTTCAGAGTGTTTTTCACTTTTCACAATAAATTCATCGGTAAGTTTTTGAACTTTCTCTTCCCCGTCTTTCACTTCATCTTCAGGCACGCCATCTTTTTGAAGGCCTTTCAGGGCTTCATTGGTTTCCCTGCGAATGGTGCGGATACTTACCTTGGCATTCTCTGCTTCTACTTTTACTTTTTTCACCATTTCTTTTCTTCGTTCTTCGGTTAAGGGTGGGAATGAAAGGCGGATCAAGTTACCGTCGTTTTGGGGAGTTACCCCCAGGTTGGCAGCCTGCAATGCCTTGTCGATAGCTTCGAGCGTAGATTTGTCCCAGGGCTGAATAATGAGGGTACGGGCATCTTGCGAGTTGATATTGGCAAGAGACTTCAACTGGGTCCTGCTTCCATAAGCCTCAGCCATAATATTTTCGAGCATAGCGGGGTTCGCCCGTCCTGCACGAATTTTGGCTAACTCATTCTCCAGGTGACCGATGGCCTTCTCCATTTGTTCTTTGGCATCATCTAAGATCATTTGCATTTCTTCATTCATATTCAAGGGTATCTTGATTAATAATTGCAAAAGTAGGAAAATTGGTTTTATATTTGCCGACCTAATAAATATTACAATGAATTTTCCTGAAAACCTGAAGTACACCAAAGACCATGAATGGATTCGCATGGATGGAGAGAATGCCTACGTAGGAATCACTGATTTTGCCCAAAGCGCATTAGGCGATATTGTTTTTGTAGAGATCAATAGCGTAGGAAAAACATTTCCCCAGGGCGAACTTTTCGGTACCATTGAAGCGGTGAAAACCGTTTCTGAATTGTTCATACCGGTAGGTGGAACTGTTCTTGAAGTAAACCCCATGCTGGAAGAAAAGCCTGAATTGGTGAATACGGATCCTTACGGTGACGGATGGATGATAAAGCTGAAGGTTACCAATTCAGCCGAGGTTGATGGTCTTCTTTCATCGGCAGATTATAAAACCCATACGGGAGAATAACCAATTTTTGCAATTTATATGCACATGGCACAGGAAGTAAATATCCCGCAGCAAGAGCCAATGACGGCTGAACTGAAGGAAAAATCGAAAAAGTTTTTACTTTGGATAGGCCTTGTAAGCATAGCTATGATGTTCGCCGGCCTAACAAGCGGATATATTGTACGCAGGCAAACAGGCACCTGGCTAAAATTTGATCTGCCATTTACTTTCTGGATAAGTACTGCCATAATAATTATCAGCAGCATTACCATGAACTGGAGTGTTCAGCTTATCCGGAAGAATTCCCTTAAAATGCTTACTAATGCAGTCCTTTTAACTCTCCTGCTGGGAATTGGCTTTGGGGTTTTCCAGTTCATTTCGTGGTATGTGCTTATCAGCAAAAATATCTATTTCACCGGGGCCGAAAGCAGCGCATCAGCTTCGTACCTCTATATTTTATGCGCTTTGCACCTTTGCCACATTCTGGGCGGATTAATTGCACTTGGGGTTGTTTATGTTAAATCTCTCAGGCAAAAATATTCAGCCGGTAACCATTTGGGAATTAAGCTTTGCGCCACGTACTGGCACTTTTTAGATGGGTTATGGATCTACCTGTTTATTTTTATGCTCATCATGCGGTGATAAAAATATTTTTTTTATCAGGTAGTTCTTAAAGTAAACTTTTTAATTTTGCGCCCCAAACGGTATATTTAATTATTCAACTTAATTCAAATTATGTCCAATCAAGCTACAGCGGTTCCTTTAAGAAAAGACTGGGAAGGCGGCGTTTCACCATTTGGTGTCAGCTACGGCAAACTCTTCATGTGGTTCTTCCTTGTGTCCGATGCGCTCACATTCTCAAGCCTGCTCTGTGCTTACGGCTTCATGCGTCATAAATATACCGGCGAATGGGCACATCCGAACGAGGTTTTTCATCACTTCCCGTTTTTAGAGGGCAAAAACTTGCCTCTTGCCTATGTAGGGTTTATGACATTCGATCTTATTATGAGTTCCGTTACAATGGTATTGGCTGTAGAAGCGGGCCACCGCAAAAACCGCAGGCAGGTTATGATGTGGTTATTTTTCACCATTATAGGCGGTTTAATATTTGTAGGTTCACAGTGTTGGGAATGGTACCACTTCATTACCGGCCCTGAACTTACAGACACTTATCATGGTGTTTTCCGGGATTATATAATGAATGGCAAGCATATTGTTAATCCGCATTTTACAGGGGCCAATCTGATTGTGAATTCTTATACTATGCTGCCTACATTCGGAGACTTCTTCTTCTGTATTACAGGCTTCCATGGCTTCCACGTTTTCAGCGGCGTAATAATTAACATTATTATGCTGTTAATGGTGGCCAATGGCGTAATGGATAAGCGCGGACACTATGAAATGGTTGAAAAAGCAGGCTTATACTGGCACTTTGTGGATTTGGTATGGGTTTTCGTTTTCACATTCTTTTATTTACTGTAAACACAACATTTTAAACATATAAGATATGTCAAGTTTTTTTGAAGAATACGAAGGTTATCCGAACTATGAAGAAATGGCTACCCATGATGAAGCACATGGAAAGGCTACCCGGAAAAAGCTATGGATGGTATTCTGGATAATGCTTATTGTAACACTTTTTGAACTTTTCATCGGGTTTAAGTATTCGGATGTATTAGGTGAGACCAATAAGGAATATTTGTTCATCTTTCTAACTATAGCCAAGGCATTCTTTATTGTGTTTGTGTTTATGCACCTTGGGGATGAAAAGCAGGCGCTGAAATATGTAATTATAGCCCCGTATACCTTGTTTATATTCTATTTAGCATTTATGGCTATTACAGAAGGAGTATACTCATGGCATATTAAGGATATTATCTCTACGGTAGCTATGCACCAATAAGGTGAAAAAGGGCAAAAAGACATTTCTACTACTCTTCATTTTAATATTCCCTTCAGCTTTTTATATTTATCTCACAGCAGGTAAAGAAGGCTCTTTTGTGCGGCTGCCTTATTATGGCCCTAAGAAGCCCTTTGTTAAGACTGAAAATGGTAAGCAAAAAAAGGATACTGTATTTTATACGGTTCCCGATTTTATATGCATAAATCAATTCGGCAATGCAGTAACAACCCATTCAATGCTGGGCAGGATATGGGTTTGCAGTTTCGAAAATTTGAAAGATAAGGATATAGCTCCCTCACAGGCAATACTGATGAACCGGGTAGAAAGCCGCACCGATTTAGATACCACGCTCCGTTTAGTAACCTTTGTCCTCCATGGAGAAGCATCCAAAAGTCTTGCCGCTTATGCCCAAATGGTGCACGCCGGAAAAAGGCAGTACTTCCTTTCTGCTGATTCCGTAATGATGAAACAGTTTGCTATCAACGCTTTTTACCAGCCTTTGGATACTGCTTATAAAAATGGGTTTATTCATTTCTTTTTAATAGACAGGGAAGGCTGTGTTCGTGGAATTTATAATGGCCTTCACGTAAAAGAAATAGACGAGCTTATTGATAACATAAGCATGTTGGAAGCGGCATACTATGTGAAGGAAAACCGCGAAAAAAGTAAAAAGGGCGGAGACGATGATGGTGCCATGTAATAAATGGCCGGGTCTTCCGGAGTGAAACGAATGATCTCCGTTATCATGACATTCTTCCATATGTTCAGAGGAACTATCGTACTTAATCCCATTCCTATGTTATCTTTGCGCAATGACAGAAGAGAAGCCAAAGAAAACTTTACTTCAGCGACTTAGAACAAGATATATTTTCATTGTAAGGAATGAGGAGAATTTTGAAGTAAGATTAACGCTCAGGGTATCTCTTGCCTCGCTTGTAATGATAGTAGGGGGGCTTAGCGTGGTTCTTATCGGAATTGTAACCAGCGTGGTTGCATTTACTCCTTTGCGGGAATATATACCGGGTTATGCAGATGTTAGCGTCAGGAAAGATCTATTGTATCTGAGTTTTAAAACAGATTCATTAGAACAGGTTCTGCAGGAAAGGTCAGACTATATACGTAACATTAAACGTGTACTTTCCGATTCAGCCGAAATTAATGATACGTCAACAGCATTACAAAAGGATACAGGCGCCTCGAAACATGTAAAATCATTTGCCGCACCTTCTCATGCCGATTCTATTTTACGTACCGAGGTGGAATCGCAAAATCCTTACAATGTGGCTCCGGGCGGCAGTGGCGATAAAGCAGGTAATAACCTGAATGATTATTTCTTTTTCGCTCCGCTGAAGGGCATTATTACCAATGGGTTCAATCCTGCATCAAATCATTTTGGAGTAGATATAACCTCCAAAGAAAATGATGCGGTAAAAGCAACTCTTGACGGAACCATTGTCCTTTCAACCTGGACACTTTCTACAGGCAATGTAATTATCATTCAGCATAAAGACAACATAATTTCTGTTTATGAGCACAATTCGGTGTTGATGAAAAAAGCAGGTGATAACGTGCAGGCAGGTGATGTAATTGCTATTGTGGGCAACTCCGGCGAACTGACCAGCGGGCCTCATTTGCATTTTGAACTTTGGTACCAGGGCAGCCCTGTTAATCCAGTGGATTACATTACATTTTAAATTCCTATTTACAACGCTCCAGGCTGCCTTCACGGTATAAATGGTGGTAAGCGGAGAGTGCATTACCATAAATACCCTGAAACCCCGGGAAAAATTATTGGTACATTACATATACTATACATTAGCCTATGACAGGTTAATTCTTATTTCCCTGTATACATAATTTTTATTTCACATAGTTGCTGAAAGCGAAAAACATGAGCCATCTGATAAGAGAGTATGTTAAAAAATCGTTAAGCAGATAGGAATACAGCCGGTAAAAACATTGTTTCTATTGATCATAAAACATGATAAACGTCACTTTTGTTAACAATGTCGATGATAAATAGATAAAAGAAATAACCTTCCTCATAGTTTTGTATTGAAAATTTTTTTAAATT
>Ga0210386_10004294_pt1 | contig 11809 bp, 7 predicted proteins | sample IncBWH32OmetaG_FD_160091 | JGI IMG/M metagenome (GOLD analysis project Ga0210386, IMG submission 160091) | Forest soil microbial communities from Barre Woods Harvard Forest LTER site, Petersham, Massachusetts, United States - Inc-BW-H-32-O ... | reverse complement strand
TTTGGGCTTGGTGATATTAGGAAGCGTTCACCGTCGATTTCTTTCGCACTCACTTCAGGCGGCGGGCCGATATTCACGCAAAAACACAAAGTGTAGTGAAGGAGCTTGGCAGGTGTACCGAGTATCTGCGTCACAATATCCAAGTCACCGAGGCCAATGGAGAAGGGGTATTCTTTCTCGGGAAACAGTCCGAGTGGCTCTTCGATGTTCTCGAATCGTGAGACGAAGGGTATAGCTCTCTGAGTGCGTCGGCGAATATCAGAAACTGAGACGGACGAGGCACGATAACCGGCCAACACGGCAAGACGCGAAACTGTGTCTCACGACTTGGACTTACTCTTCATGAAAAACTTTGCTACCTTCAGTAGCAATCCTGAGACAATGAGGATTGGCAACAATGCGGGAAATATTGCGGCAACCTCAAGAACGAGGAGGACGCTAAAAGTGCCCCAGCCGATAGCATACCCGTTAGGCCATACGCTAGCCGCCGCGAGTCCGTTGATCTTCGCATCGAGATCCGCCGCCTTGTCGAGTTCGCCCTCATCTTTCGCCTTTTGGGTTTCAGTCTTGTACTGGCGGATCAGACCTTCTCGGTAAAGATCGATGTAATGGCCAAGTCGTACAATTGGCCACCACGCGATCGTAATCGAAAGGATCGGGCCGCAGAGAATCAGAAGGACCACGCCCGGGTTGACTTGACGAAGGCCGTTTAATGGCCACCACGCATCTAGGGCTTTCCCAATAGTTTCCACCGGCGACTTCTTGTCAAACACTGCAAAGGTTGCGGCAACCTCTTTGAAATAGGGCCAGAGAGATTTATGCATAACTTGTAGTCGATGCAAATAAACATATATCTGGAGCAGGACTGACCCAACAAGAAACGTACTAAAAACAAATCCGATGGGTTTCAACCCTAACCGGTGGTCGGGATCCTTTTCCCATGGCACAAATCGATAATCAAAGTCGCTTCTTAGCATGAGGTCGGCAAAAACACGCGAATGGATCCAAAACGACGAAATCCAAACGAGCCCAAGGCAGATTACGCTTCCTTGGAACGACAACGCGACAAGATAGAAGAGGAGATTTTGCCAAGGTGCTATGTGGGAGCTCCAGTGGCTGTTAGCCGGAATGAAGGCAGCATTCATCCAATCAATCTCATCAGAGTGAAAAGCATGATGAAACAACATTGCCGATCCGTAGCCACGGAGGTTATGCCAACTATCGATAATTGTGATCACAAGGGTGATCATCAAGCAAACGACGAAAAGGTGTTTTGTACGCGCGGCTGTCTGAATTCTGAAATCCGTAAGATAGTTCTCATACCGCTTTCCTGGAGAAGGCTGGATCGTAGGCGGACGTCGAAGCAATACCAGAAGGCCCCTTTTAAAAGATCGCGACGCCAATGCTGCAAGTGCAAAGGTGAACGGCAGAATAGTAAGGTAGTTGACACCCCAGTTAAACCTTTGCATAAATCCAATTCGCTGGATACCACCGTCACCATCCGGTATCGCAATTAGGGCTAGCCGAAGGGTGAAAGATGGAATAACGAGCAGCAGTAGCGCGCAGAGAGAAAAGACGCAGAAAACGATCCAGGGGCGTGAAGTAAATAGTGCACCGATTCGTGGGTTTAATGGAAAAAAGACTTCGCATGCACGCGGGTTGTATTGCGTACGCAGCCATCTTCGGAATGACATCGGCACTAAAGTCGTCATGCATCCTGCTTAATTCTCAAATTGCCAACAAGACAGATGCTTGATGGGAAGACGAATCTCATGACCCTCCGTCCCGTCGTTCAGAGGCGCATTCCTCGCTTAGCCAAGCCGGCAGTCGGTCCTACAGGTTGGACATATATAGGTTGTCGTACAGTGATCGCGGTCACAAGCGCCGGTCTTGATACGGTTCGGATGGCCATTTCGGCACACAACTGTTACGTCATTACCCGAGAAAACTTGCAACCCGCATTTCTCGCACTTGTGCTGGCAAGTGCCGCCAGTCACTTCGTCAATATGGCCGTTGGGACACTGCACATGCCACGTTCCACCCAAACAAGCCCGCGCCTGAGATGGAAAGGCCGTGATGATGCCAACCGATCCAATTGTTCCGACCAGTCTCGCAATGAATTCCCTTCTCGTCATATTCACATTGCTCTCTTTCTTTTGGTTCGATACTGCTTGTCATCGTGATCCTCACAGCGCAACCCCATAAAGGAGGATTTATGAGTACTAAGCAGTGGGTTTGCTCTATTTGCCTCGCGCTGAGGCAGCACTATCCATCCTACGATGTTGAAGAGAATAAAAAGCGGGACGATCCATTGGGTTACCAAAAGGACTACTTGGTTCGGTAGTGTCTGCAAGATATTCATGCCGGATCGAATCGCTACTTCTTATCTAAAAGAGCAGGACGAATTCACAACTTACGTTCTCACCAATCACCGATCGTGACTTTCCACGTCGGCTTTGGACGCGACCAAGAGAGAGTGACGCCTCTGAGGCGAGACCAATGTTGAGGGTCCAGCGACGGCAGCGTCTTGTTTCATCAGATACGTTCCGCAAAATGGACGGGTCTCACTGCCGACGCACAGAAAATGTCGGAGTTCGATCGTCTTTAAAAATACGAGCCTGTACAAGGGGAAAGGCGAGTATCGATAATTGCTTCTGGCTTGTCAAGACAATTGTGGATAGCTACGAGAATAACCCACAAGCGCCTGTTTCTCCGCCAGCAAGGGGCTTATCAAAAGGTGAAGCGCATGGAGAAGGAGGGCGAAAGGTAGGCATCATCAGTGCCGTCAAGATCTCTTGTATCACCTTCCATCGTTGTTAGTTTTCATGACTTACCAATTATTAACTTGCCAGATGGTTTAGCCGCGTGCATAGTTATAGGCCCGCTGATCTCTGTCCTTAGAAGGAAGCACAATGGCCAATATCACGCTTACAGATAACTCTTCCGCCTCAATCGATGCGACAGTTTTCGATGATTCTGTCCTTGGGAAGACTCCTGCGTCGGTTATCCATTTTCTGCGATCCGATGTTATCGGCGCGATGGATCAGACTCTCGACAAGGTTCAGATTAACTCGTTGTCTATCGGTTTTGATTATGAGCCTCAGTTTCCTCTTTCCGGCGGCACTGTGACATTTACAGCGGGCGGTGGACCGACCGGGGAACTCGACCTCTACAAGCCTGCAGGTGGCGGAAAACCAAGCCCACTCTTCCCCACGGATCAATTCGGTACAGACATTGAGATGGGAAGCAACTACTACTTAGCGCTCTCATTTCAGCTTTCGCTCTCAGGAGGCATGACGGCGACGCCGGGTGCGTTTACCCTCAAGCCTACCGCGACGGCGACGGGGAACGCGAGGCTTTACCTGCCGTTTGACCTCGATGCTCACGGTGCATACCCAACCCTGAAGAGTGCTTGGGAGACCCTCTGCGGATCATTCGTTCTTCCATCCTCAACAGACGAGATAAAGAAACTGCCAGTAGGAACCGTCTTTGCTTACGATTCTCAGGGAACCGTTGGATTTCAAGCACAATTTGATGTACTCGCGGCGGTGAATCCGACGGCGACACTCGGAGTCATTAAAAGCTATGGGCCCATCACCATTGATGCTGGTCCGAGCATCACGATCGGTGGTGGATTCTCCCTGGCTGGTGAATTCCAGGTGCGGATATGGAAGAAAAGCGGGAGTGTTTTTCAAATCGGCTATTACAAAAAGCGGGGTGAGAGCTTCACGGTGTCCTTGGACGCGAGTGTTGGCGTCGATGTTACCGTTGGGTCGTATGACATTATCTCTAAGATTTATGGCCTTCTCGGCGATTCGGGAAAGCTGGATTCGACTTGGCTGAAGGCAAATGTTCCAAGTTCTGTTGCCGACGATGTCCAGACTGCATATCAGACTGCAGCCCAAACGAAGCTCTCGATAGCGATCGATGAAGAGTGTGACACCTCTCTTATAGACCAGGTGGTGTTTTCCTGGAACTTCGACATGGCAGCGATGGATACGGCAGCGCAGGATGCATTTGCCAGTGCCATTCGCGGCGATCTTTCTCCATTAATGCGCGGCACACCCTTGCCTACAGGTGTCTCCAAGGCGGGCAACGTCATCGATCGGATCAAAGAGGCAAAACATGCCGTTACCTTCAACTTCCTAGGCTTGTTTGATCATGCCAGCGTTCAGGATGCGACGCTCGACATGAAGACGAAGGTGGCAGAGGACGGGCAATTGATTATTACCGACACAGCCCATCTGACCCGCCTCAGCGCCACGGCAACGCCATTCGTGAAGAATGATCAATTGCGGAAGGTTTTCGCAGAGGACTGCGTTGCCACCATTGGCTACGCCGTTTCACTTGGTAGTCTTGCTCCCCAACTGAAGGTGGCATACAGCTATTTCGATTACGAAAGTCATGCCGACATATCCGATTTGATACTGTTCGTGGCAACGGCAGATAAGCTGGGCGACGGAACTGCTAATACGGACTGGGCTAATATTACCCAGTCAGGAATCCCGAGCCAATCTGCTTCCCTATTTGCCTCGCTATCCTACGACAGTAGAACCGGCAGGAATTTGTTCCTGGATCAGGAGGCGAATCCACGGAGCATCGCCGATCTTGAAAAAGTTGGACGCAATGCCTTGCTGGGAACGCCAGGGTTAGGTCTTCATCCAGAATTCAGGACGCGCCTTGCGGATGACGCTCTATGGCAACAGATGAGCAACGCAGGTACCTCTCCGAACTTCTACGCCATCATTGGCGTGGACCAGATCAGCCCGCCGCAATGGGCAACTGTCTCTTTTGCTTGGACCCTACATATTCTTTTTTGGGCACCCGCGATGCATTCCACCGGGCAGGCTCTGCAAGAGATCTCTCAATACCTCGCTCAAAATCCCGGCATAGATCCGCTGCGTGATCCGGGGTTTCTTAGGCGGCGGCAAACATTCGCAAGCCAGCTCAAGAATGCGATACAAAAGGCTCCTTTGTTTAATGATGCTTTGGGCCTAATGACAATGTTACTTGCAGCCTCGCCCGCGAGTAAGGACGTTGAGATTACTTATGCCGGGAAAAAGACGGCTTATACATAGAGTTCAAGAAATAGTGCGCGTGCTGTTTGCAAAGCAGACGTGCTAACGACTGCGTCAGCTTTTTTCAAGGCAGAGAGGATGTTATTCGATGGGAACGATTCTTACTCAGATCGACCATGTAATCGTAGTGATGTTCGAGAACCGATCATTCGACACGATGTTCGGCTGGCTCTATGCGAACGGCGTCCAGCAGCCAACGCAATACCTGCCAACGTCGCCAAACCCGAAGCCGTTCGAGGGATTGAACCATGCTCTGTTCAACCCGCAAACTGCCGCATACTTTGAGGGGCAGGATCAGGACAAGATATGGGGTCCTTTTGACAGTGCAACCAGCACCGTCGACCCAAATCCTGATCCTCTTGAAGACTTCCCCAATGTCAACTACCAGCTCTTCGGCCCCGAGGCTCCGAGCCAGAACCCGAAGTGGCCGAACCTAGGGTTCGTGGTGAACTACGCCCTGCAGACTGGAGCAAACGTCCCGGTCGAGATCATGGAGCCGTATAGCCCAGATCAGGTTCCCGTGCTCTCGGCACTGGCGCGTAACTATGCGGTCTCCGATGCTTGGTTTTGTTCAGTGCCCAGTGACACTTGGCCGAATCGATCCTTTGTTCATGCAGGAACATCGAATGGAAACGTGGTGAACGGCCAACTCCCAAACCCGTTCGATTGGAATGTGCCCACGATCTTCAACGTCCTGGAGGAGATGGGTGCATCCTGGAAGGTCTACAGCGACACGGCTATCACTCCAGCATTGACCGGGCTGATGTTTCCACAACTCTGGCAATATTCCCTTGATCGTTTTGCGCACTTTGACGCCTTCAAACAGGCGTGTTCAGATGGCACTTTGCCGCAGTATTCATTTCTAGAGCCAAGCTTCCTCGACAATCCGAATGACTACCACCCGCCACATGATGTAGTTGCGGGAGAGCAATTCCTCTATGAGATATGGCAGGCAGTAAGTAAATCACCAAAATGGCAGCAGACGCTCTTGATTATCACTTTCGATGAGCACGGAGGGACGTATGACCATGTCATGCCGCCTTGGAATGCAACCTCTCCAGACGAGAGGAGCAATCCAGGTCAGCAAGGATTCACGTTCAGCCGCTTTGGGGTGCGCGTTCCAACGGTAGTTGTCTCACCATGGATTCAGGCGGGAACCGTGTTCCGATCAGATTCAGCGACGCCCTATGACCACACCTCAATTCTGGCAACTCTGCGCGACTGGCTGGGTGTTCCATCCGAAAAGATGGTGCCAAGCAAGCGGATCGAGATCGCTCCAACGCTGGCGCAAGTCTTGAATTTGGCAGAAGTGCGCAACGACATACCTAATATTCCGCCACCACCAGCCGAAATACAGCAGACAGGCACATTCCTTCCACCGAATGAATTGCAGAAGACGCTGATCTCGGCCAAAGCTGTGCAACAGAACCAGGACCCTGGGCAAACACTTGCTCAGATCGGTACCCGGCTGCAGGCAATCGAATTTTTCCAGCATCAGGGGACGCCTCCGCAGTCCTCTTCGAAGCATCCGTAGGCCTGAGATCCAAAGAGGTACTCTGAAAGCATTGAAGTGCCGATTTAAGCAATTAGCCAATTTTCTCTCGAGGTGCTGCTACCGAGAGATCAAAGCAGAGAATAGACCTCATAATTCGTGCTGATAGTTCTCAGCACAGAGAGACTATGGTTGATAGTATGGGCGAATCGAGCAAGTCAAATACGGCGGGGTCCAGCGATATTCCTAAACCAAAAGACAGCTGGGACAAAGCGGCATTGTCGCCCAGATTTGTTCAAGTGTATTGATTGCGGCAATCGGCGTCGTTGTGACCTTCAAATTCAACCATGCGGAAAAAAGTCGACCTTGTAGATGCCAACACAAACATATTCGATCAATGCAAAGAACGACTGGACCGGGCTTTTTGGTCTAGCTAAAGGGCAAACTGGCACATTGACAGCTGCCGGATCTTGGACATGGGACGATTAGAGCGGACGGAATTGTGGCCCAGGCGGCAACGTGCAACCAGCTCCTGGAGGGGCTCCTACACCAGGAGGGGAAGGATGTTTAGACTGGCGTATCTCACGGCCAGACCATCCAGGAGAGACCGACGGAGGCGACGCCGGCGCAGGCTGCGTTGTCTACATAGCCTACTTTTCCTCCGATAATCAATCGTATCAATCAATCAATGGGGCACGAATGAATTTCAAATTAACGATAACAAGCTAGATGACAATGGTGGAAGTCTGACCGTAACAGTTGTAACATCTTGATGCTTAAAGGCTCTTACTTCACACAACGTTTGATCGGATACAAAAAGAGGTTCAGGTTAGCCGCTTCTTTTCATACCTTCATCGGCTCGCTCGCCATCGATAACAACAACTTGTTTCATAAATAACAAGGCTAATTGCCCTTGTCGTAACTGCGCTGAAGCAAGAAGATACAGACAAATATTGAACAACAGAACGTTCTTTTTGGCACCAAGACAAAAGTCCAGACTATTGATTTGACTAAGTTACAGGCGATACGAATAAATTAAAGGAGCGAGCTGTGTGCGCGCGAAGAATCGACAGCAAAGACTCAATAGATCAGACAGACAACTTAGGTTTGCACTAGGAACAGTGATTACATATATAACTTCTTGTCTCCGCATGAGTCAAGAGAGAATTGTGACAAAAGTTTAGGACGCTGCGCACACCTCGGATTGGTCAGCTAGCACGAGTGCAGAGATCATATATATTAAGAAAGATCAGGTTTCATTACGAAAGTAATGGCGCTCTCATTTTCATCTCCACGAAAGGAAGATAACCTGAGGCGGCTGGCGTGATAATGCCGTTGTTGCCTTCTATTATCCACTAATAAACAACATATTTATGACGAATAAAACGCTACTTTGTCTCCCATTGATATCGCTACTATCGCACGTTGCCCTAGCTCAGACCACAGTGGTGGCTGGAGTTGTGAATGGTGTGTTAAATCCCACTCAATTTTTCGGCTCCGATATTGGGACGCAGATCAACACGGCATGGGCATCCGGTAAAGGAACGACTGTCAAAATACCTTATGGAACATACAGTTTTTCCACCACGATTAATCATCCCGGGGCCGGATATGAACTGGAGTGCGATGCGGGCACGGTTCTGCAATACACCGGCTCTGGCGATGCAATAGTGCTTCCAAATGGTAACCCAGCGAGCGCGCAAGCTGCTGGGATCGACGGCAGCGGAGGATGTCAACTAGAAGGTAATGCTTCAGCTAAGAGTGGCATCCATCTTACTCCGTCGAATCATACCTTTGTGCGCAATATGCGGATTGCGGGCTTTAGCAATGGGTATGGAATTTATATCACTGGCGCAAACAGCGTAGATATTTCTGATAATTCAATTACTGGCAATCAGACCGGAATTTACTTAACGAACTCGACATACAACGGCAGCGGCTACGCTGCGAATGCAATTCATGTTAATCACAATGAGATCGCATCGAACTCAACTTGGGGTCTAGATTCTGAGCCTGGATCGTGTGCATGTACAGAAAATCTCGGAGTTGCCATTATCGAGAATGTCTTTGAGGGCGACGGTGTTGGCGATGTCAATCTCAATTGGAACCGCGGGACAAATGTTGAAGGTAACTATTTCGAGAGCTCAGGGATCGAGGTTCAGATCGGGAGCACTACAAACTCTTGGGGTACCGCAGTCCGGTCGAATTACTTTACAACAAGTTCTTCGGTCACTGAGGCTGTATCGATAGGCTACGGCGTTCAATTTGATATCACTGACAATTCTGAGATTGGGAATACTCTGACCGGGTGCTTTATAAACATAACGGCTGGCACAAATGGCGGGAGTTTCACTCATCGTGGAATTGGAACGAACTACAGCACCTCGACGAATGAGTGGTGTAACCATGGAGTAGGAACTACCTCTCCCTAAGTAGAGGTGGCTGCCCTTTGATTCGTCTCCTCCAACCTACTGTCTGCACATTGACTCGATGGCTGTTTTCGTACCGACGTTAATCACGTGGCATTTTCTCTCCAATCTAGGACTACTGCTCCCTATTAGCAAAATAGTATAGCCAGCTAGGCAAAAACCGCCAGTACTGAGGGAGATATTTATCACTAGCAAAAAACAGATCTGCGAACGCTCGGGCCATCATCATACGATTCACAAACCTAAGGCCCCCTAACCGCGGGACCTTATCCGGAGGGCTCTACATCATAAAACGGCAGAGCCGACTTCTTTACAGCGGTTGTCTGGCCCTTCCGGGAGCCTCCATCGCTATTAGTACCTTGTCGAAAAGTTCTGGATCTCTTCTGGCGAAAACCGCGGCCGCAGCTGCACGGGATATCGTTGATTCACCAACGTAGTCCACATGGTCCTGAAGCCTTGTTAGTGCGGAGCACCACTCCTCCAAGTTATCTTGCATCGGCACCCATGGAATAGGGAGATGCTCGTCAAGCCGGGGAGAATATTCTTGAATCGGGATCACAGGAATTGCTCGCACAGCAACGAACATCCGTTCCGGGGCACTCACGCCGGCGGCGGGTATGGTCCATGCGCTTACTCTGCTTGCCATCCTTCTGGTCGCTGCACCGCTCGCCCGCTTTGTACCGTTGGCAACTCTGGCAGCAGTTTTATTCGTAGTGGCCTACAACATGGGGGAGTGGCGGGAGATCGGAACCATCCTTCGCTTATCGAAGACCGACATCGCTGTTTGGGTGACGACGTTTTCTCTGACCGTACTCGCCGATCTGACGGTTGCCGTAGGAGTAGGAATGGCGCTGGCGGCACTCCTGTATATCTACCGTATCGCGGAGACGACGACAGTTGCGCCGGTTACACGCGAATACCTGGAAGATGGGCAGGCGCACATTCTGCAAGACAAGGACATTCCCGCGAACGTAACCATTCTCCGCATTCACGGCCCATTTCTCTTCGGAACGACAGAAAAGCTCACGGAGGCTAGCAAAGATTTGACCCAGTTTGGAGACGTGGTGATTCTGCGTCTTCGTAATATGACGGCGCTTGACGCCACCGGCATCCACGCTCTTGAGCAATTCTCCGACCGTCTACACAAAGCAGGTAAAACACTTCTGCTTTGTGGAGGGCGCGATCAACCGTCGCGGCTCATCTCGCAGTCTGACTTTTTAAAGCACGTCGGAGCGGAAAATGTCTTACCTCATGTTCAGGCAGCTCTGACCCGTGCACGGGAGATACAGGGAGACTTCGCTGGAATCGGACGGCAGTTAGCTCTTGAACTGGAACACCGGCCACTCTAACAGTTTGCTTCACTCAGCGTAGATCGTCTCAGGAGACGGAGAGTGCAAGTTGGCCCTGACGTGTCCGTTGTTTGAGTCAAGTGTGAACCGATGGCGCCTAATCTGAGAGTTCCACTCCGACAACATGATTATCCGACCTTTATAGTGATGAACGCAGTGTGTGCTTTTTCGCTGCTTGTCTGCAGTGCCAGCACTAAAAGTACGGACAGTTAACTCCGAAAAAAGCTACTGGTCTTCAAGCACATTGAATCTTCAGAAATTCAGACGTAATCTATGCCCGCTCAACGCCAATAAACATTATGAGTTTTCAGCCTCACGTTTCTGGTTTAGGCAACGTGATAATTGGCCCCTAATCACCAGTAAAAATCTCCGACAATCAACTCATTCGCGCAGCCTGGGAGGACGCGGCATTTCGAAGATCTCCTAGGGCTGGATTGAAGGCGAATATTCGAATGAGGGGCCTCCAGTAAGCGACGGGGTGGGCTGTTCAAACGTAGGGCAACCGGTCTCTGAATCGTCCACCACCCAACTGCAACGCAAAAAAGGACCCCCTCTCGATTCGTCCAATCGGGGAATACCCAAGATGGACAAATGCCCGACGTGGGGGACCAAGCAGCTATGTGAAGCTATCCGTTTGCAAGTCCTCGGATGAGACTCTTCCTATCACTTCGGCAATCAGCTGTCTTGCTCAAACGCCAGAACAACCTTGATTGCCCGGCCTTCTCATGGAAGTGGTCGACAAGCGGAGTGTGTGCTCGGGTAATCGAGTACTGCCAAAGTAACTCATCTTTCGGTGCCCTCCTTTCAGCTTGGTTGCGTCTTTCAAAAACCTCCTCCGTCTAATATAGTGTCCATTCATCAGAGAGTACGTCACGATGAACTATCACTATCGCTATGACAAAGATGGCAGCTGCGAGATCATCTGCACGCGCTGCTTTCTTACGATTGGCCACGCACATGATCTTGCTGGCGTCAGAGATGTTGAGGCACAGCACCGATGTTCGACGGTGACCAGCGAGAGACATGGCCAAGGGACAGCCAAGATCTCTTCCCGCGAAAGATGGGTTGCGATTCCCTTGCATCGGATCGAGCATCTATGCGGATTTCTGGAGAACGCGAAGACGGTGAATTTACCCTCGATGTTCCTATCAGTTGGTCTCCTCTTGTATGTCGTGCCGACAGCGATCGAGTTTCTGGCCATCTGGCACCTGAGTCCGTGGCTCGTGGCCGTCCTGTTTGGAGATGTTACCGGGTGCGTATGTCTGGCCACCGCACTGAAAATGCCCCGAACAGGCGTGCTCCTTTATCTCACGCTGACAATAGGTGAAGGTCTGCTATACAGATCACATCATCTGTCTCCAACCGTTCTTATATGGATCGTTGACCTCGTACCCACTATTGTTGCAGCAAGCAGGATTGCCTACATCCACTCGACCCAGAAGATGCAACACGTGGACATAA
>Ga0210386_10004293_pt1 | contig 11810 bp, 6 predicted proteins | sample IncBWH32OmetaG_FD_160091 | JGI IMG/M metagenome (GOLD analysis project Ga0210386, IMG submission 160091) | Forest soil microbial communities from Barre Woods Harvard Forest LTER site, Petersham, Massachusetts, United States - Inc-BW-H-32-O ... | reverse complement strand
CATTTTCAGTAGGGAGGCAAAACATGAAGTCAAGAATCGAGAAACAGAAGCGCCCGGCATATCGTTTCGAAGGATATCCGAGAGCGATCGCCCTTCTCTTCACAACATTTGCCGTGATTGGTTTGTATATTCTGCCACTTCACGCGCAAATGACAACGGCCCAGGTCAATGGCACCGTGACAGACTCGAGCGGTGCGATCGTGATCGGTGCAAATGTCACGATCACCAACACTGCGACGGGAATTCTCCATCGTGAACAGACGGACAGCCTGGGCGCGTACCACATCACTGAACTGCCCCCGGGTAGCTATACGATGGAGGTGACTAAATCCGGATTTGCGACCCAGAACATTCGGGTTTTTACGCTCGTTGTCAGTCAAATATTTCAGCAGAATATTACCTTGGCTGTTGGCCCCGCTGTGCAGACTGTTTCAGTCAGCGCGGGGGCCCTGCTGCTGAATACCGAAACCAGCCGCGATGAGCAGCTCATTGAGAGCAGACAGATCAACGATATGCCTTTGAATGGCCGCGATTTTCTGCAACTGGCACAGCTTTCCGCTGGCGTCGTGCCGGTCGCCGGGGTCTCCGGCATCTCATCCCCTGCTTCCCAATGGAGTGCTGCCGGCACGGTGGCAATCGACGTGAGCGGCTTGAGGGAAGACGATAACAGCTACCTTTACGACGGTATCGAAACCCGCAACGCATGGTACGGTGCAGCGGGCCTGCTTCCCGACCCTGACATGATTCAGGAATTTGAGGTCATGAATTCCACCTCACCGGCACAGTTTGGATCTGGTGCAGCATTTGTCAATGTTGTTACCAAATCCGGCACCAATCGGATTCATGGAACCGCCTACGAATTCCTTCGCAACAACGACTTCGACGCCCGTAACTATTTCGATGTAGGCGCCGCACCTCCCTTTCACCAGAACCAGTTTGGTGCAAGCGTGGGAGGACCGATTAAGAAGAACAAGATGTTCTTCTTCGGCAACTATGAAGGCTTTCGGCAGATCCAGCCGAATGACCTGTACAATCTGGTTCCGAACGCCAATCAAATTGCCGGAAACTTCAGCGCCGACACTCAGCAACTCTACAACCCCTACGTACTCGACCCAACTACGCCGACCGGCTATGCGATATTGCCAGGCAATCAGGTCCCAAGTTCACTCTTTAGCGCGGTCGGACAGAAGATATTAGCCTTGTATCCGGCGCCCAACGGATCCTTTAACAATGGCACCGCCAACTACTTCAACGTCGCATCCACAGTCGACAACTGGAATCAGTTCAGCGCCCGATTCGACTACACGATATCCGCGAAGGATACAGCCTTCGTGCGGTACACCGGCAACTATCAAACCGAAACGACACCCGGCTTTACCCTCTTCAATCAGCAGCTCTACCCTTCGAGCCCCAAAAATCTGGCCGTTGGATGGACTCACATTTTTTCTCCTCGCCTGGTCAACAATTTTCGCTATGGGTGGAGCCACACGGCGGTCGGCCTGGAGCGTGGCGACGGGTTCAATCCAGCGGATGCGAATCCCTTGGGTTTAGTCAACGAGGAAGACCAGCCCGGTTCCGACGGCCCCCCCAGTATCGGTGTGTCGGGATATGGAAATCCGGGCTCAACGAATGGAACGGACATCGTCCGCGAAGGATTGAATATGTGGACCGAATCGCTGATGCTGCAAAAGGGGCGGCATCAGATTACAGCGGGATTCGATATCCGTTACGAACCGATGTACTTGTATGAGGATTGGTCGGCCACCTCGATCGGCTTCAACGGAGTCTACAGCGGAGATCCCGTCGCCGATCTGTTGATGGGTGTCCCGAATACCACGCGGACGGCACTTGGTGACCCCACGATGAATCTGCGAACGTGGTACGAGTCCTACTATGTCGAGGACCACTTTCAAGTGGATCGCCATCTAAGCCTGAACTACGGCCTGCGGTGGGAGCACCGCAGCCAGCCGATCGAAACCAACAACCGCGTCGGAAGCTTTGACATTGCTACAGGCCAGGACCTCACCTATCCAGACACCAATGTTCTGGGATTGGGCAGAAACATGGTCACGCCTGTCTACACCAACTTTGCCCCCCGGGTTGGCTTTAACTGGATTCCGTCCGAAAAGAACAATATCGATGTCAAGGGCGGATTCGGCATGTATTATCTGCAGCCGAATATCAACCAATACGAGGTGGAAGTCGATACGACCAAACTCTATGAGGTTGATAGCTTCAACAACCCGGCGGTTGGCTCACCTCTTGTCTTCAATCTGGACGGCACGCACGGCCTTCCGGGAATGTACCAGCCGGCGATGACCAACGGAAACTTTTCAGGCGGTGGTCCGACAGTCTCCTTCATCCAGCAGAACGCGCCGACTCCTTACGCTTACGAGTGGAACCTGATCATCGATCACACCATCAGGAATTGGCTCTTAGAAGTCGCTTACATTGGTACCTCTGAACGTCACTACGAGGAGCGCAATGAAATCGACCCGCTCAATACTTTGGGAGTCGCATCCCTTTATGCCACGTGCGGAACACCGCCAAACCTGGTGGGGTGCTATAGCGGGGTTCAGGAGAATCAACTGACAGGAACCTCGAATTACGACGCCTTAATTGGACGTGTCGAGAAGCGATTCAGTTCCGGATTCTCGCTAATGGCCAATTACACTTTTTCAAAATGCCTCGGCACGCCCTATCAGGATGAGTTCACGTGGCACGTCGACATGCATCTTGACTACAGCCACTGCACAGAGGACATCAACGATATTTTCAACGCAAACGGAATCTACGAGCTTCCCTTTGGGTATGGGAAGAGTTTCTTGAACAAGGGCAATCTCACCGATGCGCTTGTCGGAGGCTGGAAATTTGCCGGCATCGTCGCGCTGCGCACCGGCCCCTGGACAACGTTGGGCAGCCAACAAAACATTGGGTTTTTCGACGGTGCGCTGCCCGATCTCACAGGACCGATCAACAATCAATCATTGCATGGGGGGTTGGGAAGGCACGGAAGGCTGGGACCCTATATCAACACCCAGAATGTCATGAATTTAAGCGCTGTGGGAGTTCAGGGCGACTCCGCAACGCACAACGTTGAGAACCCGGGATACCAAGACTATGACTTGTCCGGTTATAAAGGTTGGAGGTTTGGCAAGGAATCGAATCTGACCTTTCGGGCGGACTTCTTCAATGCCTTCAATCGCGTCAACTTTGAAAGCATAAGTACGTATGATCTTGCCCCCAACTTCGGCATGGTCTCAAGCGCCAATCCGGCGCGTGAGATCCAACTCAGTTTGCGGTTAGACTTCTAGTCGCGTAACATCAACCGATCGATCTGTCCATGACGCCAAAGGGGAAACTCGTAATCATCGCCGCCATTGCTTCCGTTTGCCTATTCGGCCAACCCCCGGAAGCAAAGGCGGCCGGGCAGGAAATCCACCAAACGGCGCCGCAGGGCCGCTCGGCGAACCAGAAGGCGTGCCCATCGCCGGACGTTGTGGAAAATGTGCTTGGCAAGGCCAGCGATTTGATGGAGCACGCGCGATATCAAGTTGCTGCCGAGAAATTGGAGCCACTTTCTTCCCTCGGATGCGACGCCCGAATTAGTCTGTTGCTTGCCGGCGCCCTGGAGTCAGAAGGGAAACCTCCCGAGGCTGAACAAACGCTGCAGCGAGCTCATTTGAAATGGCCATCCAATGACAGCATTGCCGCCTCGCTCGCTCGTGAATATCTCCACGATGGGCAGACGGATAAGGCTCTGCAAGCTCTGGCACACTTCCATGTTTCCAACGATACCCGGCCGCAAGAAATGGAAATCGCGGTAGTCGTGTATCTCGCCGCACACAAGCTGGTGCCGGCACAAGCAGTGGCTGATGCGGACTATAGGTCCCACCCCTCTGTAGACACCTTGTTGTTGTTGGCAAACGTTCTGCAGCTACAGGGGCGATACCCCGATGTGAATCGCCTTCTTGGAAGCAAGCGAGAGAGTTACTCCGACTCGCCGAAATTTCTGATCACGCTGGCTGAAAGCGAATACGACGCATCAATCTACACCGCCGCTCACAACGATATTGAGCGCGCCCTCTTGCTCGATCCTTCCTCGTTCCAGGCGCACTATATTCTTGGCAATGTTCTTGTCAGGCTAGGCGATCCGGATCGAGCGGTCACGGAGTATCGCGAGGCAATTCAACTCGCTCCTGACCAACCGCGTACATATTTCCAACTCGCTCTTGTCCTGCGCACGAAGATGGATAGTGCTGGTGAAGAGAGTGCATTAAACCAGGCACTGGCAGCCGATAATCACTACGCACCTGCACATTGCGAGATGGGGAGAATGCTGATCGAGCAAGGTCGGTTTGAAGATGCGGTAATCCATCTTAATTCGGCGGTTGAGTACAATCCGAATTCGGAGGAAGCGTACTTTCTACTTGTAAGAGCCTACGCAAAACTTGGCCAGAAGGACAAAGCGGCCGCAATGGAGAAACGTCTGGTAACTCTGTTGAAATCAAATCGGCCGGGTCAAGTGAAGTGAAGCGGAGTAGAGATAAATACATGTTGCTCCGGCCAGTGCGTTGCACCTAAGATACTCAATGAGACTCAGGTCGCTCGGATCCAGTAGGCAAGAATCAGTACTTCAAGCCCGACCAGCGCGGCGAGGATGATGCTGTGTTTCAAGGTGAACCGGAGCAGTTTTGATTGCTGCTGAACTGTGATTCCAGTTGCGGCTGCGGCCACCGCGATGGATTGCACGCTGATCATCTTGCCCATCACGCCGCCCGATGAGTTAGCGGCTGCGATTAAGACGCGGCTAAAGCCGAGCCGCTCCGCGGTGATGACCTGCAGGCTCCCAAAGAGAGCATTTGACGAAGTATCCGATCCAGTGAGAAAAACACCCAGCCAGCCAAGCAGGGGGCTGAAGAAGGGAAATGCGGCGCCAGTGGCAGAAAAAGCAAGGCCGAGAGTTCCTGTAGCGCCGCAGTAATTCATCACAAAAGCCATCGAGAGCACCGCTGAAATCGTCAGGATGGGAAGAGCCAATTGGCGGGCCGACGCGAGAATCACCTTCAGAAAACCGGCAATCGACATTCGCAGGAAGATCGCAGAGAATATGCTCGCGAACATGCAGGACGTTCCGGCCGCTGATATCAGATTCAAGTTGAAAACAGCTGGATAAAGAGAAGTCTTCGGCAGAACGGGCGGCGTGCGGAGAATCAGATTGTGAAGCGCCGGCCAGGGTACCGCGAAGGTCGCTATGTTCAGAGTGGATTGAAGCGGCTTGAATCCCCAGAGAAGAACAAAAATGACAAGAAAGAAATAGGGCAGCCATCCGGAGAGGACCTGCCCAAACGTGTATTTGGACGGCGCGAATTCCTGCGCTGAAAACGCGCTCGCAATCTCGAATGGCCCTGGTTCAGCGACATCCGCGCCGGCCTTACGTCCTTTCAGATCACGCAATGGCGGGTGCCAGAATTTCAAGAGCGCGACAACGGAGGCCATGGACGCGATCGAGGAGATAAGCACCGTGAGTTGGGCGCCGATGTAATTGGAGACGAGCCACTCAGCGCCGCCAAACGTCAACCCTGCCACCAGCAGGGCGGGCCATACCTCAAACGCTGAGGCAAATCCTCCCATCGCGACGATCATGTATGCGGGCAGGATGACCGCAATGGGGGAACAGAGAGTTCCAACTGCGCCACTCAGCTTATCAAGCGGGAGTCCTGTAACTCCTGCGAGCGTGATGACCGGAATGGCGATCGCGCCGAAAGCGACAGGTGCAGTATTGGCCAGTAAACAGAGGGCGGCAGCATTGAAGGGAGAAAATCCCAAGCCCACCATCATGGCTCCGGCTACGGCGATCGGCGTGCCAAAACCAGCGGCGCCCTCAATGAATGCACCAAAGCCGAAAGCAATAATGATGGCCTGAATCCGCAAATCGGGAGTTACGGACGCAATGGAGTCTTTGACAACCGAGAACTTCCCCGTCGCAACCATCACGTTGTAGAGCACGATTGCCCACAATACGATCCATGAAATAGGGAAGAGGCCAAACGCCGCTCCATAGGCCGCCGAGCTGATGATGAGGGACACGGGCATCCGATATCCCAAGAGTGCTAGAACCAAAGTCGCCCCGAGGCCCCAGAGCGCTGCAACCCACGCCGGCTTTCGTTTCACCCCAAGCAGGAAAAGCAGCACGGCCGTCGGAATGGCGGAAATGGCGGCGGAGACTGCCAGGCCTTGTCCCCAGATGTAATAACCCTGTTCCCAGACTGCCTTCATTGCGAGTTCGCCTCGTGCCTGCCCGGTGAACAAAGGAATTCAGACGTGGTTGTATTTGGGTGGCATATGCCTTCGAGAAGATGCGCCCGCACCCTCTGAGCGGCTCTACGCGTGCCCCATGGGCTCTCCACTCCTGCTCCCGGGTTCATTCTGCGGCGACGCTCAGTGTGGCGCGCATGGTGTGCTCCTCGCCGGGGGCCAGTGGAACTGCAGCGTCAAGAATGTTGCTGGCTTCGACGCAGGCCATGTTTCGCCATTCGTCATTTCCAAGATCGGCGAGAGCCGCCGCGCCCTGCTGCCACGGGTTCCAGACCACCGTGGTTGCGGAATTGACCTTGTCTGTACGCATCGCTCTGTGCAGGATCGGGTCGATCAATTGCAGAGCGCCGCCGGTATTGAGGTACGCATTATCGATTGGAGCGGCGAACACAACGTCTCCGGACTGAATCTTCCTGCGGTTGCCATCCATGTTATCGAGATACGCGACCTGATCGAGACCCCGCACGCGCGCGTTGTCCGCCTGTCCGACCCGGAAATAGGTATGGAGCGCCTCTTCGAAGCGCATTGTTGTGGGCCCGACGTTTGTCGCAACCAACTCGAGCTGAAGCGTTGCGCTGATCGTGACGCGATGGAGCAAGCGAAATTCATGAGGCCACCAGCGCCGCGTTGACGCATCACTTTCCGTCGAGAAAGAGACAATTACGGATCCGTCTTCCTCCGCGTTGATCGAATCTAGCCGCCATTCTCTCGTTCGCACCACACCATGCGCCGGCGCATGAGGATCGTCCGCCTTGGCTCGAAACCAGGGGAAACAGACCGGGATGCCTCCGCGAATGGCGCGACCATCTTCCCAAAGCGAGTGCTCGCTGAGAAAAATCACTTCTTCCGCATCGGCAGGCTGCCATGATGTGACGTGCGCACCGTGCAGGTAGAGCTCCGCCGAAGCCAGGCGCGAGGTGACACGCACTTTCGGCAATCCGCCATTTCCAGAAACTATCTGGACAATTCCGGGGATTCCGAAGCGGCTATTGAGCGCATCGATAAGAGAGAGTGCATCCGTCACAGGCAGGATTCTATCTGAAAGAGGCGGCCATGCCGCATTCAAATTCATGGCAACTTTATCTCCCGCAATCCGGGGGAAGAAAAACGTCGCGAGCGTAATGGCCCAAAGCGTATATTTATCCATTACTGGAAAGAAAAGCGCGAACTTCGAATTGAACGCCGGGACAAGCCCGCCCGCGCTGGCGCTTGCCGGGAATAAGGGCTGCAGATTTCCCCGTTTCAAATACATTTCGCTGGAGAAAATGGATGGCTCAACTGAACCCGCCCAGGAAAGTCTTTGACGTCTGCATCATTGGATCGGGCGCCGGAGGCGGCACCGCTGCGAAGGTGCTCACTGAAGGTGGACTGAATGTAGTGATGCTCGAAGCCGGACCGCGCCTCGATCCCGACAAGGACTTCAAAGAGCATGTCTGGCCCTATCAACTCGCCCATCGCGGCGTGGGCATCGGTGGCAAACAGCGTGGCATCGGCAACGAGTTTATGGCGCCCAACGGGTTCTGGGAGATCGAAGGCGAACCCTATACAACGGCGCCTGGCTCGTCGTTTCGCTGGTTTCGCTCGCGGATTGAAGGAGGCCGAACAAACCATTGGGGGCGCATCGCGCTGCGTTTCGGACCGGCGGATTTCAGGTCGCGCTCCACCGACGGAATGGGCGATGATTGGCCGATCACCTATGAGGAACTCGCTCCCTATTATGACAAGGTCGAAGCCTACATCGGCGTCTTCGGGTCGAAAGAAAACGTTCCCAATTCTCCTGATGGCGTATATTTGCCGCCACCTAAACCGCGCTGCACTGAGACCCTGATCAAGAAGGCCTGCGATCAGTTGAACATCACGTGCATCCCGTCGCGCCTCGCCATTTTGACCAAGCCTCTAAATGACCGCGACGCATGTCACTACTGTGCGCAATGCGGACGCGGTTGCAGGTCCGCCTCCAACTTCAGCTCAAGCCAGGTAATGATTCCGCCGGCGACCGCGACCGGCCGACTGACGATGATTCCCAATGCGATGGCCCGTGAAATTGTGCTGGGACAAAGTGGCAAAGCTGAAGCGGTTTCGTACATCGACAAACCGACGAAGAGCGAACAGCGCGTCTATGCCCGGGCTGTCGTGGTGGCGGCGAGCGCTTGCGAGTCCGCGCGCCTGTTGCTGAATTCGCGCTCGCCCAGTTTCCCCAACGGGCTTGCGAATTCGTCGGGAGTCGTGGGGCGCTATCTCACCGATTCGGTCGGCAGCGATCTCGCCGGCTACTTCCCTCAGCTTGAAAAGATGCCCGTGCACAACCACGATGGCGTGGGCGGCATGCATCTGTATATGCCGTGGTGGCGGTTCGGCAAGAAAAACGAGTTCCTGCGCGGATACCACATCGAGTTTGGCGGCGGACGCGACATGCCGGGGGTTGGTAACTTCGACGGGGTGTGCGAAGAGCATGAAGGCTATGGCATCAGTCTGAAACAAAAATGCCGCAGCTCTTATGGCACATTCATCGGATTCAGCGGGCGGGGCGAGATGATCCCCAACCAAAACTGCTATTGCGAACTCGACCCCGAGGTGAAGGACCAGTGGGGCATTCCTGTGCTGCGCTTCCACTGGCAGGCAGGCGAAAACGAGTTGAAGATGGCCGCGGATATGCAGGCGACTTTCCGCTCCATTGTTGAAGCCGCCGGCGGAACCGTAGTCGCGGGCACGCGACGGCACCCGTTGCCAAAGAGCGAAGCACCGCGGCCCAATGGCATTGCGGGAGGCGGAGAAATCATTCATGAGCTGGGAACGGTGCGCATGGGCAAAGATGCAAAGACGTCGGCGTTGAACAGCAATTGCCAGGCACACGAAGTCAAGAATGTCTTCGTGGCTGATGCAGCCCCATTTGTATCCAATCCGGATAAGAATCCGACGCTGACCATCATGGCGCTTTCGTGGAGAACCTCTGAATATCTGCTCGACCAAGCCAGGAAAGGAGATCTCTAAGCAAGAGCTATGACACGAGACTTCGTTTCAAGGCGCGCGGTATTGAGGTCACTGAGCATCGGAGCAGTGGCGGGCTCGGTGATGCGAGTCATCCCACTTGAGGCGGCCGAATACGCCCACAACCTGATCGAAACAGAAAGAGCAGACACCAAGGCGGGAGGATACGCTGCAAAGTTCTTCGATGCGCATCAATACAAAACGCTACAGGCGCTCTGCGAGACGATTTTGCCTGCCGACCCGGAATGCGGCGGCGCTATCGAGGCCGGTGCGCCGGAGTTTATCGACCTGCTGACCAGCGAGAATACTGAATACCAATCCAGATTAGGAGGCGGGCTCAAGTGGCTCGACACGGCATGCGCGAGCCGCTACGGCAAAGCCTATCTGGACATCTCGCCGCAGCAGCAGACAGAAATTCTCGACCTCATCGCATATAGAAAAAATGCAGCGCAGGACGATAGCCTACGCGATGGCGAAGAATTCTTCTCGCTGTTAAGGAATATGACAGCCGACGGTTTCTTCACCAGCAAAATCGGCATCAAGTATCTGGGCTACAAAGGCAACACGTATTTGACGGAGTTTCCCGGATGCCCACCGGTGCCGGGCGTGTAAACCGGTCGTGGTGTCGCATGAAATCCGGGATGGGCTCCCTAATCGGCGAGCCCATCCGGTTTCGCAATTGCGTTGCCGGTCAACTTCACATGGTGAGAACAACGCGGAATTCGGCTTTGCCGCTCATCATGCGCGCGTACGCTTCGGCAGCCTTTTCGAGCGGGTAGGTTTCAATCATCGGCCGCACGCCGCTGAGTTCAGCAAAGTGCAGCGTGTCCTCTGAATCGGCCGCAGTTCCCGCGGCCCAGCCCTGAATCGTCTTGTTTCCACTGATAAGTTGAAACGGTGTGACCTCGATGGGATCTGCGGTCGCGCCAATCACGATGAGCTTTCCGTTCGGTCCCAGGCCGTTGATCAGCTCAGACATCGCTTTCGAGTTCGGGGCGGTGGCAAGAATTACTTTTGCTCCGCCCAGTTTCTGCAAAGCTTCTGCTGCGTTGGTCGCCTTGCTGTCGATGTACACGCTCGCCCCGAGTTTCTTCGCCAGCCGCTCATTTTCCGGGCCGCGTCCAATCGCCGCGACCTTGTAACCAAACTTGTTTGCGAATTGAATTCCGAGATGGCCCAGGCCGCCGATGCCCTGGATTGCAACCAGGTCGCCGGGGAAGACGCCACTGTGCCTGAGAGCGTTGTAGGTGGTAATTCCGGCGCAGAGCAGCGGTGCCGCGTCAGTGTCTTTGAGGCTCTCAGGGATCGCGACCAGCGCTTCGACGGGAGCCACCATGTATTGCTGGTATCCGCCGTCGTAGCTGATGCCTGGAATTTTCAGATTTCTACAATTCTTGAAATCTCCTCGGCGGCACTCGAGGCACGTGTTGTCGTGGCCGCCGTGCCAGCCAACGCCAACGCGCTGTCCCTTCTTCCAGTTGGAAACGCCGGCGCCCACCTCGTCGATGATGCCCGCGACTTCGTGGCCTGGGACGCGGGGATACTGAATTCCGGGCCATGCGCCTTCTACCGTGAGCGCGTCACTATGACAGATACCACAGGCCTGCACCTTGATGCGCACTTGTCCCGCGCCCGGCTTGGGGATGTCTCGCTCAACCACCTCGAACGCTGCTCCTGGCTTCGAAATTTGCGCGGCTTTCATGGTTCCTACTGCGACTGTTGCAGTTGCCATAAATCCTCCTGTGCTTTCAGTGAATGTTGAAGTTCACTTACTCCTGCTCGCCTTACCCCGCGGTCTCAACGAGAACACCCGGCTTTACCGGCATCCAAGGGGAAGGCAGGCGAAATCTGAATTTTTGGTGGGCGAAGTGATATTGACAACGCGAGCCTTGACTGCGTTGAAGAAAATACCGCTCTTGGCGTATTCGATCAGGGAGGCTTGCGACATGCGTGAGGACCTCGATTCACGGCCACGTGCGCTCGCTCGAACTCAGTATATTCCCAACTGTTGTGCAAAAGAATCGTTGAGCCCTGAACGGGAAATGGAAGGCTCGGTTCTGCTTTCCGCGTCCCGAATCTTCTTGATGATGCCGCAGTTGCAGGATCGTCGACGGGCGCTCTTGGCAAGACCTCCTAACCTCGATTTGCAAGCGCCGGAATCTCGACTGGGCACAATCTCACTCGATTGCCTGTGCGCCCGCGCTTCGTTCCGGTGCGCGCGTGCGACCCGCAACGGGTTCAATTTTCCCCATTACGGCCGACGGCCCACGTCGGGCAGCATCGAAAAATCGTTGCATTTTTGTTGGTGTCCCGCATAATTCCAAAACAAAATCCGGGCCGCCGCTCTGAACCCAGCACGATGGTAACCAGATCCAGGTTACTAGCAGGTAGGGGGTAGGGGTGGGTCCTTTTCTCTCCGCGAAAAGGGGTCCGCAATTACCGCTTCTTTCATTCCTTCCCATTGTGCGCCGGATCGCGGTAATTATCTGCAAAAGAAAATCTGA
>Ga0210386_10004291_pt1 | contig 11815 bp, 13 predicted proteins | sample IncBWH32OmetaG_FD_160091 | JGI IMG/M metagenome (GOLD analysis project Ga0210386, IMG submission 160091) | Forest soil microbial communities from Barre Woods Harvard Forest LTER site, Petersham, Massachusetts, United States - Inc-BW-H-32-O ... | reverse complement strand
CCGTGACTCTGTTTCAAATGGAGCACGATAGATGTCTCGTGTCCGGGAGAAATCGTCCTGGTTACCGTACCCGTCTTATAAGAGTTGTCGTGAATCGTAGCTTTGAGCGTCTGGCCGCCAGTATTACGCAAATATATCTTCAGGTCGCCAGATAAGGCCGATCCCATTGGCTCATATGCTGCACGCACCTGCAAATGATTTGAAGAGGAACTGCCAATGAACGATAGAAGCCATTCGGTGCCTGCACATCGATGGAATATCTGGAGTTGGCGAAGAGCGTGAGAGGAAATTCCTCGCGGAGTGTATCGCGAGGTTTCACCACATAGGTCGCGGCCTGCATTCCCGGGTTCGTGGCATTTTCATCGTTCAGATTCTGGAGGTAGACATTGAAGGGAGCTCCCGCCGCATTTGCCCATGCACTTGGTTTCCGGCGGTCATGCTTAATTCGAACTTGGAGCCGTCGGCACTCAGTACGCCATCTACGTACAGCTCATAAGGAACAACACACGCAGGCCGTATGCCTGTTTCCTGATGGGAAGTAAACTCCGAGCAAAGCAGGTCATGATTGATGTCTTCAATTTGCGCGGAACCCAGCTTCCTGTAGTTTGACGGGATCTCTTTGTAACGGGCCTGCTGGATACTCACAAGAAATTTGTCCGGGTCGAGATAATCAGCCGGCAACTCGGTGACACGAGTGTGATTGCGGCGAGTGATTCGAGAACCAGCGAGTGTATGGCGCAGGCCATCGAGGGACTGGCCACCCACAAGAGTGGGCCGCAGCTCTCAGTGCCGCTCGAGGCGCGCGCTGCGAACGGGAACTGCTTTATGGTCTTCCATCGACCATCGAAACAGCATTCCGGGAATAAGGAAGACAAACCAGCAAATTGTAGTCACCGCCAGCAGGGCGTGAAAAACGACGAAGAGTGCGAAGGTGAACAAAGTTCCTGCGATAAGATTCAACTTCTTTGACATCGACTAACCTGCTCTTCTTGGAAATCCAGTGACAAAACTACTCAACGGATGCAACGGCTGGCCATAACACCTTCAGGGTAGTCGGAAGTCAGTGTACGAGACTGCGTTCGGGCACCGCTTCACCCATCCAGCCGAGATTTGCGGCCTGTGCATCAGACATCGGCATAGTAAAAGGAAACCAGTAGTCGCCGTCACGCTGCGCCTGGGGCAGGATCTGGTGAGCATCTCTGCCGTCGGGCAGAACGGCGTCCAGTTGCTGCCGGAGCAAAGCCTCGCTCTCAAAATTCATTTCTGTGGCCGGGCCGCCGCGGTTCTCCCAGATATTGAGCGAGTAGTCGTAGGTGCCGTCGCTCTTGCGCTTTGCGTACAAGGTGAGCGTGAAGGTCTTCATACAACGAAGATAGTGGCCCACGCAGAGAGGCGGGAATCCCGAAAAGAGGGCACTGTCGCTCACCATGCGTACCAGACGTCTGACGCGAACGTAATGGCGGGTAATCATCCAAAGAAAAAGCGCCGCAGGATAGCTGCGGCGCCGGTTACTCAGGAGGAGCGTGACGAGTAGTCAGACTGCGGCAGGCTCCGCCACGTCAACCTTGTCGAACCACGAGTGAGCGGCCTTGAGAGCCTTGTTCACGTTTTCGATATTTTCGACGCCAGTCGTGTTGAGCCAGTCCTCAAAGGCCTTGGCGCCTTGCTTCGCGTAGACGGCAATGCCGTCCTTCCAGGTCGCGCGACCGCAGAGAACACCGTTGAAGCTCGTGCCGCTTTCTGCCGCGAGTTCCAGCGTCTCGATGAAGACCGGGTTGCTCACGCCGGCAGAGAGATAGATGAAGGGCTTATGCGTGGAAGACGCCGCAATGCGGAAGTGCTCCAAAGCCTGGGCGCGGGTGTAAGCTTCCTCGCCCTTGAAAGCCCTCGTGCCGGAGACAAACTCCATCTGAATGGGAACCTCCACTTTCAGGACGTCGACGCCATAGCGTTCCTTGCCGAATTCCTCCATTGACCCGGTCACGATCTCCGGCTTGCGCTTAGCGTAGGCGACGCTCTTTTCATCTCCGCCCTGCGCGTCATAGCCGACCGTCTCGAGGAAGAATGGGATATCGTGCGCCCGGCACTCGTCGCCGATGCGCTCGACCCAGGCGTGCTTAAGGTCGTTGATCTGCGTCTTTTCAAGAGGCGTGTAGTAGAGCAGGATCTTGATGCAATCCGCACCCGCCTCCTTCAGGCGCCGCACCGACCAAAGATCGAGCAGATCGGGCAGGCGGCCCGGCGTAGCGGCATCGTAGCCGGTCTTTTCATAGGCAAGCAGCAGGCCCTTGCCGTGACGGCGCTTGGATGCCGGCAGGCCGTACTCAGGATCAAGCAAAATGGCCGACGCGTGCTGGGTGAGCACATCGGCAACCAGTTCCTTGAATTCGACCAGGGCCGAATCCGGAAGCTCGGCTACACCTTTCTCTTTGGCCAGTGATTTCTTGAGCGAGCCGCGCTGGTCCATGGCAGCGGCTGCAATCACGCCGCGTTTGTCGGACACGGCCTTTAACCCTTCCAGTTTTCCAGGGGTCAGCTTGTTGATGGACATCGTTTCTTCTCCTGATCCTTGCCAATGAATGGCGCCGGTTGATGGGGCCCGGCGACGCCCTGAAACGGGATACTGCCGGGTTTGTTGCGGAAACTGCGTTCCCTTGCATTCTAACCCGAGGTTGATGGCTGCGTAGCTACCTTGCGGCTGCTATCGCTTCCCGCTGGGCCTGCAGCAACTGCTCGATGCCGGCTGCGGCGAGATCCATCATCTCGAGCATGCGGCTCCGAGCGAACGGAGTGCGCTCGGCCGTGGCCTGCACTTCCACGAGGCCGCCGTCTTCGGTCATGACGACGTTCATGTCTACCTCGGCTTGGGCGTCTTCCTCATAGGCCAGGTCGAGCAACGCAGTCTCTTCCACAATGCCGACACTGGTTGCGGCAACCAGCTGTTTGAGCGGCGATGCCTTGAGAGCTCCCGTAGCTACCATGCGGTTGATGGCAATAGCCAGCGCTGCACAGGCCCCGGTAATTGCCGCCGTGCGCGTGCCCCCGTCAGCCTGGAGAACGTCGCAGTCGAGAATGACCGTTCGCTCGCCTAGAGCCTGCATGTCCACAACGGCGCGCAGCGAACGTCCGATGAGTCGCTGGATTTCGTGGGTACGGCCGCCGACTTTGCCGCGTTCAGATTCGCGGGGCGTGCGGGTGAGCGTAGCCCGGGGGAGCATGCCGTATTCAGCCGTTACCCAGCCCCGTCCGCTGTTTCGCAGCCACGCAGGGACACCCTGATCCACCGTGGCGTTGCACAGCACGCGAGTATTGCCTACTTCGATAAGCACCGATCCCTCGGCGGTGGCGACATAGCCGGTCGTAAGCCGGACGGGACGTAGTTGCGAGAGACCGCGCCCTGCAACGCGAAAAAATGTAGAAGCTTGCATCGATGCTCATTGTACGGGTTTGGGACGATGACGGAGAGTTCCAACCGGCAGTTCCGAATTGGGCCGGGCCCCGATCCGGTTCCGAGATGGAACCATCCCGCCGTTGCCTTGTGCTTTCAATCAGATAGCTCCTACGACCCGCTATCTGATCCCGTTTTGGAACGCAGTCGGGATCGAGCCGGGAGGCTCTAATTGGCAGCAATGCTCCGATAAGTCGTTTATTCAAAGCTAGTTAATCAACAAATTCCGATTTGGCACGACGCGTGTATTAAGACCCGTCAGGAAGGCGGTCCGCGAAACTCCAAGGCCGTGGCCGTCTTCCGGTAACTCCAGCTAGGAGAGGCGAATGCAGGGTCTGGCAAAGGTTCCTACACGTACCAGCACGATTGTTCCTCATTCTGACGATGTGATCTCAGAGCGGAACTCCACGGCATCGGGAATACCCGTACCCATTCTGAAACCCCGAACGCTTTGATCAGCTTGCGCACGACGCGCACAACGTTTTGTCGGCGCTGAGACTTTACTGTGATCTGCTCGCCGAGCCTGGCGTTCTCACATCGGATCACGGACATTATGCTCAGGAGCTGCAGTCGGTCACCGAAACCGCCTCGCGGCTGGTAGAGAGACTGGCTGCTCCGCGGCGCGCTGGATCGCGGCGAAGGGCGCCAAAGCGCCGCCGGAATTTATCTCCGGACGCAAGCGCCAGCCTCTCGAAACAGGAGCTAGGCGAGCCGATCTCCCTTGCCGAGCCCTGGCCGGGAGATACTGCCGAGGACATCGGCGCCGAGCTTCGCGCCATGCAGCCTCTGCTGGCCACGATCGCGGGAACAAGTATTGATCTCGAGATCGAGACGGTGCTATGCGGAGGCCGTACCTGGCTTTCGAAGGAAGACTTGACGCAGGTCATGTTGAACCTGGTGCGCAACGCCTCAGAGTCCATGCCCGAAACGGGGAAGCTGCGCATCACTGCGCAGTACGGGGACGGTCTTAGTTTTCTGGAAGGTGGGCATCGTCCGGCCGCCGGTCCGCACAGTGTGGTGATTACCGTCGAGGATAGCGGGCCCGGAATTCCCCAAGACCTTCGTGAGCAGGTCTTCAAGGCCGGCTTCACGACACGCGCTGCCGGGTCGAACTGGCCGGAGATTCCGCATCGTGGTCTTGGTCTCGCGATCGTTCGCAGTTTGATTGAAGCGGCGGGAGGCACTGCACAGGCCTGCTCTTCTCCGGGTGGTGGTGCGCGCTTTGAGCTGGAGCTGCCCATTACTTCCGGCATGTACGAAATCGTCGACAGCAGCGGATTGGTAGCTGACTCCGCGATGGAAGGGTGCATAGAATGCCCGCAACGGCCCCGCATACACGACCTGTGACGACTTACGCCTCCCCTCAGAGCGCCCGGGACGGCTGCATGTCCTGATCGTCGACGAAGACGCCGCGGTACGATCGGCATACCGCGAAATCGCCGCCCGCCGGGGATTCACCCCACACGCCGTCGAAAATCTGGCCACCGCCCGCAGCCTGCTGCACGGCAACAGCGTCGATATCCTCCTTCTCGATCTCAAGTCCCCGGCAGTGCCCGGCCTCCAACTGGTGGAAGAGGTCAAGATGCTGTACCCGGAGATGGCAGTGATCGTGATGACGGCCTTTGCCACTGTCAGCTCGGCTGTCGAAGCGATGCGCACCGGCGCCGACGATTATCTGACCAAGCCCTTCGCGCTCGAGGAATTGGCCGCAGTGCTCGAACGAGCCGGCGAAGGCCGTAAGACCGACGTCGCCAGCCGTCAGCTCCGCGATAAGCTACGCACCGAGGAGGGGCTGGGGAACATCATCGGCCGAAGCGGCGAGATGGAAAGGCTATACCGCATTCTCTCCAAGGTCGCGCAGACCAGCCATCCGGTGCTGATTCTGGGGGAGAGCGGAACTGGGAAGGAACTGGTGGCGCGGTCGATTCACGCCAATGGACCGAATGCCGCCAGACCCTTCCTGCCGGTCGATTGCGGCTCACTGGTCCCCACGCTCATCGAAAGCGAACTCTTCGGCTACGTAAAGGGCGCTTTTACCGGGGCGAACCGTTCGAAGGATGGACTGCTGGCTTGCGCCGAAGGCGGGACGGTCTTTCTGGATGAGATTGGGGAGTTGCCTCTGGACTTGCAGGCCAAGCTGCTGCGCGCGCTGCAGGAGAAAGAGATCCGCCCAGTGGGTGCCACGCACCGGATCCCCATCAAGGTTCGCATCCTCGCCGCCACCAATCGCGATCTGGCAACGATGGTCGAGCAGGGCCGCTTCCGCAAGGATCTCTACTACCGGCTGAACGTAGTCAGCCTCCGTATACCGCCCCTGCGCGAGCGGCGCGAGGATATTCCGCTGCTCGCGGCGCACTTCCTCAACCGGATGAAGGCGACTGGCGGGGCGGCATTGAGTCTGAGCGACGAAGTCTTACGCACAATGGTGGACTACCCGTGGCCGGGCAATGTTCGCGAGCTCGAAAACTCGATCGAGCGGGCCTCCGCGCTCTTGTCAGCCGACGTCCTGCATATAGGTGATCTGGCGACGCAGCTTCGGGATTTCCATATGCACGCTCATCGCGCGGTGTCGTCTCCGGCAGCCCCCGTGCCCCACCGGGAAAGCCCGGACGCGGTGACGCCGTTGGCCGAGCTGGAGCAGGCGATCCTCGAGGCGCTCCAACAGCTCAAAGGAGACAAACTCAGAGCCGCGAAGCTGCTGGGCATAGGAAAGACGACGCTCTATCGCAAGCTCAAGGAGTATGGCCTGGGCGAATCCGTCGCAGGCCTTTGATCGAAGGGCTTTGATTTTGCCCGGAGAAATTCGAAGTTTTTGTAACAAGCAGGGTTACATAGGAGCCGACCATGCCTCAAAGCATGCTGATGATTACCGCCATCGCCGGTGCGGAAAATTGCGCTACCGTGTTGTCGAAACAGTTTGGCCTGGCCGTTGAAACCGTCCGAAGCCGTAGGGAAGGGCTGGGCGCTCCGGCGGCGCGAGTTTGCCCTCATCGTCGTTGACCAATCGCTGGTCGAGCAACCGGAGAACGGCATGGACTCCCTCTTCAAACATGCGGGCCTGGCGATTCCTCTCGAGATCAACTTCGCAATTTCCGGGTGCGGGCGCGTGGTTCGCGAGGTACGCGCCGCCCTGATGCGCCGCGAGCGCGAGAAGAACTTGGCATTGTCAGCCGCGGCCTCCTCGATCCAAAGCGATCTGCGTGATGCTGTCGCCGGTTTGCTGCTGCAGTCGCAACTCGCGCTGGCCGAGCCCGGAATTGCGCCGCCGTTGGCTGAAAGGCTGCACCTGCTGCTCGAACTCGCTTCCAATCTGCGGCAGCGTTTGGATCAGCCAGAGCCACCGGTTGCCGCCCCGATCATACGGCCGCCCATGCGATCCGCGCCCGCAGTCATGTATTCAGCTTTGCTGAATCAGTGAATGGTACGCATCTTCCGCTGCATGTAGTCCATCAGCAGATACTCGCCCAGCGTCTCCGGTGTCGTGAAATAGGCCTTACCGCGGCACATTTCCGAAACCTTGTGTACGAACTGCACCAGGCCCGGATCCGAAGCAAGCATAAACGTATTGATCATCACGTTCGAGCGCTTGCATCTCGCTACCTCTTCCAGCGTCTCGCTCACCACCAGGGGATCGAGACCGAACGCGTTTTTGTAAATCCGTCCGTCCGCCAGCGTAAGTGCCGATGGTTTCCCGTCGGTTATCATCACGATCTGCTTCATATCCTTGCGCTGCGCTTTCAGGATCCGCTGTGCGAGCCGCAGCCCTTCGCGGGTATTTGTGTAGTACGGCCCGACCTTTACGCGCGCCAGTTGCGAGATTGGAAGCTCCTCGGCGGAATCATGAAACAGCACCAGCGACAGCGAATCGCCCGGGTACTGCGTGCGGATAAGATGCGACAGCGCCATGGCGACCTTTTTGGCCGGCGTAAAGCGGTCTTCTCCGTAAAGGATCATGGAGTGGGAGCAGTCGAGCATCACAACTGTCGCGCAGGAGCTCTGATACTCGCATTGGTGCACCTGGAGATCGCGATATTCGATATTTAGAGGTAATGAAAGCCCCTCGCGCGAGATGGCGGATGCCAGCGTCGCCGTCGCATCCAGGTTCAGTGTGTCGCCGAATTCGTAGAGCCGTGATGCTCCGCTGGTCTCTATGCCTGTCGCCCAGTGGCGCGTATCATGACGGCCGTAGTTAGATTTACCCAAGGACCCAAGCAGGTCCCGCAGCGTCTTGTAGCCGAGAAAGTCGAGGCTCTTGTCTGTAACTTCGAAGTGAACCTGTCCTTTTCCTTCTCCGGCCCGTCCGCCGGCCTGGGAGATCGCTCCTGGGTCGCGCGAGTACCCGCTTGAAATAAGATTCTCGCGCTCCAGACGATCGATGAGCTTGTCAATCAGCTCATCGATCCGTTCGTCCTCGGCCATGGCGTCAATGGCCTCCTGCATGTTCTCATCGAACAACTCGCCCGATTCAAGAGCCTGCCGCAGGGCCTCGCGCAGGTCGTCGAGCGTGTGATCGAGTTCCTGAAATTGCATGAAGGGATTCCGGAAACCCGAATCGAGCAGATAGTCGGAGAGCGCCTGGAGCAAATCCTCCATGCTCATCTCCGAGGCCAGGTCGCCTGTGTATTTGGTGTACCGAACCCGCTTCATCGCTGCCTCGAATCTAGTTGAAGCCGCTTCGCCGGGAGCGCCGCGGCTGCCACTCTTCATACTCCGGTTCCGCGCTGGTGCGCTCCTGGCGCGGAGGCTGGGCCTTCTTTTGAGCCACAAATGCCCGCTCTTCGCTCCGGCTCAACCGCCGGTGGGAGCACATGCCCTCGAGGAGAAACTCAGCCGCAGCCACCAGCTTCTCGGGTGCATCAGAACTCTTGACGCCCAGCGGGGATAGCTTTTCGAATAGTCCCTGAATCTGCCGCAGCTCTTCAAGTGTAGCTTTCGCTGACTGTCCGTCTTCAATCTTTGTCGTGCCGCCCAGGTTGAACCACTGTTCGATCTGCTGCGTATTGGCGTCGGCAAAGTACTTATCGAAGACTTTACCGATTGCTGTGCGCACGACTTCCTTCACCACAGTATCCGCGCCGCGCATCTCGCCCTCGTATTCGAGTTCCAGCTTGCCGGTGATTCCGGGAAGCGCCGCATAGAGATCGCCCACGCGAGGCAGTACCAGAGTCTCCCTGTGCAGCAGAGCGCGCCGCTCCGCGTTCGAGACAACCAGCTCCAGAGTCGCAATCGGCAGCCGCTGGCTGACGCCGCTGCGCTTGTCCACACGTTTATCATCGCGCGCTGAGAACGCTACCTGTTCCACGGTTTCGCGAAGGTAGTGGGGAATTTCCAGATCGGCGAACTCCCGTTCTGTCCACGCTTCCTGTGCGGTGATGGCCAGTCCCTCTTCGATGTTTTCCGCGTAGTGGGTGCGAATCTCGGAACCGATGCGATCCTTCAGCGGCGTGACGATCTTGCCGCGAGCCGTGTAATCCTCGGGATTCGCGCTAAACACCAGGGCCACGTCAAGCTCCAGCCGCACCGGGTAGCCCTTAATCTGCACGTCACCCTCCTGCATGATGTTGAATAGCGCGACCTGAATTTTTCCCGCCAGGTCGGGCAGTTCGTTAATGGCGAAGATGCCGCGATTGGCGCGGGGCAGCAAGCCATAATGCATCGTCAGCTCGCTCGACAGGTCTTCGCCTGCGCGTGCCGCTTTGATCGGATCGAGATCGCCGATTAGATCGGCAATCGTTACATCGGGCGTCGCCAGCTTCTCCACGTAGCGATGATCGCGCGTCAGCCAGGCGATGGGGGTCGTCTCCTCCTTGGAAGCAACCAGCTCATGGCAGCGCTTGCAGAGCGGATGGTACGGGTTGTCGCGGATTTCGCAGCCGGCGATGTAGGGCGTGTGCTCATCGAGCAGCGCGGTGAGCGCACGCAGGATGCGGCTCTTCGCCTGCCCGCGCAGGCCAAGCAGGATGAAGTTCTGCCTCGACAGAACGGCATTCACGATCTGGGGAACAACTGTATCCTCGTAGCCGATGATGCCCGGGAAGATGGTTTCCCGCGACTTGAGCCGCTCGATCAGGTTCTCGCGAAGCTCGTCCTTCACCGAACGCCTCGCGATGCGCTCTTCGGAGAAATCCCTGCTGGAGCGAAGTTCGCCGAGGTTTTGCGGCAGGCGCCGAGTGGTCATGATCTTCCTCCGGTGCGGCGGCAAAGGCAACGCTCAGGCGCAATGCCGCGCTCTTTCTATAAGAGTAGACGAAGCTGGACCCTCGGGCGACTCGTAGGGACTCGCTCACATAATGTGCCCGTTGTATCCGGAGCCTTTGACGGCCGGCGACGCTGTACGCAGTTTGGGTAGAACGGTCTGGTAGAAATCGCGCAAACGCTCCGTTCTTTCCTCGTCAGAACGCATGTTCAGCAGCTGCTGCTTGAACCCGAGGTCTGCCGGCAGCGCTGACGCCAGCGCAAACGAGATCGGTCCATCCAAGCTTAGATGCATGGTCGCGAATTCGATCCCGGCCAACTCCAGCGTCTCGAAGTGCAGGGCAGCGCACTCTTCGCGCAATTCTCGCGAGGCCACCGCGCCATCGTCCTCGAAGAAATCCACCTCGGCCTCGAGGAACGCGCGGGAGTTCTCCAGCATTTCGATCTCAAACCGCGTATTCCCTTGGCAGAGAATGTCGAGCCGGCCGTCGCTGTACCGTTGCAGAACGCGCACGATGCGCGCTGTGCAGCCAATCACAGCGAGGCCCTCCTGTTGTGCGCGCACAATGCCGAAGGCCGACTCTTCTTCGACGCAGATGCCGATCATTTCCCTGTACCGCTCTTCAAAGATATGCAACGGCAAGGAAGCGCCGGGAAACAGCACGACATCCAACGGAAACAGGGGAATCTTCATTGCTGAGCAATTATGCGCGTCCGGGTTCGGAAAGACTGTTGTCTCTGGTGACTCGTTTTGATGAGCCAGCAAAGCATTTCTGAACTGTCGATTGAACGCAGTGAGAACAAAACCGGTCGTTCTTCAGCCGGCCAGTTCCAGGTCATCGAGCATGGCCTGCATTTCGCTGAGAGCGTGCTGGTTGCCGGTGCGCTGGGCGGATGCGATTCCCTGCGTTAGCCGGACCTTTGCCTCATCCGTCCGCTCCGCCTTGGCCAGAGTCTGTGCGGCCATAAAATAGCCGGCGGTGTAGTCAGGATGCTGTTCGAGAAGCTGCGCGAATTCCGCCAGGGCGGTATCTGTCTCGCCGCGGCCCGCGTGCTCCATGGCGAGTCCATAGCGTGCAAATGCATTGTTCGGATCATTGGCCAGAATTTCGTTGAGCATCGCAATCTTGTCCATGAAGACATTCTCGCAGGCGCCACAAAGATTGTCCGAGCCGCTAACTTTATTCGGGAAGCACGAGCGACATTTCGTATTCGATCAGAGAAGGGTCGTTAGGATACGGTTCCGTGGTTCCAGTCAGCGAAAAGCCCTGCCGTTCATAAAATGCAATCGCGCCTTGATTCGAGTTCGTCACCATCAACCGCAATTCGTATACTCCACGGGTGCGCGCCCAGGCCTGAACTGCATCAACCAGAAGACTCCCAGTGCCGGTCCTGCGATATGCAGGCGCTACCCACATGGAAATCAGATGCGCCCTGGTCGGATCATGTTCATCCAGAAATCCTGCGGCAATGCCACAGGGGACAGCGTTGTCCATTGCCAGGTAGCCAATCCGCCTTTCGCCGTTCATCTTCGCTGCACGCGTCCGCCACTCGGCGTCCGAAATGCTGCTTCTCTGGCATAAGTGCTTCCAAAAGCGGTCGGTGAATCTTGGAGAGCCGACAATCGCAATGTCTTGAACGCCGGGACATTGTTCGTGTTGATTTGTTCAAGAATCGCCATGCTGAGAGTCATTCGAGGTCTCTCACCGACTATAGCGAACGCCGAAACCAGCTCGCTCATTTGCGTAAAAGCGCATGATTGCCCACACTGGAAATAGCCCGCAATCCGGCGATTTTCGCCTGGGCAGCGGGAGGAAAGAGAGAGTACGCATGGATTTTGCCGGCCCTACGCGCCTGGTGCGCAGCGCCGCCGAGTCGGAGTCGGAGATGACCGAGCTCGTTCTGCCGAATGACACCAACACTCTCGGCAACCTGCTCGGCGGCAGGCTCATGCACTTCATCGACCTGGTTGGTGCGATGGCCGCCTACCGTCATGGCCGAACCCATGTTGTCACGGCATCGATGGAACACATTGACTTCATCGCGCCTGTGCATGTCGGCGATCTGCTGATCCTCAAGTCGCGGGTGAATCGCGCCTTCAACACATCGATGGAAGTTGGCGTAAAGGTGTGGGTGGAGAACACCATCGCCGGCACCCATCGGCACGTCGGC
>Ga0210386_10004289_pt1 | contig 11817 bp, 9 predicted proteins | sample IncBWH32OmetaG_FD_160091 | JGI IMG/M metagenome (GOLD analysis project Ga0210386, IMG submission 160091) | Forest soil microbial communities from Barre Woods Harvard Forest LTER site, Petersham, Massachusetts, United States - Inc-BW-H-32-O ... | reverse complement strand
AGCAGCAGGAGTGCGAGTTATTGCGTCGACCGTGCGAGCGGAAAGCTGACGCTGGTCGAGAATGTGGCGGCGCAAGGCGCGTCGCCGCGCAACATAACCATCAGCCCGGATGGCGACTTCCTGTTCGCGGCCAACCAGGCCTCGGACAATGCGGTCATTTTCAAGATTGACCACCAGACCGGACATCTCGATCCGATGCCGCCGCAAATGCATTTGTCACAGCCGGGCGGGATCGCTCTCGTCAGCGCAGGGAGGTGAAATGAGCGGTTGCAATGTTTTCTCTTCATCGCGACGGGACGTGCTCGCCAAAGCGCCAGTTCTGATTGGTGCTACGGTCGCATTGGCCAATGGCGCGGTCGTTGCTCAACCCGTCCCGGATGTGACCTGGCAGTTCGATCGTCTGGATAATATTGGCGGCAACCGCGCGCATGTGGACGGGCAGCCCAAAATCATCACCACGGCGGCCGGCAAGGCGGTGTTGTTCGACGGCGTTCATGATGGACTTTTTATCGACAAGCATCCGCTGGCAGGTTTTTCGCAATTTACCTTCGAAGCCTTGGTGCGGCCGGATGGTGGCGATCCGGCGCAGCGCTGGTTTCACCTGGCCGAGACCGACCCCAAGACCGGGCTGGACGCGACGGTGGATGCCAATAACCCCACCGCCGACAAAAATTCGCGTTTCACCTTCGAACTCAGAGTGGATGGCGACCGATGCTATTTCGAGTCCTTCACCCATGGGCCGGGATATCAATCTGCGCTGATTGACAAGACCAAGACCCATCCGCTGGGCCAATGGTACGTTGTCACCCAGATCTATGACGGTCAGACCCATCGCAGCTTCGTCAATGGTGTGCTGGAGAAGGAGGGCCCCATTGCCTATGTACCGCAGGGGCCCGGCCATTCTTCGGTCGGAGTGCGCATCAATCATGTTTCCTTTTTCAAGGGCGCGGTGATGCGGGGGCATTTTGCGCCCCGCGCGCTGGAGCCGTCAGACTTTATGAAAGTGCCGGTGTCGCTGGCCAGTGGGCAGTAGCGGCCGGTTCGAGGGGAGAAGAATGAAAAATTTTGCCTCAGCATGGGGACGCGGCATCTTTCGCACGCTTCTGATGGGAACCGCGGTGGCGCTGTGCGCTTCCGCGGCATCGGCGCAGGATGTCTATCCCGCCCAGCCCGGCAAGGATTGGCCGATATACGGCGGCAGCTACAACAACCAGCGCTATTCCTCCCTGAAGGAGATCACGCCCGCCAACGCCGGCAATCTTCAGGGCAAGTGGACCTACCATGTCGAAGGGCTGCAGGGCCTGGAGAGCGTGCCTGTCGTGGTCAATGGGGTCATGTATGTGAGCGGCTATAACCGGATCGATGCCCTGGATGCCCGCACCGGCAATGTCGTCTGGCGCTTTCGGCGGCAGCCGGCGACGCCAGCCTATCAGCGCGGCGCGGCGGTGGCCCATAACCGCGTTTATATCACCACCAATGACGGTCACGTCCTGGCGCTGGATGCCCGCACCGGGGCGCAGATATGGGAATCCAAGGGTGGTCCCAAAGTCTCTTTCTCGGGCATGCCCCCCATGGTTGCGAACGGCAAGATCCTTGTCGCCGGCAATCGCTTCGGCACCGTCGGCGATGGCGGCGGCTTCATCCAGGCCTATGACGAACAGACCGGCGAGTATCGCTGGACCTGGCGCGCCGTTCCTGAGAATGGCGATCCGGCCCTGGACAGCTGGGGCGGTCATGTCCCAGGCGGCGGACCGATCTGGATCGGCGGCGCTTACGATCCGGAGCTGAAGCTCGTCTATTACGGGACCGGTCAGCCCAATCCGCAATGGTCAGGCAAGGGCAGGCCCGGCGACAATCTCTATTCCGATTGCATCGTGGCGCTGGATATCGATACCGGCAAGCTGAAATGGTATTTCCAGAACACGCCACACGATACGCACGACTATGACTCGACGGAGATCATCGTTCTTGCGGACATGACTTTCAAAGGCAAGCCGCGCAAATTGGCGCTGCAGGCCAATCGTAACGGCTATTATTACATCCTCGATCGCACCAACGGCGAGTTCCTTCAGGCGACGCCGTTTGTCAGCCGCGTGGATTGGGGGACGGTCGATCCGAAGACGGGTAAGGGACAACCCGATCCGGCGCACGAGCCCACGGTGAAGGGCACGATCACCTGTCCGTCCACGGCGGGCGCCACCAACTGGCCTTCGCCGGCGTATAATCCTGTGACAGGGCTTTTCTACGTCACCACCACCGAAGGATGTGGCGTCAACACGCTGGCCAGTTCGGCACCGGACTCCGAGACCAGCTATCTGGAAAGCCCGCGGGACAAGGAAGCCTGGCAGCTTTATACAAGGGCGATCGACGCCAGGACTGGCACGATCAAGTGGGACTATAAGCAGGTCCGCTCCAACCATTATGGCCCCGGCCTGTTGACCAGCGAAGGAGGCATTGTCTTTTCGCCGGAACAGTTCGGTCAGGTCTCGGTACTCGATGCCAAGACCGGCCGGTCATTGTGGCACTACAACACCGGCGACCTGATCACTGCCAGTCCGCTCACCTACAGTGTGGATGGCCATCAATATCTGGCGATCGCGTCCGGAACCAACATATTCACGTTCGGCCTGCCGGATCGCTCCACCGCAGTGGAGAAGAAACCATGAAATTGACCAAGGCACTCGCGATTGGTTTCGTGATTTCCACGACCGTTCTTTCGGCTCATGCGCAGCGGCGCGCCGAACCGTCGGGCCCACCCAATCCATTCGCCGGCAACAGTCAGGCGATCGCACAGGGAGAACAGGCTTACAATCAGAGCTGTACCTCCTGCCATGGTCCCAATGGCGGCGCGGGCGAGATCGGGCCTGAGATCATCCATAACCTGTCGGTGCCGCTGCGCGGAGAGCTGAACGACGACCAGATTCTGGATGTGATCCGCAATGGCGCGCCAGGAACCGCCATGCCGGCCTGGAAAGGAAAACTGGCGGATGACGATATTCTCAAGATCGGCGCGTTTCTGCACGCCTTGCGCGGAACGGCGATCGATAATCCGCTTCCCGGCAATGTCGCCCATGGCGAGGAAATCTTCTGGGGCAAGGGCCAATGCGGATCCTGCCATATGCTGAGCGGCAAGGGCGCCCTCAAGGGGCCTGACCTCAGCAACGTCGCGGCGGAATATAAGTCGAATCTCATCGTCGACGCACTGACAAAGCCGAACCACAGGGTCTATGGCGATGGCGGCGTGCATCTGCGCAGCCTGCCGCCGATGGACACTTACGATGCGGTTCATATCACCCTGAGCGGAGGAGGCACGCTGGATGGCGTGCTGCTCAACCAGGACAGCTATTCGCTGCAGCTGTTGGGTGATGACAACCAGCTGCATCTTCTGCAACGGGCTCAGGTCAGGGCGCTGACCGTAAAGCCGGCCTTGATGCCGACCGACTATGACAAACGACTGACCAAAGATGAGTTCGACGACCTGATGGCGTTCCTGACGCGGCAAGGGCGCAAGGCGCCTGCCGCGTCGGCGTCCCGGAACGCCGAACAGGAGTGATCAGCAGGAAAAAATCTCAACGACATAACAAATAGGGGAGAACGTCATGCGCGCGAATTCCAAATCCACCGTTTCACTGATCGCCTTGGTCGCCAGCATTTCCAGCTGGCCGGTCTTCGCGCAAAATGCGCCTGCCCCGACCGAAAACATCGTCGTCACGGGCTCGCGCGTCATTTCGAATATCGAAAATTCTCCTACGCCTCTGACGACCCTCACGAACACCGATCTCGAGCAGTTTACGCCGACATCGGTCCCAGATGCTTTGATCAAGTTGCCGGTGTTTACGGGTTCTACGTTCCCGCGCCAGGCGTACCAGGATCTGACCATACTCGACCTGCGAAATTTCGGCGCGAACCGGACTCTTGTCATGATGGATGGCCACCGCGTGACCCCCTCGCTGCAGGACGGTACGGTTGGTCTGGAGACCCTGCCCATGACGCTTATGACGCGGACGGACGTGGTAACGGGCGGTGCATCCGCCGTCTACGGCTCCGATGCGGTCGTCGGCGTGGTCAATTTTGTTTTGGATAAGGAGTTCACCGGGGTGAAGATGGACCTCAATGGCGGCATCTCGACCTATGGGGATGGTGCGGGTTACAACTTCAATGCGGCGGCGGGAATGAGCCTTTTCGGCGGACGTGGGCACTTCGAAGCCTCAGTGAACAGTCAACACCATGATTTGGTGTATGATTCTGCTCGTCCCTATGGCTATCAGCCCTGGGTGCAAACGGGCGCAGGCACGACCGCCAACCCCTATGTGGACACGGAATTTGCGCGGCGCCCCACGGCCCCGTTTGGCGGCGTAGTTCTCACTTGCGGCGGGTGCGCGGCCACAGGCTACAATTTCTACTCGGCCGGAGTTCTCACGCCCTACAACCCGGGAGCCCTGACAGGTACCAGCAATGTCACCGTGGGTGGCGATGGCGGCTACAATAAATACGGTAGTGCGCTTAACGGGACAAAGGTCAACACCGCCTTTAGCCGGTTCAGTTATGACCTGAACGACGACACCACCTTCTATATCAATGCGACGGCAAGCGAGTCGACCGATCGCAGCTCGTATTTTCCCATCAAGATCGGGCCCGTGACTTTTGGCGGCCTGTACTACAGGAACAATCCGTTTCTTCCGACCGCGACACAGACGCTGTTGGGCAACAACGGGACAGATCCGGCATTTTTCGTGCCGGGGTCAGGCGCCCAAGGCAACAACGGCGGTTCGAATGCAACGAACACGTTTGTCATGGGCAAGTTCCTCGATGGTGGGCCTGGGCAGGAGCAGGGAGGGCGCGGTGTCGACCGGCTGCTTTCGGTTGCGACAGGGCTGGACGGTAAGGTGTGGGGGTACAACTGGAGTTTGTACTACTCCCATGGCGAAGCCCGGCAGGATCAGGTCGTCACGGCTAACCAGAACTACCAGAATCTGTACGCGGCCCAAGATGCCGTTCTCGCGCCCTCTGGCACTGGCCCGGGCGGTGTAACATCCAACGTCAGCACGATGACGGTTCAGTGCTATGCCGCGACCCAGCCGGCGACAGCGGCAGCGTATAAGAACTGCGTCCCGCTAAATCCGTTTGGCCCGGGCCCGCTGACTCAGGCGGAGTTCAATTGGATAAACGCCGATACCCCGACCTTTATGACCAACAAAATGGACAATGTCGAAGCCAGCATCTCCGGCAGTCCGATCGACACCTGGGCCGGCCCTGTCACCGTGGCGCTATCTGCTGAAGCCCGTTTCATGTCCTTGGATATAGTATCTACCACAAGCGGGTTGGTTGATTGCACCGGCCTGCGCCTCTGCGATCCGACCGCGCTTAAATGGTTGTCCGGCTCAGCGTCAATGTCCGCGTCCGAGAATGTCGAGGAAGGGGCTGTTGAAGCCAACGTGCCCTTGCTGAAAGATTCTGCGTTTGGAAACAGCCTGAATGTCGACCTGGCCGGCCGCTACACCAACTACAGCACTTCTGGCGGCGTGCAGACCTGGAAGATCGGTGTCAACTACGACGTCAACGATCTGGTGCGTTTCCGCAGTACCTGGTCCGTCGATATTCGCGCTCCGAATCTGTATGATTTGTTCCAGCCAACGACGACTTCCTCGGGATCCGGGTATTTCGACATTCACACCCAAACCCAGAACAATACGGAGGTCGTCACGGGCGGTAACCCAAATCTCCAACCGGAAGTTGCCCGAACCTTTACCGCCGGCGTCGTGCTGACGCCCGATTTCCTGTCGGGGTTCTCAACCTCTCTCGACTACTACCAGGTGCGTTTGCATAACGCGATCGGCCAGATTTCCGGTACCGCCGTATCGATCCAAAACCTTTGCAATGGCTCCGGCGGAACCTCGCCCTATTGTGCATTGTATGTGCGGCCGTTCCCCTTCAGCGACACGCTTCCGGAGAACTATCCGACAAAGGTATTCTCGAACACCCAGAACACCGCCCTTGTGGAGATTCAAGGGTTTGACCTTGAAGCAAACTATGCGTTCGAAGCGCTTGGGGGGAATTGGACGGCACGTGTGCTGGGCAACTACCAGCCGGTGAATCAAAACCAGGCCTATCCGGGCGCGCCATTTACATTTACGTCAGTGCCGCCCAATGGTGATCTGATAGCCAAGACCCATCTCAACGGTTCTCTGTCTTACCAGTTGGACAAATGGACTTTCGGGGTGCAGGACCGCTGGCTTGGTAAATATAGCAAGGTCTCGACAGCGGGAGTCCCGCAAGTCTATGTGGACCCATGGATCCGCGCGAAGAACTATGTTGACGTCGATGTCGACCGGCAGTTTCAGGCCGGCGGTTTCGACATGACTGGCTACTTCAATATCCAGAATTTCTTCAATGCCAAGGGCCAGGTCTATGAAAACAGTGCGGTGCAGGGCATCCACTATCCGATCCCGTCCGAAGAAGACATCATGGGTCGTTACTTCACGATCGGCATACGGGCTCTTTTATAAGCCAATTTTGCGGCCATTGGGGCATCCGTGCGCCCCGCGTGATTATCGAGGATCGGCGCGCTGCACTTTGTTCTCTTTTGCAGGGAGAATGTATCAGGACTGCCGCTCAACCTTGTAATCGTGGGCGTTGTCTTCGGCGCGCAGATTGTAGGACGAAAGCGCGCCCTGCATGATCGTTATCTTGGTTCCGACGCGAAGGTGGGGCTTGGGCCATTCGTCGGCATCCGACTGTCGCCAGACCTGGCCGTTCTCCAGCGTCGCAATGAAAGCACCACGGCCATCATAGGTCACGGACGCAACCGCAGAGACTGCAACCGGCGGGGCCGTTCCGCCGAGGACCTGCCAGAAACCAGCCTTGCGACGGGTCGGCGGGGGCGCCGACGCAATCTCCTTGGTGCCGGGCGGCTGAACAGCCTGTGCGGACGAAGGGGCGGAGGGAACCAGGCGTTGCTGGTATGCCGGTGCCGGCGGCAAACCCAACTTTGCCCGCATCATCTGTTGTGCGCCATAGGTGCAGTCGAGCCAGGTGCGGTCGTCCGGCATGACGGAGCAGCGCTGCATGGCAGCCAGCACGTCTTCGCGGGTCCCCGCGACGGCGTGATCCGCCAGGACCACGCATCCCATCACGGCAAGACAAAGCATCTGTTTCATTTCTGCGCCCTCCTGAATTGCCTGCCTGCCAATGATAGATCATGGGGGTGATCGAACCAAACGCCATCGTGGAGCCCTCCCGGAATGGCGGCGCACCGTCTAGTGATGCGATTGGCTAATGATGCGACTGGCCGGGCGACATAGCGACGACGCACGTCGCGCGTCAGCGGGATTGGACCGACGTGGTTTCCGCCGGCATCCTTTTCGCGTCAGCCTTATTCCGCAGCGATATTCGTGGGGGCAGACGCATGGGGCGTGGCGGAGCTATATTTGGCGGCCTCTTCGCGGGCGGGGGACGCCTGAATGGGAGGCACTGCAAAGTGCTGGCGGACCCCAAGTTCGGTCAGCGCCACCTGGGATGCCAGCTCACCCAGTTCCGATTCAGACAGTGTCCCCGCCAGGACCAGGCAAATGGCGCCATGAAGCGCCGCCCACAGGGCGCGCGCCAGCATTTCGGCTTCTGAAAAGTCACGTCCCGCCGCGACGGCATCAAATATGGCTGAGAGGATGCGACGTTCCTGGCGCGCGGTTTCGGCAAGCAGAGCGGATGGCTGCGACAGACCGAAAATCAGGCGGTAGTAGGCGGTTTCTTCCATGGCGAAGTTGATATAGGCCTGCATGACGGCTGCCGGACCCTGTGGCGCTGCTGCCTCCAACCGGTCGGCCAGGCGGGCGGCGCCCCGTGCTCGCACCGCCGCCAGAATTCCATCCTTGTCGCCGAAATAGCGGTAGGGCGTCATCGCGCTGACCCCCACACGCGAAGCCAGATCGCGCATGTTGAAGTCACCATGCCCCATTTCAAAGTAAAGCCTGGCCGCCACATCGCAGAGCCGGTTGCGAAATTGATCGACGTGAGCCTGGGTCAGAATACGTGGCATGGTCCCTCCAGCATGGCGGCGGGTGGTCGTTCGCGGCCGATCCTGTTGTAAGGACGGCGGCGGGTGCGCAATTATTCCGTTGTAAACGATAAAATGCCCGTCATGGTGCTTGGGCATGCCGGGCCGGTTGCCGGCCGGACGGCATTTGCGCCGTCCAGAGATCGAACCGTGACGGATGGCGCTTGCCCCTGAACCATGCAAATAGCGGACGGAACTCATACCACAGGGGGTAGCGTACCCTGTGGCGCTGCCATGTCAGCCCTGGCGAGGCTTCGGACAGGCGGCGCGGCGTCAGGTATTCGGCGAACTTGGGTTCGAGCAATATCGCGGAACGTGTTCCGAACAGCGTCTCACCACGGGCGCGCTTTTCGGCCACCATGGCATCCCCGTCAGCTTCGCGGAGATAGAAAGGCGAGTCCATGATCGCCAGCACGCCCCCCGGGCGAACGACGCGCCGTGCTTCAGCCAGGACCTGTGCAAGGTCGCGGGCATAGTGAAGCGACGCGTTGAAGACGGCGATGTCAAAACTGCCGTCGGTGACGGGAATATCTTCGAATTGCCCGACGATGCAGGAAAAGACGCCCGGCTCCCGGCCCAGGAATTCATTGGCCGCGCCAAGACCGTCCACCTCGTCGTCGCGAATGTCCAGCGCGCTTGCCCGATGACCCAGCCTGGCGAGTCGATATGACAACCAGCCGTTTCCGGCGCCCAGGTCCAGAATTTCCAGCGGCCTGCTGGCGAGCCCCATGGGCATTATCACCTCGGCGACAAATGCTTCGTAGGTCCTTGCACGCACCTGCCATTGTCGGGCGAAGGGGCCATTCTTCAGATAGGGGAGGGACAACAGTTCATGCCCGCGATAACCGCGGCCTTCCGCCGAGCGGTGGCGGGCATACTCGGCAAAGAAATCGCTCGAGATCATGCGTGTGCGGTCCAGCCCAGGCGCGCCAGCAAGCTTCGGTACCAAGGACGATGAGAAGCAGCGGAATCTTCCAGGCGCAATTGGAAATTTACGCCGTTCTCGAATTGTGTTTTCCCTGAGGATAGAGCCCGCCCCGCTGTACTATCGCCCGTGTTTTGAGTGGCTGAACCCTGATACGAGGCGGCGCGTGGCATTGGCATCCTTGCAGCAGACGAGCCCGCTGACAGCGCGTGCCGCCCGCCATGCCGGATCAGAGCCGGTGACGGGAGGCGCGCGAGATCTGCTCGCCGATTTTGCGAATGTATCGGGAGCGGCGAAGGGCGCCGCCGCACTGGTGCTTGTGCTGGGTACCGCGATGCTTGAGGCCTTCAGCTTCTCACTTTTGATTCCGCTTTTTGGTCTTGTGTTCGGCCGCGGGGCGCGGTCCGGGCCGATGGCAACGGCGCTATCCATTCTGTTCGCGAACGACACCCCATCAAGACGCCTGGTCCTTCTGCTTTTCCTGTTTGCGCTGCTGTTCAGCCTGCGTGCGGCGATGGCGGGTTTTCGCGATCTCTGGGTAGTCAGCCTTCAGGTGCGGTTCACCAACGCCTTGCGGCTCAGGCTAGCCCGGCGCCTTGCCGCCACGCGCTGGGATCATATCGCCCACCTGCGTCATGCCAGGGTGACGCAATTGATGGGCGCCGACATTCAGCGTCTGGCGATCGGGGTCGAGCTCCTTCTGCGCAGCAGCGCCGCGGGTTTCGTCCTGATGGCGCAATGCCTGCTCGCGCTCCTGCTCGCGCCGACACTTTCGATGACCATGATCCTGCTTCTGGCCTTCGCTCTGATCGCATCGGGCAGGGCCATGCGCCGTACGCGCGCGCTTGGCGCCTTCGCGCTGGAAGCAAATCTGGCGCTTCTCGACAATACGACGCAGTTTCTTGGCGGTCTCAAGCTGGCGATAAGCCAGAGTCTGGAGGACGGATTCGTGCGCGAGACCGGTGAGGCGCTGCGCCAACTCGGCGAGCGCCAGGACCAGTTCATGCGCCAGCAGACATGGGGACGCATCGGCCTCATGGTGCTCGCGGCACTGCTGGGATCGGCCCTGTTGCTGGCCGGTTTCGGCTGGCTGCATTTGCCACCGGCCATCCTGGTGACGCTTTCCTTGCTGGGTGTTCGCACGGTGGGACCGATCAGCCAGATGCAACTGGGCGTGCGGCAGTTCGCGACTGTCCTGCCGGTCTATGAGAGCCTGCGGGCCCTGGAAGGCGAATTGAAGGACGCCGCCGAAGCGCGAAGTCAGCCGGCACCCGGATGTCCGCGGGGCCCGATCCTGTTCCGGCAGGTGTCCTATCGCCATGCCGGCGCAGGCCGCTGTGCCAAGGGGAGCGCCAGGGGGCTGGACGATTTTTCGGTCACGCTCAGTCCGGGCGAATTCCTGGGTGTCACGGGAGCATCGGGGGCGGGCAAGACGACCTTCGCCGATCTGCTCTGCGGCCTCTACCCGCCCCAACGGGGTGAAATCCTGGTGGGCGGCATGCGGCTTGAGGGCGCAGTTCTGGCATCCTGGCGGCAGCATCTCTCGTATGTTTCGCAGGAGCCTTTTCTTTTCCCCGACTCGGTCCGGCGCAATCTTGCCTGGGCCGACGGCACGGCCGGCGAAGATGCCATGTGGCGCGCGTTGGTGCTTGCCGGCGCGGAGACCTTTGTTCGCGGCCTGCCAAATGGCCTGGACACACCAGTGGGCGAGCGGGGCGGCCTGGTGTCCGGCGGCGAGCGCCAGCGCATCGCCCTGGCCCGCGCCTTGCTGCGTGCACCGGGTCTGCTTGTCCTGGACGAGGCAACCAGTGCCATGGACGGCGCTGGCGAACGCGCGGTTCTCATTCGTCTTGCCGCGCTTGATCCCCGTCCCACCATCGTGGTGATCTCACACCGCATGGAGAATCTGGATGTGTGCGACCGGATCATTCGGGTGGGAGACGGTTGCAGTGGCGCGGCATGAAATGCTGAAGGACCTTTTCTCTCTCGATCCCCTGACCCCTGCCATTGGCGCAGTGGTCAAGGGCGTCGATCTCAGGATGCCGGGCCGTGAACTGTGCGACGCACTCAGGCAAGCGCTGCTGCGGTGGAAAGTCCTGTTTTTCTACGACAACGCCATTACGGCCGCGGAACAGGCGGACCTGGCAAGGCAATTCGGGGAACTGGAGACCCATCCCGTGGTGCCGCACGTGCCGGGCCTGCCGGAGGTTTCCGTCATCATTCATGACCGCGACAGTCGCGGCAACCAGAACATGTGGCACAGCGATGTGACCTGGCGGCCAGAGCCGTCCTGGGGCTCCATCCTTCGCGCGGTCGAGGTTCCGGCCGTCGGCGGCGATACATTGTTCGCGGACATGGGCGCGGCCTATGACGGCCTGCCGGCCGCGCTCAAGGCGCGGATCGACGGACGCCATGCCGTGCATGAAATGGGTTACCTCAAGGCGATCATGCGCAACCAGGGCATGAGCAGGAAAGAGGTGGATGAAACCGTGCGGAAATTCCCTCCCTTCGAGCATCCCATGGTTCGGACCCATCCGGAAACGGGACGAAAGACACTGTTTGTGAACGCGGTCTTTACCCGGCGGATCGTGGGCATGGAGCCGGCGCAATCCAGCACTTTGCTCAACGAGCTTTTTGCCCGGGCGGCGGTTCCCGAATACCAGTGCCGCTTTCGCTGGCGCCGCAATGCGATCGCGTTCTGGGACAATCGCGCCACCCAGCATTATGCCGTGTCTGACTATTGGCCCGAGCGGCGTCACATGGAGCGCGTCAGCATTGTTGGCGACCGGCCTTACTGATTCAGGTGGCGGCGACGATCGGCGTGATGTTCATAGGCGGC
>Ga0210386_10004286_pt1 | contig 11824 bp, 12 predicted proteins | sample IncBWH32OmetaG_FD_160091 | JGI IMG/M metagenome (GOLD analysis project Ga0210386, IMG submission 160091) | Forest soil microbial communities from Barre Woods Harvard Forest LTER site, Petersham, Massachusetts, United States - Inc-BW-H-32-O ... | reverse complement strand
GCCGAATAGATCGACAAATGCGCATACGCGGCCGTCAGCACCGGCGCCGCGCTCTCAAACTTCTGCGCCCGCTTCAACATATCTCCAACGATCTGATCTGCCTCGACCGGCAGCCCTTGCACCATATCGCGATACATCGACGGCGCGCTGGGGGACCCCTTCGACGTCACCGCCGCCTTGGTCCGTGTCAGGAACGCATCCCCCACCGGATAGCCCGAGGCCTTCGACACCGCACAGCATTCCTCCAACACCTGCAACGCCAGGCCCGCGCCCCCCGGGGCCGCCTCGATCTCGCCCACCGTGCCGCGCATCAGGCAGGTGATGGCGCCCATCGTCGCCAGCAGGATCCACTTCTCCCACATCTCCTGCATGATCGAGCTCGACGCGCGCGCCTCAAACCCCGCGTCTTTCAGCGCCGCGTCCAACGCTTCCACGCGTCCAGACATCGCGCCATTGCGCTCGCCGTAGATCAGCGACTGGAAGCCCGCGAGCTGCTTGATGCGCCCTTCAGGGTCGATCATGCTGGCCACCAGGCACACGCCACCCAGCACCGGCGTTTCGCCAAAGCGCGCGATCAACGCGTCCAGATGGCGCATGCCGTTCAGCACCGGCATGATCATCGTATGTGGCCCCACGGCTTTCGCGATGTCGGCCATCGCTGCGTCCAACCCGAACGCCTTCACCGTTATCAGCACCGCGTCATACGGGCCGGCGATCTGATCCGCCGTCACCAGTTGCGGCTGCACGGTCACGTCGCCGTGCGGGCTGAGCAACTGCAGCCCCATGTCGCGCAACTGCGCGGCGCGTTTCGGCCGCACCAGAAAGGTGATGTCACGCCCCGCCTGCGCCAAACGCCCGCCGAAATACCCACCGGTCGCGCCGGCGCCGACAATCAGGATCCGCATACTCGCCCCTTTCGTTTTCCCGTGACTGGAGCCTACGGCACCTGGACGGACACATCGACAGTCACTTGCATTACAGTATCGACGATATGTCCCCGTCCCGCTCTCCGGTCAAGGGCGGCGGTCGCCTCATTCGTGCCATCGAACAGACACAGGCACGGTCCATGCTGGCCGGCTCGATACGATCCCTTTTGGCTTGATCGAGGAGGGATGCAGCCATGCGCACGACCCTGCTGCTTGCGATGCTGACATTGGCGAGCTGCGCTTCGCAGCCCAAGCCTCATCAGGAGGCATCGGACATCACCATCGCGCCCGCCCCTGTCGGCGCGGTGACCGCGACGCCGCTGCCAAACGCGGCGCCCGCCGGCCACACGCCGTAGCACCACGCCAACGTGAACAACGCGGGCGGGCAAATGAATGAACCTGGTGATGGAATGAAAGTTTATCGAATTGTCGGACGCACGCGGTGTCACGCAGCGCCCGCCACGACCACCACCGTCATTCGCACAACGTGACTATTTAAGCTCCCGACAACGGCCTGGCGTGCCGCTTCCGGCGGTGCGCCAGGCCGGCATTGTGCCGCGCGGCCTCACACCCGTTCGAAGATCGCGGCGATCCCCTGCCCGCCACCGATGCACATCGTCACCAGCGCATAGTGCCCACCGATCCGCGCCAGCTCGTACAGCGCCTTGACCGTCAGCATCGTTCCGGTCGCGCCCACCGGATGACCGAGCGATATTCCGGATCCGTTCGGATTCGTCTTCGCCGAATCGAACCCGAGATCCTTGGCCACCGCGCAGGCTTGCGCCGCGAATGCCTCATTTGATTCAATGACGTCGATATCCGCCAGTGTCAGCCCGGCGCGCTGCAACGCCGCGCGCGTCGCCGGCACCGGGCCGATCCCCATCACCTTCGGATCGACCCCCGCATGCGCATAGGCCAGCAGCCGCCCCAGCGGCTTGGCGCCGCGCGTCTCGGCCGTGGCGCTATCCATCAGCACCACCGCCGCCGCGCCGTCGTTGATCCCCGAGGCATTCCCCGCCGTCACCGTGCCGTCCTTGCGGAACACAGGCCGCAGCTTCGCCATGTCGGCATCGGTCGCGCCCGGCCGCACATGCTCGTCGGTGTCGAACACCGTCTCGCCCTTGCGCGTCTTCAACGTCACCGGAACGATTTGCGACTTGAACCGACCCTCGGCGATCGCGTGTGCCGCGCGGCGATGCGATTCCACCGCCAGCGCATCCTGATCGCCCCGCGTGATCTGGTGGCTTTCGGCCAGGTTCTCCGCCGTCTCGCCCATGTGGATGTTGTGGAACGGGTCATGCAGCGCGGCGACCATCATGTCGATCATCGTGGTATCGCCCATGCGCGCGCCCCAGCGCATACCCTGCGTTATATAGGGCGCGCGGCTCATGCTTTCGGCGCCGCCACCTACCGCAATGTCGGCATCACCCAGCGTGATGGCCTGTGCCGCCGACACGATCGCCTGCAGGCCCGACCCGCACAGCCGGTTCACTGTCAGCGCCGGCGCGCTTTGCGTCACGCCGGCGTCCAGCGCCGCTACGCGGGCCAGATACATGTCGCGCGGTTCGGTGTGGATGACGTTCCCCATCACCACATGGCCGACTTCCTCGCCCGCCACACCAGCGCGGGACAGCGCCTCGCGCACCACCTGGGCGCCCAGCGCGGTTGGCGTCACATCCTTCAGCGCGCCACCGAAATCGCCGATCGCCGTGCGCACGCCAGAGACCACCATCACCTCGCGTTGCATTGCCGTGTTCTCCTTTACTGTGGCGCGGCCAGCGCGGTCGCGGCTCTGTGATGTGGTCGCGCGGCCGGGACCGCGTCAAGGGGCGCTGGAGTCAGGCCGTCATGTCACGCCGCACCCGCTCGCGCATCGCGATGTAAATTCCCGACGCGATGATGATCCCGGCCCCCACCCAGGTCCACCCGTCCGGAAAGTTGCTGAAAATCAAATAACCCAGGATCGTGGTGCCGATCAGCTCCACATACCCCAGCGTCGCGATCACTGCGGCGGCGCCCAACTGGAACGCGCGGATCACCAGGTAATGCCCGATCCCACCCAGAAGCCCCAGGCTGCAGAACAGCGCCCCGTCGAACCACGAGCGCAATGGCACGAACACGAATGGCATCGCCAGGCTCATCACCAGCGACCCCAGCAGCGCGGCGAACACGATGCCCGTGGCGGCGTTGTCGTAGTGCCCCACCCAGCGCGTGGCGATTTGATACAGCGCATAGGCCAACGCCGACAGCAGCAGCAACAGCACCGCTGTATCATGCAGGCCGGTGCCTGGGCGGATCACCAGGAGCGCCCCACCGAAGCCCACGATCACCGCGCTCCACCGGCGCCACCCGACGCTCTCGTGCAGCAACGGTACCGACAGCGCGGTGACGATCAGCGGCGACGTGAACCCAATCGCCGAGGCCGTGGCCAGCGGTAGCTTCCCGATCGCCATCACGTAGACCAAGTTGCTGACCAGCATCAGCAGCGAACGGACGACCTGCACAACTTTCCGTCGTGGCCACAGCAGCTTCCACCGGTAGCGCGGCATGAACACGATCAGCATGACGATCAGGTGGCCGGTGAAGCGCGCCCAGGTGATCTGCGCCGAAGGGTAATGCGCCGACAGCAGCTTCACCGCCGCGTTCATGAAGGGAAACGCCGAGACGCCGGCGCACATCAGCAGGATCCCGCGCAGTACGTCCGACATCCCACCCGGCATGGACGGCGCGGACGCTAGATGATCTTGCGCGCGCGGAACTCCGCGATTTGCGCGGCGGTGTAGCCCAGCCCGCCCAGCACCTCGTCGTTATGCGCGCCAAGCTTCGGGGCGATGCCGATCCGTGCCGGCGTTGCCGAAAACCGCCAGGGCGTGCCGTGCACCTTGAGGGTCTTGTCATATTCCGGGTAAGGCACCTCTGCGACGTAGCCGTTGGCCACCACGTCGGGATCGCTGGCCGCTTCCAGCAGGGTGTTAATCGGCGCTGCGACGATGTCGGCCGCGCGCAACCGTGCCACCCAGTCATCCCGCAGCCCAGTCGCGAACAGCTCATCAAGCAGCCGCAGCAGGGTCATTCGCCGCTCCTCGGAGCCAATGATCACACCGAGATCAGCGAAGCCCGCTTCCGCGATTGCGGTGTCAAATCCTAACGCCGCGGTCGCCGTCTTCCACACGCGCGCACCATTCAACTGGAACACCAGCGGCTTGCCGTCACGGTCATTGAAACTGGCGCTGATCCCCGGCCGGTCGGGTGTGCCGGTGATCCGCGCCTGCCCCGTGACCGGCGGCTGATTGCGCCACATCGCCGTGGTGAGTGTCCATCCCATCAGTCGGATCTGCCCGCCGAGCAGCGAGCAATCGACCTTCTGGCCAACACCAGTTGCGCGTGCATGGGTCAATGCCGCCAGCGCACCACCAAAGGCCAGGATCGCGCAGGTTTCATCCGCAACCGAGACGATCCCGGTGCGCAGGGGCTGCCCCGGCGTCGCGTATGCCTCGGAAATACCACCCATCGCCTGCGCCATGGAATCGGTGCCCGGCAGAGCGGCGTTGGGGCCGTTCGGGCCGTAGCCAGAGATCGAGATATAGACCAGGCGCGGATTGATCTCGCGCAGTGTTTCGTAGCCGAACCCGTTCTTCTCGGCCGCACCGGGGCGGAAGTTTTGCCCGAAGATTTCCGCCTGCGCGACCAGGCGGTACAGGATCTCTCGCCCTTCTGGACTTTTCAGGTTCAGCGTGACGCTTTTCACACCGCGGTTGTTGGTTTCGAAATAGGTGCTGGGAAGCCCCGGTAGCACCGTGCTGCCGCGCGAGGGATCTCCGCCCTCCGGCACTTCAATCTTGATTACCTCGGCGCCAAGATCGGCCATCAGCATGTAGGGCACAGTGCCCGCCTGGGCGGTCGAGCACGCAATGATCTTCACGCCCTGCAACGGGCCGTGGGGAGCTGTCATGGAACAAGATCTCCGTTGAATGGCATGACGTGCACCTCTCCCGCTACGCGGGAGAAGTTGCGGAACGAAGTGACGCGGGTGAGGGTCGTGCCGCCAGCACCACCCTCACCCAGGTTCGCCTCGCTTGCCGACCTCTCCCGCACGCGGGAGAGGTGTACTGTTGGTGATGCGACGTCACGCACGACTTATCTCGGCAACCAACTGGAACGATCGCTTCCGCAGGTCATGGTCGAAGACATTCGCGGTCACCATCAGCTCGTCCGCGCCAGTGCGTTCGACGAACCCCGCCATCCCGGCGCGCACCGTCTCGGCGCCACCGACGATCGCGCAGGCCAGCGCATCTTTCAGCATCGCGCGTGCATAGGGATCGAGCTGCGCGTCGAAATCCGCGACCGGTGGCGGCAAGCGTCCCGGCTGGCCGCGTCGCAGATTGAGGAAGGACTGCTGCAATGACGAGAACAGGAACCAGGCCTCGGCATCCGTCGCCGCGGCGACGATGTTCACCCCCAGCATCGCGTAAGGCTTGTCCAACTGCACTGAGGGCCGGAAGCGGTCGCGGTAGATCGCCAGGGCCTCCATCATCATCGCGGGAGCGAAATGGGAGGCAAACGCGAACGGCAACCCCAGCATCGCCGCGAGCTGCGCACCATAGGTGCTGGAACCCAGGATCCAGATCGGCACATCCAGCCCTGCCCCGGGCACGGCCTGCACGCGCTGTCCCGGTTCCGCCGGCTGGAAGTAGCCCATCAGCTCGATCACATCCTGCGGGAACTCATCGCCGCTGCCGTGCAGTGTCCGCCGCATCGCCCGCGCGGTGACCTGGTCGGATCCCGGCGCGCGGCCCAACCCCAGCTCGACGCGCCCTGGATGCAATGCCGCCAGCGTGCCGAACTGCTCGGCGATCAGCAGCGGTGCGTGGTTAGGCAGCATGATGCCGCCCGCGCCGATCCGGATCGTGCTGGTACCCGCGCCAAGATGCGCCAGCGCCACGGCCGTCGCCGCACTGGCAATACCCGGTAGGTTGTGATGCTCGGCCATCCAGAAGCGACGATAGCCCAACGCCTCGACGTGGCGCGCCAGGTCGAGCGAGTTGCGCAGCGACTGGCCGGCATCGCTGCCCTCGGTGATGGGGGAAAGATCGAGAACGGAGAGAGGAACCATGCGCGGACTATGGCGCGGGCCGGGCGGCACGGGAACCGGGATGGGGTCTATTCGCGCATGTAGTAGGCCTGTAGCCGCTCCACCGGATGGTTTTCACCGATCGACATCGCGCAGATGCGCGACAGGTGCGTGTAGGGCAACTTGGTTTCCTTCGCCCAAGTGTTGAACTGGTCCTGGATTTTCGTGAGGTCGCGCCTCGAGGTCGGCGTTACGGCGATATCCAGGCCCGCGTCGCGCAGGCAGGCCACCACATCGCGCGACAGCATGAAGCCGTCCTTGCCGATGAAGCGCAGGAAGTATTGCCCGGTGTTGCCGCCTAGACGCGATCCGCGCTTGGCCAGCAGCGCCAGCAGCCCAGCCTGATCGGTGGCGGGCCAATTGGCGAGGAAGCGGCCGAAGCTGCCGTGCTCGGCGGCGATCTCGGTGATGAAGCGTGCATTCTTGGCCACCGACATGATCTTCTGGCCATTGCGCACGATGTGCGCGTCAGAGGTCAGCTTGTCCCAGAATTCTGGGGGTTGGCGCAGCAGGCGCGGTGGATCGAAGCCAAGGAAAGCCGATTCGAAACCGGGCCATTTCTTCTCGATGACGGCCCAAGCGAACCCCGCGGAGAAGACGCGGCGCGTCATTTCGCTGAGAACACGGTCATCGGGCAGAGCGGTGAGCTCTGCCGTCGTGGCAACCTTGGGAAGCAGCTTGGCCAGCGCCGTGTCGCCGCCCTTTCGTTTGGCGGCACGTGCGCGAATGGTCTGGAAGGCTGGCATCGAGATGTCCGGGCTACGTCGGGTTGCGAGGGCGCGCAGCGATCTTGAATTGCTGCCGACCGGCCCGCAAGTTGACCTGGGTCCCATCGGATTTCGAAGGGAGGCCCCCCCTCGGGAGGGAGGCATCGCGCATCATTGAAGGCATTGCTGGACCGCCACGCACAGACCAATGCGATGAGATTGCGCTGTCAGCCGCACCAATTTACCAATGAAGGCGCCGTTGTTCCGTTGACGTGTCAAAGTGTCGGTTGGTGAGAGAGTGGAGGCTAGGCTTATGACGAGATCGTCGAATCCTGTAACCCGTCGTGGTGCGATGAGAATCGCCACCAAGACGACCAGTATGGTCGCAATGCAAGTCATTGGAATGGCCGCCAGCAAGTACGCAAACGCACAAGCGTACGGTCAGACTCCCAGGAATGTCGTCAGGTACCAAGACTCGCCCAAGGACGGTCATGACTGCGCCACCTGCCAGCAATTCATTCCGGGAACGGTCGCAAGTGCCGACGGTCATTGCAAGGTGGTCGCGGGAACCGTCAGTCCGCAGGGCTGGTGCATCGTGTGGACCGCCAAGTCATAAAACGAGAGCGTCCAGCATCGCCCGATTAATCCCCTCGGACATCGGAGGCGGGTCAGCGTTTCCCGTCGCGTGAGCCCCATTGTCCCGGCGCGAAGCACCGAGGACAGGGCGCATCCCAATTGTGCGCCACTGCTTCAGGATCGGCGTCAAGGACGTCGTATAGTGGCTTGGCGCGGGGCACTGCTTGACCAGGTGTGGACCGCAGGCTCAAGACAAAGTGTTGCCAACCGACCGCGTAACGTTGTAGGCAGGCTCAGGTAGCGCGGTTCGTCCGGAGGGGGCGGCATGGACTTCCTGGCGTTGCTAGTGTCATCCGCGGTGCAGGTCGCGACACCGGTTGCGGCGTGCGTGGTGCCGCCGCAGGTCTATGTCGCCGTCCTGATGGACGACTCGGCGGTGCAAACACGGACCGATTTCACGCTCGCGCAGCTCGACGCTATGCGGCAGGAGACCGGTGGCGTCGACCGGCATCCCACTTTTGGGTTTTACGGCCATCGGTTCGGCTACACCGTCCAGATCGATATTGAACACGCCGAGGGCAGCGCGTGCGTTGGCTCTGTGAAAGTCGGCGTCCACATGGTGCTGTCACAGCGCGTGATCGAGATTGCCAAGGACCTCACCCAGAACCCATGCCTGTTCGCCATCGCTCAGGCCCACTACCTGCGACACGCGGCCGCCGACAATCAGGTATTCGCCGAATATGCACGCATGATTGGGCCGGCCTTGCGCGCGACCCAGCTGTTGCCCAGCCAGGCCGACTATACCGTCAGCTCACTCCAGAAGGCGGATATCGAAAAGCTGGTGCGCAGCTCTGTTGACGCCACGCTGGTGCCATACGATGCCGCGCGGCGTACTGCTCAGCTCTCGGTCGATACCAAGGCCGAAGCTGTGAAGATGATCAGCGGGTGCACCTCCTCCGCGCCGCCCGATACGTCCCCAAAAGGCCACAGCTAGGTCAGAGCGGCCTGTCGACGCGCGGTCAGTCGCGTGAGCTGCCGCCAGAGGCGGCAAAACGACTTGCCGCGCGCAGCAGTTCGGTCGGCACCATGGCGACCACCAGACTGTTGTTCTCGACGCCGATTTCGGTCATCGCCTGAAGCCGGCGCAAATCCAGCGCGGCGCCCGCGTCGCCCATCGCCGCGGCGGCCTGCGCGAGCGTCGCTGCGGCAATTTCTTCGCCTTCGGCACGGATGATGCGGGCCCGCTTGTCGCGGACTGCCTCGGCCTCGCGGGCAATCGCACGCTGCATCTGGTCCGGGATGTCCAGATCCCTGATCTCGACGGCGTCGATCCCCACGCCCCAACGTGCCACGGTTTGAGTGAGCATCTCCATCAATCGCATGTTGATCTGCTGGCGCTCTTTCAGCAGTTGATCCAGGTCGCTCTGTCCAATCGCCCCCCGCATGCCGGTCTCGGCCGCCTGGACCACTGCGTTCCGCCAGACCTCAACCGCGGTCACCGCCTTGATCGGGTCGTTGATATGGAACCACAGGACGGCGTTAACCTTCACCGCGACACCGTCGCGGGTCACCGTCTCCTGTGTATCGAGCGAAATGGTGACGGCGCGCAGGTCGACCTCAGCCACGCGGTCCACCAATGGGATCAGCCAGTACCACCCGGGACCCTTGGTCCGACCAACGCGTCCCAACCGGAACAGCACGGCGCGTTCGTATTCCCGGTTGATGCCGAAGCTGCGCACAGAAAGAACGCCCGCCACGACGAGTAGCAGCAACAGGACCACCTGCAGGAAGCTCGCGATCATCTCGCTCCGTTGTAGCGCTGTGGCGACGGCACAATGGGCTGTTCCGTCAGCGTGGTAAAGCCGTGTGCCTTTGGCCCACAGGCGTGCGACAACGTCCGGCATGCGGAAAGTCGATTGACGCTTGTGTGCATCCTGGCTGATTCTTGCGACCGTCAGGCCGGTAGCCTGCGGCGATTGAAGTGGAGACGGTTCGCCCGGATGCAGCGGCCATTTGTCCTTGCCTTTGGTCTCTGGTTGATCATTGCGACGGGTTTCCGTCCCGCCACCGCGTTCAGCCAGACGGCACCGGCGCAGCCGCCACGCGTGGCGGCATCCCCATCCGGCCCGTCCGGCCCGATCGACGTGTTGCCGGAGCCAAAGCCGCCCGCACCCTCGGTGATGTCCTGGTTAACCGAACCGGACACCATCGCCGAAGGCACCGGGGCGCTGATCGGCTTTATCGCTTTCAACTTCTATGTCGCTCCGATCGCCGCCGCCGCTGGTCCAGCCGCGACAGGGCTGCAATCATGGCTCGGCACGCGCGTGGTCGCGAGCACGCTTGCCGCCACGGGCGCGGTCCTGACCACCACTGCCTATGATGTCTGGTCAGGGCGACCGCTGAACTACGTGATGTACTGGGGCCGCGGCGGTGCCGTGGCCGGCGTCGCGGCGGGGTCCGCCCTGCTGGGGGTTATGGGTTATCCCGCCTCGGCGGCACTCTCGCGCTTCTCTCCGGCCTGGGTGGCGAACCGCTCCTTCCTGGTTGGAACGGCCTTGTTGGGAGACTGGGCGGCGTCGAGCTGGGCACGCAGCCGGCAATCGACCCGGCCACCGTAACAAGTACACCGGGTTCGCGCGATTGCGCCGCCGCCGCAGCGCGGTATCGTCGGACATTCCGGCGCTGTTGCGTTCCGACGACCATATTCGGTTGACTTGACCGCGCGACTGAGTGTCCATCATGACGTGTCGACGTTGTGGGTGCTCAACGAACGCACCGACGATGTAGAGTGGGCCTGATCGGCTGGGGGATACACATGGGCGGATGCTGGACACGGGTCTGGTTGGTGGTCGGCTTGGCCGGGCTTTTCCTGCTGGATGGACCTCGGGTCGCGTGGTCGCATGCGGCGGATGAAATGGCACCGCCACCTGGGTCCGTCGTGATCGCGCCGCGTGCCGAGGCGCGCGTTGGCCAGACCGAGATGGTGACGATCTTCTCCCGGGATATTTTCGCCGTGTTCTTGAGCCGGTATGCGGATGATACGCCGATCACCGGCGCGACCGTCGAGGCCGGTACCGACCTGCAATCGGCAAAGCTCACCGAGACCGATCCCGGCGTCTACAGCACGAGAGAACTGCTGATGTCGCCGGGGCGCAATGACATGACCATCACGTTCACGCTTGGTGGGGTGACCCATACCCAGGCGATACCGCTGATGATGCCGGCCGAGGCGCCGGAACCTGCGCCGCCGCCCCCGCCGGCGATTTCCACCGCAAGCCCCCTGTCGATCGTGGGCGCCATCGTCGCGGTCTACGCCCTGTTGTCGGCGGCATTCCTGGTCGCACGTCGCGGTTCACCCCGCGCCGTTGCGACACGCTTGGGTGCCCGTGTGTGGCGGGCATGAAACCGAGGATGGCCGTCGCAATCGCATCGCCGGGATGCCGGTCGTGATGGCGTTCCATGCTGTGGATATGGCGGTCATCGGCCCGCCCCTGCTGGTCGGGCTACTGATACTGGCGAGCGCCGCACCGCTTGGGCTGATTATTGCCCGCCGGCGGGGGCCCTTCACCAGCCTTGCCCTCGCGCAAACCGCTTCATGCGGTCTTACGGCCGGGACGATGCTGTGGGGCGCGCCGAACGTCCTGGTGATAGAGGTCACCGGCCTGGTCGCCGTGTTGGCATGTGCTGGCGGACTGGCGCTGCTGGCGCAGCGCGCCCGCGGGCCGGAGGTTGCCGCCGGCGCGGTGTTCGCGATGGCGGCTTCGTTGCAACTGGTGCTTCTGGCACATGCCGTCGACGCGGCGGTGCAGGTCGATGCGTTGCTGGTCGGACGGGTACTGACGATATCGCCGCAGCTCCTGGTTGGTACAATCCTGCTCGCGTGTGCGGCACTCATGATTTGGTGGCTGCAAGAGACCATCCGGACCCCGGTCGTATTCCATCTGTTGCTGGCGGTGGTGGTGTTCGTTGCGGTGCAGATCGCTGGCCTGCTGGTGACGTTGATCGTGGTGACCGTGCCCGCCGCGGCCGCGAGCCGTGCGCCGCTGTCCTGGCAACCGCTGATCGCGTTCAATATCGGCGTGATCGGCTACGCCCTGGGACTGGCGGCGGCGGCCATGCTGGGCACGCCGGCAGGACCAACCATCGTCTGCGTCACGGTACCGATGGCCGCGCTCGCCTACCAGATGATTGCGCTGACAGCGCCGGACGGCGGGGCGCGGCCGATAGGCTGAGCGACCCTGCAGCGGACCCGGTCGGCGACAGCGGGCTTTCCGTTCGATCGCGTGATTCACACTTCCGGCGATGCCGCCTTCGCTCATCACGCTCTAGCCGTCTTCGCGGATTGGAGGGTTTTTCCCATCGACGCCCGTTGTCGATCAAGGAGTTATACCAGCCGACGGAGCGTTTGACTCTCGTGGGGATTCCCGAATCGGGGTGAGTAGGATTCGCTGTTGCCGGCAACCTTGGCAAGGGCGAGTAGCGAT
>Ga0210386_10004284_pt1 | contig 11825 bp, 10 predicted proteins | sample IncBWH32OmetaG_FD_160091 | JGI IMG/M metagenome (GOLD analysis project Ga0210386, IMG submission 160091) | Forest soil microbial communities from Barre Woods Harvard Forest LTER site, Petersham, Massachusetts, United States - Inc-BW-H-32-O ... | reverse complement strand
AAGTCAGTGGCTCCTTCAAACGTGGTGAAGAACATGCCCCAGCCTGCTCGAATGCTGGTTGTTCCCGGCTTTCCAAGAATACTTCCAAGCATTCCGTCGTGGTCTCCGAACGAATAGGCGAGTCCGAGGCGCGGCGCAAACTTATTCCAACGAGTGGGGGCCAACGTAGACGGCACGCCAGGATCACCCGGGAAAACCCAGCCTTTCGGCGAGCCTGGGAAGACTACGGACTGTTCCCCTGGGATTAACGTTTGAATCTCGTTGAATTTTTCATGCCATGGGGCACTAACGTCCCACCGCAATCCATAGTTGAATGTCAGATTCGATTTAATGCGCCAGCTATCCTGACCAAATAAGCCAAAATAAAAATTGCGCCCGTAGGATGGATACGACTGTCCCTGAATATAGGAGCTAGGCGCGCCCAGGAGGAAATCGACAAAATCGCTGCCGGTTTCGCTATTCCCACCGTTAAGACCGGTACCGAAGAAAAAGTTTCCGTTCGCGACGTTTGAAAGATTTTCTTCTAACTGATTGTAGTGGTATTGCCCACCGAATTTTATGGTGTGCGTGCCAATGACTTTGCTGTAGTTGTCGAGAACTTGATAGATATTTTCTACCAATTGATTCGGACGGCTTGGAACACCGATGGCGAAATTGTTGAAGTCGATCTCCGGAATTCCTTCAACGCTGGGAGTGCCCGGAGCAATGCCTGGCGCACCGTTGGCGCCGGAATCAAATCCCAAACTGGACAACGAAACTCCCTTGCCACCCAGGGGCTGATTGAACTTTGCATCTAGCCGGAAGTAGCCAATACGAAATTCATTGACCGCAGCCGAGCCAAAGGTTTTCGTATCTCCCAAGTCGATGGTGTGTGTTTGCCCTTTTCCATCCGCGCTAAAGCCTGGATACAAAGGAGCGTTGGAAGCCCAGTAGGGATCGACGCGATCGTAACGGTCAAAGTAGTAGTAACCGGAGAGCAGCCCGACTTTACTGTTGGCGTCAAGACGTCCGCTGAATTTATTGTCGGTTAGATTCTGCTTTCCAGAGTTCGTGGAAAAGGTGCCCGTCCCGCTGGCAGGATCGATGGCACCGTTGGCCGGCAAAATATACTTCAGAAGATTACTGGAGATCGGCGAGAACGCCGTGGTCGGCAATTGCGCGTTAGGGAACACGCATTGCGCGTAGGTCGTGCAACCTGGAGTGTAGTAGGGCTCACCTGCCGTCACCGTCTGTCCCAGCTGCGACGATAGTTGATTGGCCCAGGCAGTGCCGTTCACCGTGGAACCGACCAGAGTTGAAGCGATCCCGGAAAAATTTCCTTGTTCTGTCGCCGCCGTAGGCGCGCCGTGAATAACCTGCGTCGCAGCTACCGTCTTTCGGTTACCCTGATAATCCGCGAAGAAAAAGATTTTGTCGCGCTTCACGGGACCGCCAAACGTGCCACCAAACTGGTTTTGATGGTAGGCGCCGCGGTGCCCTTGGTCGAAGAAGTTTGCGGCATCTAAACTCGTGTTCCGTAGAAATTCGAACGCATTCCCGTGCCAATCATTGGTGCCGGATTTTGTGACCACGTTAATCTGGCCGCCGCTATAGTTACCGTACTCGGCATCGAAGTTATTGGTGAGAATGCGGAACTCAGCAATTGAATCCAGGTTTGGAATCGCACCTGCCCCGGAATAACCGGTTTCTTGAGCAAGGACGCCATTCAGGATGAACCCGTTCGCCGCTTCGCGCATCCCGTTCACGGATAGTCCGCCCGCGTTTTCGTCACCTGAAACTAAAGGAGCCGGGAATCCAGCTGAGATAAATGGTCCGGCAAACGCACCAGTCATACCCGACGGCGTGGAAATCACGCCGGGCTGCAGGGCCAGCAGGTCTGTATAGCTGCGGGTGACCAGGGGCACGTCGGTCATTTGCTTGCCCTCGATCACTTCGCCCATTTGCGTGCTGGAAGTTTCGACGTGTAGCGCCGCGCTCGAGACTTCAACTTTCTCCGTGGATTGGCCGACTTGCAGGGGGACGTCGACGACCAGGGCCTGGTTCACATCTAGCACTAGGTTGATCTGCTGGTATACCTTGAAGCCCTTCTGCTGCACCGTGATGGTGTATTTTCCGAGGGGCAGCGACTGAAAAGAATAAAATCCCTGGCCGTTGGACTGTTGCGTGGTCGCGACGCCCGTATCCACGTTGGTCGCGGTCACTGTGGCGCCAACCACGGCAGCGCCACTGGCGTCGGTTACCGTTCCAGAAATGCTCGCTGTTACGCCCGCGTGCAAAACGGTTGCGAAGAGAAAGAGCACCGCCACTGCAGTCGGAAACAGAAGACCGGCGCTGTTGCGCCACGCGGTGTGAGCATTGCCTTGATTCGCCCTAGGTGCGAGATGTCGTGCGTTCATGCCGAATCTCCTATTTTCAGTATGAGTACGAGTCAAGTTCTGGCCCTCGCTGAGCGATGCCCCGATTTACTTCGCACCTCGGGATGGCACCGGCGCCCGCCATTCTTACTTTTTTCCGATTTCCGCGGAGTTTGGGTCCGAAACAATTTACAACGACTCCGGAAAGCACCATTCTTGCTAAGCGCTTTTAGTTCAGCAAATCCCTTTTGTCAAGCGCTTTTTGGCCGTTATTAGGTGCATCGGCAATAGCGGTTTGACAAGGCGCCACCATAAAATCGATTTTCTAAATATAGAGCGGAAACGATTTAAATTCTTAGACGGACCGGCGGCGTTTTGGTCGCCTTACTCTGTTCGGCGGTGGGCAGTTGACTTCAGACTACTTCATACCGCTGCGCAGTCCGGGCAGCTTAAAACCGCAGGACTCCCGCACTCGCAACTCGGGCAATAACTTGCGCAGTACACTCGGTCCGGTGTTCCCTGCGATTCTCTCCAGAAGAAGCTCGGCCGCTTCCATGCCTAACTGGTATTTCGGCAACTCGACAGTCGTCAATCTCGGCTGAAATATGCCTAGCCATGGATAGTCGTCAAAGCTCACCAGGCCGAAGTCTTCGGGACAACGCAGCCCCATCTCTTCGGCGGCTTTCAGAAATCCGACGGTCATCAGGTAATTAGCGACGTATACCCCGTCAGGCCGGTGAGACAGCAACAGGTTGCCGCCGCGATAGCCGGACTCCGTTCGGTAATCTCCCTCGATCACCAGCGAGGGATCGTATTGCAGTCCGTTTTCCTTAAGCGCATCGTGAAAGCCCTCCCAACGTGCTTTCCCGTTGCTCACTTTCAGAGGGCCGCCAATTAGCCCGATGCGCTTTCGGCCAGCGCGAGCCAGGTGCGAGACGGCTTCATAAGCGCCCCGATAATCGTCGGTAATGATTGCGTCTTTTGAAATCTTCGGATACGTACGCATCACCAGTACGATCGGGATTTTCATTTCTTGAACCATTTGAAGAAGCGACGGACTGATGTCGCAGATCGCTTTGGTCAGCAGAATGCCGTCAACTCGCTTCGAAAGTAACAACTCCAACGCATTCTCTTCTTTCACCTGCGAGTCATCGCTATTACAGAGCAGCAGATTGTAGCCGTGTTTCTGCGCAGCATCTTCCGCGCCGCGAACCACCAGCGGAAAAAAAGGGTTCGCAATGTCGGGCACAACCATGCCGATGGTGTGGGTCTTTTGCTTTGCCAGGCTGCGCGCTAACAGGTTAGGCCGATAATTCAGCTTGCGAATTGCAGCTTCCACGCGCTCGCGTAGTTTCTTCCCGACGTGCGCCTTGTTATTCACCACCGCAGAGACAGTGAATACCGAGACTCGCGATTCACGAGCCACGTCGTAGATGCTCGCGGCCTTTCCTTTTTTGGCGACACTATTTTTGCGTTTATCAGCCATCGAAGTGTCGTGAGTGTACCGCACCTTTCGCGCTTCGGGAAAGGGATGTTGCCTTCGGTTCCATATATTGTGCTATAAGCGCTTATCGCCGAATGGATAATCGCAACTTCACCCAAGATTCCGAAAGAGTGTTAACCTGATCGCGAAACCAGTCCCCTGTCCTTTGCCTTTTATCTTCGGAAGGCACGGGACCATGCAATTGCCTCTGTTCTATTAGCATTTTGCACCTTACCTGCGCCTACTTCTTTGGCTCGAGACACTAATGGGAATCACCAGGTATCGGCCAAGCACTAAACTCATGGTTGAATTTAATTCTCAAAGCGCTAAGATTCGTGCCGGGGGTTTTCATGGCTAAGTTGGGGATCGGCGTTCTAGGTGTAGGGGAGATGGGCAAGCGGCACGCGGAAAACCTTCGCCGCCTTGTTCCCGAAGCTCGGTTGATTGCCGTAGCGGATATGGCTGCCGCGAGAGCCAAGCAAATTGCCGACGAATTGGAAATAGAACACTCCTTTGCCAGCTTGGAAGACATGCTTCAGCAGAAGGATATTGACAGTGTTCTGATCGCGACGCCCGACAAATTCCACGCCCAAGCTGTGCGCGTGGCGGCGGCTGCGGGTAAAAATATCCTTTGCGAAAAACCTCTGGCCACCAATCTTGCGGATGCACGCGCCGCTATCGATGCAGTTAAACGCGCAGGCGTCCGTTTACAAGTTGGGTTCATGCGCCGTTACGATCCGGCGTACGCCTCGGCCAAGAAAAGAATCGAAGCTGGTGAAATAGGCAAGCCACTGATTTTTAAATCGGTCGGGCGCGATAAAGATGAGCCGCCAATGGCCGCTTATCAATCCAACGTCAATGGCATGGTGTTTTATAACAATACTATTCACGATTTCGACCTTGCTCGCTGGTTGATGAACGACGAAGTTGTGGAAGTTCAATCATACACGACGGTAGCCATCCGCCCAGAAGTTGCCAAGTATGGCGATGTCGTGGCCAGCGTCGTGAATTTGAAATTCGCCCACGGAGGAATTGGCAACGTGGAATCGTACGTTCAGGCTTTATACGGCTACGACGTACGCACCGAGGTCGTCGGATCTAAGGGTTCGCTATTTGTTGGAACACTGCACCAGACGCCAGTAACTCTTCTTACCGCGAACGGCAGCAGCGAAATCCTTGCAGACCATTTTCTGGTTCGCTTCGCCGATGCGTATCTGGCGGAAGTCCGCGATTTCGTGCGAATGGTTCTATCCGGTGGCGCGCCTAAAGTGACCGGTGAGGACGGGCTGAAGGCACTTGAAATCGCCGTGGCCGCGGAGAATTCACACCTACAAGCCAATCCCTGCGCCATTTCGCAAGTTGCGGTTGGCCGCTAACAAGACTATCCATCCCTCGGGAGGCACTGATGTCGCAATCTCCTGTTCGCGAAACTTATAAGAGCCCGCTGCACCAGATGACGCAGACCACGCCTACGTGCTTATGGAACGATTCTGCTTCGATCGAAGAACTCACCTATTCCATGCAGCACGGCGCTGTGGGCGCAACGTGCAATCCCGTCATTGTTGTCGGCGTACTGAAAAAGGAAATGGCGACGTGGAGATCCCGCATTCTTCAAATTATCAAAGAAAAACCGGGAGCTACCGAGGAAGAAGTCGGCTGGCAAGTGGTTCGTGAGATGTCTGCAAAGAGTGCTGCGCTACTGCGCCCGATCTTCGATGAACATTCCGGCCGCAATGGCAGACTTTCGATACAAACCGACCCACGCCTCTTCGGCGATGCGCGAGCCATCGTCGACCAAGCCGAGGACTTCAATCGCATTGCGCCCAACATGATCGTAAAAATTCCTGCGTCCTGCGCAGGTATTGACGCTATCGAAGAGGCTACCTACCGCGGCATCAGCATCAATGCAACGGTTTCCTTCACGCTGCCACAATGCATCGCCGTTGCCGAAGCAGTGGAGCGCGGCCTGAAACGGAGAGAGCGTGAAGCCAAAGAAGTCTCCGGTATGGGTCCGGTCTGCACCATCATGGTTGGCCGACTGGACGATTGGCTGAAAGTTGTCGCCGAGAAGGGAAATGTCACCATCGAACCCGGGTATCTGGAGTGGGCTGGCATTGCGGTCTTCAAAAAAGCCTACAAACTATTTCGCGAACGCGGATATCGTATCCGATTACTCTCCGCAGCCTTTCGTAACCACATGCATTGGAGCGAATTTATTGGCGGCGACGTCGTAATTTCTCCCCCATACTCCTGGCAAGTACGGTTTAATGCCAGTGACGTGGAAGTTCGTTCTCGCATTGATGATCCCGTTGATCCCAAAATCGTTAGTGAACTCACCCGCAAATTCTCGGAATTTCGAAGTGCTTCGGAAGAAGGTGGTTTGACTCTGGAAGAATTCGATACTTTTGGCGCGACACGCCGCACGCTGCGTCAATTTATTGCGGCTTGCCACGATCTCGATGCCATGGTGCGCGACATCCAAATTCCTAATCCCGACACCGAGTAGCTGATTTCCCGCTGTTAGCAAAATGCTTGCCTCTAACTGTTGCTACGTTTTTCGAATCTCACCGTTTACACTCTGAACAGTAGCTATGAAGAGAAAAATCGCTGTCGTCACTACCTCCCGCGCAGATTACGGTCATTTGTATTGGCCTCTTCGCGATTTATCCGCGCGAACCGACGTCGATTTGCAACTTGTTGTTCTCGGCGCTCACTTGTCTCCGGAGTTCGGCCAAACCGTCAAAGAAATTGAACGCGACGGATTTCCCATCGCAGCGAGCATCGAATGCTTGCTTAGTTCTGACACCGACGTGGGTATGGCCAAGACCATCGGCATGGCTACGCTGAGTCTCAGCGATCTTTTTGGCCACATGCGCCCGGATATTTTGCTTCTAATTGCCGATCGCTACGAAATGCTGGCGCCTGCTTCGGTTGCTCTCGCTCTGCGCATTCCCATCGCCCACATCGAGGGCGGAGAAATCAGCGAAGGCGCCATTGATGATGCCGTTCGCAACGCGCTAACCAAGATGAGCCACATTCATTTTACGTCTACAGTTGCGGCGCGGCAGCGCGTGATTGCGTTGGGCGAAGAAGAGTGGCGTGTCCATCGCGCCGGAGCTCCTTCTCTCGATCACTTGCGTCGCCACACTCTTCTGACGCGCGACGAACTTGAAGCGCGATTGCAACTCAAATTGCAACAACTCGCGATCCTCGTGGCATACCATCCGGTAACTCTGGCTCGCGACACCACGCACGAAGCAGATGCCTTGTTCGCCGCGCTGGCATTGCTTCCCGACCAAATTTTATTCTGTTTTCCAAATGCGGATGCAGGCAGCCGGGAGCTGATCGAACGCACAAAATCATTTCTGGCGAATCGTGGTCAATGCCGCCTTTTCATCAATCTCGACGTCGTAACGTATTTGAGCCTCTTGCGCCAAGTCACGTTGCTGCTTGGCAATTCCAGCAGCGGAATTATGGAGAGTGCTTCATTCGCTATTCCCACTGTGAACGTCGGACTTCGTCAGCAGGGACGCCAACGTCCGCGAAACGTGCTCGACGCAACGGCAGAAGTCAGTGCGATCCTGGAGGCAATCGCGACCGCCAAAGACCCCAGCTTTCTTCGGTCGCTCGAAGGCATGACAAATCCGTATGGAGAAGGCCGCGCATCCGGAAAGATCGTTCAGGTTTTAACCGAAGTTCCTCTCTCCCAGGAACTTCTCCTCAAACGCCACAGCGACTCGGCAGCATCGTCGAGTGTCGCAGCGCCAGCCTTTCTAAAATGACATTCACCCTTGCATCTCGTTCCGTGCCGAGCGATGTCAAAAGGCTGCGCGAGTTGTTCGAATGATCACTCCACGTTGAACAAGCTCGTCAAGCAGTTGCTGCACTCCTGGCGAAGTCTCGCGATCACCCGGCACGATCACCGCCCACTCCAGATTTTCCCGAAACTCCTTCGAGCGAATCTCCCACACCGCGAAACACGCGGACTTCGTTTCCCCAATTTGGATTAGTGACCAATAACGCGCCAATGCGACCGCAGAAGCGTCATCAGGTGGTGGGCCGGAAAGGATAAGGTGATTATTGCCGTGAACCAGAATTCCAACCATAAGTTCTTAGATTAACGAGGCGTGTGGAAGGGTGTTATAGGCTATCAAGAAGAAAGTATTGAACGTCTAGCTGGTCGTAACCGGACGTGCCGGGCCACGCTTCTCGCCAATGGACCAGCGGAAAAAACGCAAGTCGCATTTCTCACAGCGAAATGGTCGCATAAAAATAGCCGCCAGGCAGATCGATTCCAACAAACCCGTCGTCCTGGACCTATGCGTATGCGGGCTCCGACAGTTAGGACATGCCACAAATTTAATTTTTGAGTTTTGCGCTGTCATGGAAGTGATCGCTGCTATCGAGCTATCTCGAAGACTGGCAGGCGCTACTAGAAATCTTCCTTCGGCTTGCGCTGCCAAAGTTTTTGCCCGCCCTTGGGTGAACGAGCCTCGCGAAACGTGTCCAGCTCCGCGCTAGTGATTACGTATTGTGTTTCCTCGGGATGATTCGAGTGTGCAGCCAGTTCGGCCTGTAACCTCTCCGCACAAATACCCGGCGCATCTTGATAGCTTGCGCGATGCGAGACGAACGCTTCATTCGCAATATTCAGCGTGTATTCGCGCTCTTCCCCTCCGCCCCGCACATTAAATGTGTACTCTCTGGAGAGCGGCTTAGCCTGGAAGCCCAGGTATTGTACGATGACTTCGGTGCTCACTTGGCACCAGGAACGAATCGCGGAGCTGCCAACGTGGGCGCTGGAGCTACCGCCTTAACGCGCTTGGCTCTCCGGCGCTTTGGTGGCACGCCTTCCGCCGCTTCGACTACCATCAAGCTGGTTACAAAGATCTTAATTCCGTGAGCGTCGAAATCAATCGTGGTGCGATCCGATCGGAATTCCGTAATTACACCGCAACCATACTGAAAATGTTTGATGTATTGCCCTGTCGAGAAATTCCCCACAAAAAGCCTCCCTATCCTGAAAGATTCGTTTGTCGACGAACATACTCACCCAGCAGAGCGAGACAACTGCGTTAACGTGAAATCCCAACGAACTCCGTTTGGCAATCTTAATACCGCCCGCGGCCATGCCCGCCGCCTCGATCGTTCGAATATCCACCCCGGCCGCCGCCCCGACCACCGCGATCTCCACCGCCGCCGCGAGATTCCTGCGGGCGCGCTTCGTTCACTTGCAACTGCCGTCCGTCAACGTCCATTCCGTTGAAATCGCCGATGGCCTTGGTAGCATCATCGCCCGCACCCAATTCCACGAAGCCGAAGCCCCGCGAGCGGCCGGTTTCCCGGTCGGTAATGATCCGTGCCGAAGCCACTTGATATCCTTTTCCGATGAAAAGCTGCAGCAAGCTGTCATCTGTCATTCCAAACGATAGATTCCCAACGTAGAGTTTTGTCATCGGCGTTTCCTTTTCCTACTACCTTCTTCTAATTCCGAGAAATCTAGCTTGCCGTCTTTAGTGTTCAGCGGCTTCGCCACTTATCAAAATCGGGATATGGTGATCTTAGGATGCGACGGCGACGGCCGCAGCCATCTTGTGAAACGTGGAGTTGGCCACCATGTAAGTGTGAATGCGCAGCGCGCCTTCGATTACCCCGGCAAGCAGCCCGCTAACGTGTCCAAAGTTGGCTTTTTCGTAGTTTTCGGCATCCGCGCTGTTTTCCCAGAAACTGAAGGCGTACACTTCCTTGCCACTTTGGGCAATCAGCGTCATTTCATCCAGGAAGCCGCTCTGCTGGCGTAGCAGGGGGATAATCTCTTGTTCCATTTTGCGAGTAAATTCAGCGGCGCTGTCGCCCTTCAAACGCATCGAAACTTTGCGAACAAACATAGGCTCTCCTTCACTTGCAGGCCAAGGAAGTCTCCGAATCAGGAGGGTCGTCGAGACCTGAAGGCAGCCTTGGGTAACTCCATAAGGATGAATCACTTTACAGTTATTGTCAAGTTTTTAAAGCTGCGCTAAGATCGATTTACCGCTGCAGTTAATCACTTGGGGAGGCCCCGTCGTGGACGTCTGTTTCGTCATCCAACAAAGGCTAAAGGAGTTAGGTCTGGAGCAACGCGATTTGGCTACCGCCGCTCAGGTCACTGAGTCCTATATCTCTCAACTGCTCACACGCAAAAAGTCTCCTCCCGCCGACGACCGTACCGACCTCTACGATCGCATGAACGCCTTTTTGAAGCTGCCCGAAGGCCAGCTCGCCGCCATGGTCCGGGAGCAGCGCCGGGAAGAACTAAAGAAGAAGCTCGCCGACCCGCCCGCTCCGCTATTCAAGGAGGTCCGGGAGCTCATTATTCGCAAATGCGCTCCGGCCACCAGGGTTCAGATTCGCGCTATCTTCGAGAAGCAGGCCTTTGGAGAACTCGAGCGGCTAGTGACTCAGAAGCTTCTTGATGTTGTTAAGGGTATTGCTCGCGATGAGCTCAAAAATGAAAATTGGGTCCGTAGCGTCGCCAAACTGCGCCGGCAGTCTTACGAGGAGATGCGCGCCAGTATACTGGAGTTTTTGGACACGGATGTGTTCAACGTTTCCGTTGATCACTGCGCCGCGTTCTTGGATCCCGTAATCGAGTCTTGGGACATTGACCTGAAGTCCTTTGCGCTGGAGATCCTGCTCAACAGGCAATTCGCGACAAAACACCACAGCATGTTCGAATTCACGCAAACGGCCAGCAAATCCTCCGTAAGAGAGGAGGCTGGTTTTAGGGAATTTCTCCGCAATCCGTCAATGAGCGGTGATGCGACCGAAACCGAGATTCAATTCTTGAAGAGCCTGCGCTTCCCGGAAGCGCGCCCCAGCGCTCTTTACTACTATCGCGAGTTGCAGAGTATTCGCGACCCACTGCATTTCACTCAGCAGCAGCGCATCCCTTCACCAGCATCGAGAAAGAAACGAAGCCACTCAGATGGCACTCATCTCCGCGGTTCCGTATCCATTGGGAAGAATCACCGCAAACCGCAAAAACAGGGCAAATAACTCAATGGGTCGCAATAGGTGTGGGTCGGACCCCAGCCAGCCAGAGACCCGGCTAGTTACCAAAAAGGTTCTATTCCGAAATGAATCATGTTTATGCGACCAAATCCACAGGCCTGTGCTATACTGTCGTTGCGCTTAATACCGCGGCTGTGTTGTGCGGTCCCTCTAGTTTGTTATTTGAGAATACCCGCCCTACGTTTCCTCCGTTTGTCTTCAGCGTAATTTAAAACAAGATCTGGCGCGCTCTGGTCGCCGTGTATGCCTCCTCAGTAAGGCAACGCCGCAACTGTACCCGCCAGTCAAGAAAGCAAAATGCAAAATTTTTCAGAACTTCCGATATCTGTATACCTGAAGGAGCGTCTCGTCTCTGCTCGCTTCTCAGTGCCCACGCCGGTTCAAGCTGCGGCGATACCCCCAGCTCTTGAAGGGAAAGATGTGCTCGCCACGGCGCAGACCGGCACCGGCAAGACTTTGGCGTTCCTCATTCCCGTAATGGAAAGGCTCCTACGCAAAGAGAAGACTGGCGTAGCTGCCTTGATTCTCGTTCCAACTCGCGAACTGGCGATGCAGGTGGTCGATCAATACAACGCTCTGCGTGGCAAGCAACTGTTGCCGGCAGCTCTGGTTGTCGGTGGTCTCGCCGAAGGCCAGCAACTCCGCGCCATTCGTAATGGTGCCAACATTATCGTCGCGACCCCTGGCCGGCTCGAAGACTATCTCGACCGCAATCTCGTAAACTTACGCAACGTGCAAGTGCTCGTGCTAGACGAAGCAGATCGCATGCTCGACATGGGTTTTCTCCCCGCAATTCGCAGAATCGTTGGGATTCTTCCCCGGGAACGCCAGACTATGTGCTTTTCCGCAACGATGGAAGGCGCGATGGCTCGCCTGGTCAAGGAATACACCAAGGATCCAGTTCGCATCACTTTGGGTTCGACGCTTAAGCCAGCCGA
>Ga0210386_10004281_pt1 | contig 11832 bp, 9 predicted proteins | sample IncBWH32OmetaG_FD_160091 | JGI IMG/M metagenome (GOLD analysis project Ga0210386, IMG submission 160091) | Forest soil microbial communities from Barre Woods Harvard Forest LTER site, Petersham, Massachusetts, United States - Inc-BW-H-32-O ... | reverse complement strand
TCACGATCGGTGCCGCTCAGGGCAAGCAACTCGCGCTGTTCGGCCATCCCCTCGCCATTGCCAGCGCGACACCCTGGCTGGTGGCATTGCTCTGCCTGTGTGGCGGTGGCTATTGGCTGCGGCGCGAAGCCTCCCGCTTCCGCATGGTGTGGGACGAGCTTGCCACAGGCCTGCCAAGACCCGGTGTCGCGCGTTGACCCCGCCGCCCATCACGCTGCGCAACGTTTGCAAGAGCTTCGGCCCGGTCGCGATCATTCGCGGCGTCAGCATGGATGTCGCGGCCGGGGAGCGGCACGCGCTGATCGGTCCCAACGGCGCCGGGAAGACCACGCTTTTCAACCTCATCAGCGGCCGCTTCTCGGTCACCTCCGGACAGATCTGCGTCGGAGCGAACCGCATCGATGGCTTGCCGCCGCATCGGATCAACCGGCTGGGCGTATCACGCAGCTTCCAGATCACCTCGATCTTCCATCGCCTCAGCGTGTTCGAGAACATTCGCTGTGGCTTGCTCTGGAGCCGAGGCTACCGGTACTCGTTCTGGCATTCGCTGGCGCGGCAGCGCGCGTTGAACGAGGAGACGGAGCGTCTGCTGGAGGAACTGAACCTCGCCGTGCGGCGCGACACAATGGCCGGCCTGTTATCGTACGCCGAACAGCGCGCGTTGGAAATCGGCATGACGATTGCCGGTGGCGCCAGCGTGATCCTGCTCGACGAGCCGACGGCCGGTATGAGCCACAGCGAAACGGAATACGCCGTCGCGCTGATCCGCCGCGTGACGCAGGGCCGCACGTTGGTGATGGTCGAGCATGACATGAAGGTGGTGTTCGATCTCGCCGATACGATCACCGTGCTGGTCTATGGCCAGGTCATTGCCTCGGGTCCACCAGTGGAGATCAGGGGTAACCGAGCGGTCCAGGAAGCCTATCTCGGGGCGCTCGCCGCATGATGCTGCCCCGCCCCCTGCGAAATGGCGGCGCACCATGATGCTCGAGGTGCACGACCTGCATGCCTATTACGGCCAGAGCCACATCCTGCATGGCGTCGATCTGGCAGTGGACGAGGGCGAGATCGTCAGTCTGCTGGGACGCAACGGCGTCGGCCGCTCGACCACTTGCAAGGCGGTCATGGGCCTGGTCCGACCGCAAGGCGTGGTGCGCTATCGCGGCCGAGACATCGCCGGGTTGCGCGCCGATTTGGTGGCGCGCGCCGGCATCGGCTACGTGCCGGAAGACCGGCAGGTATTTCCCACATTGACGGTGCGACAGAACCTGGAACTAGGCCTGAAGCGCGGCGGTCGATTCGGCCGCTGGACCTTCGATGACGTATTCCGGCTGTTTCCGAATCTCGCCGAGCGGCAGAATACCACCGCGGGTGTGTTGTCGGGCGGCGAGCAGCAGATGCTGACCATGTGCCGCACGTTGATGGGCGATCCGGATCTGATTCTGATCGACGAACCCACGGAAGGGTTAGCGCCGCGGCTGGTAGAGCAAGTCGGGGCATTGTTATCCGAAATTGCTAGTCGTGGTGTGGCAATTTTGCTGGTGGAGCAGAAGTTAACCATCGCGTTGCAAATTTCTCGGCGACTCTATGTGATGGGGCACGGGCAAATCGTATTCGACGGCACGCCAGAGGCGCTGGCGGCCAATGGCGATGTGCGGCGGGAGTGGCTGGAGGTATAGACCGCCAGCGGACCAACCCACGCCCGTTGCGGCGCACGGTGCCGATGAAATACGCCACAGCCTGAAGGTGATTGTCGGAGCGACACTGCCGAAGCGGCAGACAATCGGGCGCGGAAGGTCCGCTTTGGGTCGAAGCCGGCGGTTCGGGTTGGGCGCCCCGACTGCCGGGAGCTTCGGGTGCGGGGCGGACCGTCGGCGCGGTTGTCTCGGAGGTCGGCTGCTGCCCGACGACGGATGACACCCTAGTCGCTTCGCTAGGTGCGCTGCATTAAGGGTTGCACAAACCCTATCTGCGGACATTGGGATTTTGACTTAAGGCAGCCTCCAATTTCCGGTCCACTGGCGGGATCGGGGTCGCTTCGGTAATGTTCCTAACTCGGCAGCGGGCCAGGAGATCAACATGTCAGACATGCAACCGCATGGCGGACGACAGGGACTGGGCTATGGCCACATCAGCGCGAAGTGGGGCTGGTTCGTCGCGCTCGGCGTCCTGCTGATCGCGCTTGGTGTGTCCGCCCTGGGCGACGTGGTCGCTGTGAGCTTGGCGAGTGTCGTCTTCATCGGTGCTATGCTCGTGGTGGGTGGTATCTTCCAGATCATCCAAGCCTTCATGGTGCGGGGGTGGGGCACCTTTTCGCTGCATCTGCTCGGGGGCGTTCTCTATGTGCTGGGCGGCCTGCTGATCATGGGCGAGCCGGTGCAAGGCTCGGTCCTCATCACCCTGCTGCTGATCGTCGCCCTGATCGTTGGCGGCGCGATGCGGGTGGCGATCGCGTTGCGGCATCGCGACATGGCCGGCTGGTGGCTGCTGCTGCTGGGCGGCGTGGTCAGCCTGGTCGTGGCGGTGCTGCTATTCGGCCAGTTGCCGTGGTCGGGCCTGTGGGTGCTCGGTACGCTGATCGCGATCGAGCTGATCATGATGGGCGTGAGTTGGCTGCAGTTCGGCCTGACGCTCCGGCGACTGTTGCGCTGAGGAGCGACGGCTCGGCCCAGGTGGTCGAGGCCGGTATCGAGCCCCTGGGCGCTGTGGGTCAGCCAGCCGATCGACATCAGGTCGAAGCCGCTCGCCGTCGTTGTGGTCTCGGGCGGCGTGGGTGCTGCCGGGCGAATTTGGACAATCTGCCAAAGGCAGCACCAGCAAGCCACCGCCGCGCCCGCGGCAACACCGCCTGCACCACTCCGAATGGCCGAAAGTCGTACGGCCTTTCGCCAATAATGACGACGGGACGAAGAGCGCACTGCTTATCGGCCTGTCTTCGGGCATCGCGAGTCAGGCCACCTCCTTCCTCCCGCTAACCCCAGATCGCCGACTCAGAACAGGTGCGTGAGGGCAGGTGCAGCGGCCACAGGTGGGAAGCGTATCGCTCGGTACGCGGATCGGAAGCTGGTCACGGCGTGCGGCGGCATCACGCCGCGTCGCCCCGCCTACCGCCGCCGTGGGTGGAATGCGGACATTTGCGGCGTATTCATTTTGGGGCCGCACTGCGCCCACCTTGATCGTTCCGGGCCACACGGCGAGCTCGCGCAAGCGGACAATCCAAGCCTGCGGAGATCTGCTGGGAGCGCTGTCATTACCCACCTTCGAACGGCTTGCCACGCAAGCCGGCACTGACTACGAAGGCGGTAAGCAGATCATCATGAAGGGCCTTGGCGGCATTCCGCTCGGGCGGCCGGCTAAGCCCGGGGAGGTGGCGGATCTGATCGCGTTTCTGGCTTCGCCGCGCGCTGCATCTATTACCTTCTCCTTTACACACACGTTGCGGGAACGCCGAGCCTCAGTCGTTTCGATCTGCCCAACGACTGGCTATCGCAGCCTCCAACGCCGACCTGTATACGGGCTTTAGCAGGAAGACATCGTGCAAGCTCAGCGTATCCAACTGCTCGCTGTGGGGCGGGCGTCCACTGATAACGATGATCTTCACATCGGGCCAGCGGCGTCGCGCAACTGGGCAGAATTCGAATCCATCCATTCCTGTGCCGAGGTTAACATCCGTAATCACGATCTGTGGGGCCGGAAAGGATTCGGGTAATGCCAACACCTCTTCGGCGCTGGAGGCTGTCGTCACCATCCAACCGAGGTGCTCTAGTGTTTCGCTGAGCGTCGCCAGGGAAATTGGATCATCCTCGACGACCACCGCGCTCTGTGAACGACCCGCTGCGCATACACCAGACGGGCGGTGGACGACATCATTTTGGTCGAACGATAAGACTTTGCCATCAAGGAGGGGCACAAACTCAGCCTCCGGCATCGGGCGACCAAAAAAGTAGCCTTGGGCATACGGGCATCCAAGCTTTCGCAGCACCGAAACCTCGTCCTTGGTTTCGGCGCCCTCGGCGACGACCGATATTTGGAGTTCCTTGCCAAGGCGGATCATGGCATCAACGATGACGTGCTTGGAGCGGTTCTGGTCAACCTGTGAGACAAAGCTTCTATCGATCTTGAATTCACTTATCGGGAAGGCCTCGAGGCGGCTGAGGCTTGAATATTCTGTACCGAAATCGTCGACCGAAAGCCCCACGCCCATTTCTCGAAGTTCTCGGAGCGTTCCTATCATCGCCGGCGAATTGTCGGCGAGCAGGCTTTCAGTCAATTCGAGCATCAGCCACGAAGGGTCGGCGTCTGTCTGTTTAAGAATCGTTCGCAGGAGTTGAGCCACATCGTCACGACGAAACTGGAGTTGAGACACGTTGACGGAGAACGCCAGTGGATTCCGGCGTCCCCGATTCACCCGAACGGCAAACCGGGCGACGTGTCGCAACGCCCAGGCGCCGATATCGACGATCAATCCGGATTCTTCAGCGATGGGAATAAAACGACCTGGCGGCTGAGTTCCGTATACGGCATGCTCCCATCGGAGAAGGGCTTCTGCGCCTACAATTTTGCCGGTGGCCAGCTCTACCTTCGGCTGGTAGTGCATCAGGAATTCGCTATTTTCGAGAGCTCGCTGCAAATCACTGGTCAGGCGCACCCGGCTCTCAATCCTGATCGCTGCATTTCGGTCGAATTCAATTGGATCGGGGAATGGCGACAGCTTCGATTCGTGCAGTGCGATGCCGGCCTTCCGAAGCAGCCCGATACTGTCATCTCTGACCCTCCCGACTGCGTAACCGATCGAAAATCGGACATCGATTGTGGCACCTGGCAACACGAACTTTGGGGCAAGCAGTTCTCGAATGCGGACAACCGTTGCCTTGGACAAATCCGGGTCGGACAATGGTAGCGCAACGGCAAATTCGTCGCCGCTCAGGCGTCCGATCACAGCGTCCGGCAAGGTGCGAAGGCGCTGTCCGACCTGGATAAGGAGCGCGTCGCCCACGTCGTAGCCGAAACTGGTATTGATATCGTGGAACCGGCTGACATTACATTTGGTGAGCAAGGCGTACCCCCCGCCCTCACGCTGCAGCATCTGCTCGAGATGATCATGGAAGTGATTCCGGTTCTCGACACCGGTTAGACTGTCCAGGTGGTAGGATTCCGCCAGCCTGGAAGCGATTTCCGTGAGTTGGGTGACATTGCGACTCATCCCGGATCCAGCACGGTTAATCGCCTTACGGCAATTTGCGCCAATCGCGGCGAAGACGGTTAACACACAATGCTTCAGACATTGCAGCATGCCTCTTTTTGACCGAGAGCTGTTCTGGGCGCCAGGATCAGAACTGCAGAAACACGACCGTATCAGCCAGCGATCTGAGTCGCTCCTGCCGTATGTGTCCTTATAGGCGGCCGGGCTGTCGGCGAACGATCCGGCCTAGCGTGGCAATGGCCTGTTCTGCCTGAGGCGTCCAGGGATGGCCGAAATTGAGCCGCAGGCAGTTGCGGAACCCGCCGTGGTTGGAGAACATTGGCCCGGGTGCGATGCTGATCTGGTTGGCCAGCGCCTTCCAATAGACGGCGAGTGCGTCTACCGTGTCCCACGGCAGGTCGACCCAGACGAAGTATCCGCCCTCGGGCCGGGTGAGCCGGACGTCACGCGGAAAATGTCGGGTCACCGAGTCGATCAGCGCCTCTTTCTGCCGCTTCAATGCCGCCCGCAGCTGACGCAGATGCCGGTCATAACCACCTTGCTGAAGATATTCAGCCAGGGTGGCCTGGGCCGGAATGGAGCCCGACAAACTGGTCATGAGCTTCAACCGGCGCACGCTGTTGGCAAAACGGCCGGCTGCGACCCACCCGACTCGGTATCCCGGTGACAGCGTCTTGGAGAAGGACGAGCAGTGCATCACGAGGCCGCGCTGGTCGAAAGTTTTGGCCGACGACGGCGGCTCGTTGGTGTGGTGCAGTTCGCCGTACACGTCGTCCTCGATCAATGGCACCTCATTGTCTGACAGCAGGTCGACGAGGGCGTGCTTTTTCTCTCGAGACAGCGAGCAGCCGAGCGGGTTCTGGAAATTTGTCATCAACCAGCAGGCTTTTGGCCGTTGGGTCTCCAGAACGTGCGCCAGTCTGGAGAGGTCCACACCCTCGCGCGGGTGCGTCGGCACTTCGATGGCCTTGAGTTGAAGCCGCTCGAGCGACAGCAGCGCGGCGTAAAAGGAGGGAGACTCCACGACCACCGCGTCGCCTGGCCGTGCCACGGCCTGCAGGCATAAATTCAGTGCCTCCAGAGCACCATTTGTCAGCACAATTTCGTCGGCGGCGACCGAGAGCCCCTGGGTCAAATAGCGCTTGCCGATCTGCCGCCGTAGCCGCTCGTTGCCCGGCGGCAGATCGTCGAACGTGCTCCAGATACCGAGGGAGCGCGTGCTGGATGACAGCGCCTTGCGCAGGCTGTCGAGTGGGAACAGCAAGGGGCCGGGAAACGCCGACCCGAATGGAACGATTTTGCGTGACTTCACCGAACTCAGGATCTCATATACCAGGTCCGTGATATCGACTGGGTGGGCGCCTTCGGGTGGCGTCGACATCTCGGGTTCCGGAGCCTGAGCGCTGGGGGGCGGATTGACGAAATAGCCCGCGCGCGGGACGGCACGAATGAGGCCTCGGTTTTCGAGAAGGTCGTAAGCCTGGAACACGGTTGATGGGCTCAGGTGGCGCGTCCTGCAGGTCTGCCTTATTGAAGGCAGACGATCGCCTGGCCGCAGCACGTTCGCGGCGATCTGGCGCACAATCTCTTCGGCCAGTTCTTCATAGCGATTGTGACCGGGCTTCGCCGTCGTACGGTCATTGATGGCCATTGCAGTCTCCGTTTCCCTGAGTGATTGAGATCGTCCCGTCCGTCTGGACAGCTTGGCGGCCGGGATAAGGTCGGTTCTGGGTATCGTCAGGCCGTCGATCTCTCGATTTCGCTCGCTCCGTATGCCTCGTCAGGTGTGCGCCCGGCCAAGGGGTTCTGTCATCCACCGCGCCAACGCCGATGCGGGGATCCGGAGCCTGGGCGGACTATAATCTCGCCCTTGGGGTAGAATCTGGAACATGCGGTGCCTGGCGTGCGACGCGCAGTGGTTTCTGAACGGCCGGATCGTACGGCGCGGGGTTACCGGCGTTTCCGGTGCCATGCCTGTGGCAAGCAGTTCAATGAACGTAGCGGCCGTATTCTCAACCGGGCCGGGTATCCGTCCGATGTCATCGCGCTCGTGGTGTTCTGGCGTCTGCATTATCCGGATATGCTGACCCTTGCTTTCGCGGTGCCAAGCTCGATCCTGCTGCACGCGCTGTCGCTGCGCCAGCTGCGCCGGCGCGGCCGGGCGGAGAGCGGCGCGGCGCTAGACGCGCCTCTGCACGTCCGAATGTCGCCAATAGAGCGAAGCCCACACTGCGTCCCCGCTTTTGCCTTCCTATGGCCTAATCCGCCTGTCTGCGCTTTCAGCCAATCTAGGCCAGTTGGGCTGCGGCTGCGAATGACCGCTTAGGGTCGAATCCGGCGGTTCAGTTGAGCAGCCCGGCTACTGCCCCTCGGGATAGACAACGTGCGTTCATTAGCGCCATCCATTGACCCCGGCCTTCACGCATCCGTCTCAAGTGCGCCGCGCGGGATGCGAGTGGTCAAGGAAGAAACGGAGCATTTCGCGCGATGCGTCAGGCCCACGCGGGTCCGTGTAGGAGCCGTTCGAGCTGCCGCCGGACCAGGCGTGGCCGCCGCCGTGAATGACCCATTGCTCCAGCACTGGACTGCCGGTGGCGTCAGCACAAACGATCCGCCTGTAGCCATGCCCGCCGGGTACTTGGCCGCGTTCGATGGTCGATCGCAGTCTGCTTCCAGCAGACGCTGCCACTTGCGCCATCACATGGTCGCCGTTGGTCGGATGCACTGTGGTGTCGCGGTCCGCGTGGAATACGATTGTCGGGACGATCCGATCCGGCGTCTCGGTGCCTGCCTGGGCGGTGGATCGGCGTGGCACCGTGGCCCCGCCCTGGCGCATAGCGGCGAACGCGGAGGGGATGTCGCGGGCTACGCCACAGGGGAGGCCGGAATGAACGCCGACCGCGGCATACAGATCGGGATAGGCTTCTCCCATGATGGCGGCCGCGGCGCCGCCGGCCGATAGCCCAGCAACATAGACGCGGGCGGGATCGACCGCCCGCTCACGCATGATCTGGCGGGTGATGCCCGCGATCAACGCCGGTTCCCCCCGGCCGCGGCCCTGGTCGCCCGGGTTGAACCAGTTCCAGCACTTCTGGGCATTGGCGGCAGCCGGCTGCTCCGGGTAGGCGACAAGGAAGACACGCTCCTCGGCGAGTTCGTTCATCCGGGTTCCGGCGGCGAAGTCGTCGGGCGACTGGGTGCAGCCATGGAGCATGACGACCAGAGGCACCGGCTCGCCATGGTACCGGCTCGGGATGTAGAGCTTGTAGGGGCGGCTTCCGTCCTCGCTGCTGAATGTCGCCGGCACGAAACGCGCGCCATTCGGCACCGGGGCAGGCGGATCCACCCGAGACCGGCCGGCTAGGCCACATTGCTTCAGGTTCCCGAGCAGACCATGGAAGGCGTGAGGCATCCGCGGTTGCGCCATCCCGCCCGGTTGGCCGACGGGCCGGGCGTCGGCGCCGGACCTCGGCGCCCGCGGCGCGGGGGAGGCCAGATTGGTCTCCTCCACCTTCAGACGCGGCAACGGCTGGCTGATGGGTACACCTGCTGTACCGTGGGAGGGGCAGTACGCGGCGTTCACCAAGGGCGTGCCGCGGAACAGGGCTTGCAGCAGTGCGGTCGCCTCGCCGAGCCGCCCTTGCCGGGTGAGGCGCGTCGCCTCGATCATGTCGGGCGCGGTCATGTCGGTGATACGGGGCATTGGGTAGGTCCTTCGGCACGGGACCATCGGCGAGGCCCCTGCGAAGAGCCTGTCCATGTTCCGGTGGAGTTCTGCGGATTATCGGCGGAGCGTGGCGGCTGTCAGCGCATTCGGTCGGCTAATGCGGACTTCACCGCCGGGCTGGCCTGCAGAGCGCCGAGGACGGAAACCGAGGCGATGGCTGCACGGGCCAGTTCGGGTGTGACGTCCGATGCGATGCTGACAAGGCCGAGCACCCGGATGGTGAGCGGCTGCCCGTCCGCGTGTGCCGCCTCGAGCTCCTCGCGGCTGTACTGCCGCAGGCCGAGGTCGAGGTTCCTGCGGGCGACGGATTGTTTGGCAGCATCGGCGTGCCGCTCGATCTGATTGCGGATGGCAGTACGGATGAAGTCGGTGCGGTTTGAATAGAAACCATCCTGCACCAGCAGGTCGATGTGGCCGAGATCGACGTAGCCCAGGTTGACCGTGATCTTCTCAGTGTCGCTGCCGGCTTTGGGCCGCAGCTCCAGCACGTTGCTGACCATCATAGACCATCCTTCTACCATCCCACTGGATGGTAAGATGGTGCCGTGCACATCCATTGCAAGATCATGCCGGCGTCGGCGTTCGAGTCAGCGTCAACCCCCCACCGCCTCCGGCGCGAGTCGATCCTGGGGGTGTGATTGGAAGACAAACTGCTGAACACGCGATCGGGAAATGGTGCCGCGCCACCGGGATGACGGCTTTACCAGGGCGGTCACCTTCTCGACCCTGGCGAGGTACTGTCCTCTTCGCCGCCGTAGTTGCCGATCTGAAGGCGCTCCAGCGCGATCTTCAGCTGCGGTGGGCTTCGTTGTTCGCTGCGAACTGACGCTGCGGTTGGTCACGCCTCAATTCTGGTCGCGTCCCTAGGCACGGCCTCCTGCGGGACCAGCACGTCACTTTCCAAGTGTGTCCTCAAAGGATTTCCCGGCACATCCTCTACCGGAATGCCATTCAGTAGAGGGTGGCAAGGGGCGGGCCGCCGTTATGACCGGGACCAGGGTACTGCTGGCCCGACAAGTTGCGCGTCACAGCAGCCTGCTCTAGTCGGACGCGATGGTCCCAGTTCCTTGTGAGCGCCCCAGAAACATAGGGCGAGCCAGCTTCGTGCTATCGGTTCCATCTCAAATCGGTGGTTGCGCGAAAGACGGCGGCAGCGGTTTTCCAGATGTTCGTGCGTGCGATCAGTCGTCGAGCGAGTCATTGCGGGCATCGCCTGGACCAAGGCGAGCGGGACGAAGTCGGGCAATGCGGTCGGGCGCCCCCAGCTCACGACTAAGAGGTTGCACTGCGCTTGCCGCGGGTCGGAGCATCAGTGCCACTGGTCCTGGTCAGGCGATACGTGGCGCTCTGCGTCGCGTCGCGGGGCCCTTCCGATGTGCTGCACGCACCTGCTCGTCTGTGCCATCGCCGCGCCGCGCACCTCAGCCGCCCTCCCCCTCGTCGCGGGCGGTGACGTCGGGGTGATCAAGCTGGTTCGCGGCTTGGTTCTTGCTGATAATGCAGTGCAAGAATGGCAGGCGTTTACTGTACCGGAGCATAGGCGGGGGGCCGGTAGTACACGGGCGGCGGGTAGTACGCAGGCGGCGGGGCGTAGACCGGGGCCGGTGCGACAACCACGGGTGGTACCACAACGCCGACGCCGCAGCACCAGCGAGCGCCGTTCCAGCCATACCCGCCGTAGCCACCGTGCCAGGCATAGCCGCCATGCCAGCCGTAGCCACCATGCCACCAGGCATGGGCCGGCTGCGGCGCTGCGGTGACGCCGACTGTCGCCAGCCCAAGCATCGCACATCCAGCCATCACTCGCCGTACGCCCATTCCATGGATTGTTGGAAATCGCATGACTGCCTCCACCTGGCTTGCTATCCGCACATTTCTCGGGACCGTTCCGGCGCTGCCGCCGCATCGCCACATTAGAAAGTCTGAACACGCACACAACAGGGAATGCAATGCCCGAATGCTGGGCAAGTTTGATTAGGCTTTGGCGAGCAATATCACCGGGTCATCTGGCGAAAATTGGCGGTGCAAGTTCCCCTGCGTGGTGCGGCCTGGTCGGAGGACCCCCGACATTTGCGGCGGCATCATGTCAGCCACGGCCACGCTTGCCGGCACGGGGTGTGGCGTAGCAGGCGGGTTTGATTGTCCCCAAAGGATTGAGGCCGGCTGTGGCCGCCGCGGTGACTTTACCGCCAGTATGGGTGGAAAGCAGGGGTTCAAGTCGGAGCTCGGATCGCGACATTTCCAATCTGCAGGCAGCGCCTCCGCAACACACCTGCTCCAGCCACGGCCTACGCCGGGTAATTCCACCGCAGCTCCGGGTCCAGCGGGAACACCGGTCGGCGCACCTTCCGGAACGTCAGCTGCCCGTAATCCGACGTGCACACCCCCACGCCGGCGCACTCCACAATCTCCCGCGCGATCTTCCCCAGGTCAGCCCGCCAATGCACCCTGCTCTTGATCGCCACGAATTTTTTGCGCGCCGGATCGATCCCGAGCACTTGCAGCATCTCCTGCGCGGTCGGCTCGATATGCCGGGACAGCAGCACGACTTGCACTTTCCCAATATCCAGCACGACTGTCGTGCCCATGTAGATCTGCAACCCCGGCGTCAGCCCGCCCTTCAGCCGAAAGCTACCTGACGAGATGGTCTGCACCACGCCGGTCACCTCCAACGGAGCGCTGGATATCGGCAATTGCGGCATCTTCAGCTTCGCCCCGATCGACAGAGTGACAGTGGCGCCAACGCCCGCCTCGATCGCCTGCCGCACGGCATCGCGGTCGTAGATGCCGAAGAACGCCACGTCATCCAGCTCCTGCCGGATGATTTCCCGCAGTGTATCGGTGGTATCCATCGTCCCGCCGCTGGCACAGTTGTCGTAGTGATCAAGCAGGATGACCGGCA
>Ga0210386_10004279_pt1 | contig 11834 bp, 9 predicted proteins | sample IncBWH32OmetaG_FD_160091 | JGI IMG/M metagenome (GOLD analysis project Ga0210386, IMG submission 160091) | Forest soil microbial communities from Barre Woods Harvard Forest LTER site, Petersham, Massachusetts, United States - Inc-BW-H-32-O ... | reverse complement strand
GCCACGGTCGCCTTCATACCGCGATTGCTCGCGGATCTGGCGGCCGAGCACCCGCGGCTGCGGGTTACGGTGTCGCAGCGCGAGCCGGAGGAGGCGTTGCGGGAGACGGCGGCGCGCGAGTTCGATCTGGTGATCGCCGAGCAGTACCCGAACCACGCCGCGCCCCGTCACGCCGAGCTCGACCGGGTGCCGCTGACCACAGACGCGCTGCGCCTGGCCGTGCCCGTGTGTGGCCCGCGCTGGAACGACGTTGACTCAATCGAAGGGGCCGCTCAACTGCCTTGGGTTATGGAGCCAGGTGGTGCTGCCTCCCGGCACTGGGCCGAGCAACTATGCCGACAGGCCGGTTTCGAGCCTGACGTCCGTTTCGAGACGGACGACCTGCAAGCGCAGATCGCGCTGATCGAATCGGGCAATGCGGTAGCAGTCCTGCCCGACCTCATGCTCGTCCATCGACAGCCGGAAGCACGCATGATCGAGCTGCCGAGTGCGCCCAGACGATCTGTTTTCACCGCCACACGGACTTCCATCGCCCAGACCCCAGCCATACAGGCGTGCCGCCAGATGCTTGGGGCCGTCGTCCCATCGACCTTCGAACTCGCCAGGTAGGTACAGGAACCACTCAGGTGTCCGGGCTGGCCCTGGCCGCCGAAGGGCCGTCGGTGCTGCCGTTCGGCGGCCGTCGCTCTAAGCGAGACTGGCGACATCGGCGGTTGCCAGATGCGATCCTCAAGTGTCGACAGTTATGGCAACGAGTTCCGCGAATCAGGGCTTGACGAGATGCTAGCGTCCCTTTAAAGTGCCGACTGTCGACACTTACTGAATTTCAAGAAGGGTGGCTGTTCTTGTCGGTCTTCGATCTTCGCTCATGGATCGCGGCTGCCGAGCAGGCGGGCGAGCTCGAGCATGTCTCCGGGGCGAGCGCGGTGCTTGAGATCGGCGCCGCCAGCCAGCTCAACTACCGCCGTAAGCACCCGCGCGCGCTGCTCTTCGACGACATTCCCGGCCACGAGAAGGGGCAGCGGGTCCTCACGTCAAGCCTGGCGAACCCGTCTCTCATGGGCATGTCGCTCGGCCTCGGCGCCGGGCTGTCCGACGCCGAGCTCGTCCAGGTGCTCCGCGGCAGGCCGAGTGCCTGGCGCGAGCAGGCGTCCCGGTGGACCGCCGCCGAGGTCAGCGATGGGCCGGTTCTCGAGAACGTCCTCGCGAAGGACGACATCAACTTCCTGAAGTTCCCGAGCCCGGTCTGGCATGAGCTGGACGGCGGCCCCTACGTCGGCACTGGCTGTGCCGTGGTGACCGCGGACCCGGAGACTGGCACGCCGAACGCGGGCGCTTACCGGATCCAGGTGCAGGACGATGGCGCCGCGGTGAGCATCAACATCGAGTCGGGCAAGCACGGTGCGCAGCACATCCGGCAGTGGTTCGAGAAGGAAGGCAGGGCGCCGATCGCCGCTTCCCTCGGCCACCACCCAGTGTTCCTCATGGTCGCGGGAACGGAGGTGCCCCTCGGCATCTCGGAGTTCGACTACGCGGGGGCCATCCTCGGCGAGCGCGTGCCGGTCGTCCGCCTTCCCGGTACGGGCCTGCCCGTCCCCGCCGAGAGCGAGGTGGCGTTCGAGGGCTGGCTGTACCCGGACAGGAAGCGGCCGGAAGGGCCCTTCGGTGAGTGGACCGGCTATTACTCGGGCGGGAAGACGGAAGTGCTGACCGCCGACGTGACCGGCTACTTCCACCGGGACGACCCGATCAACCTCGGCGCGCCTCCCGGGAAGCCGCCGCACGACTACTCGTACATGCGGTCCGTCATGAAATCGGCGATGGCGACCGACGCCCTGGTCTCCTCAGGCCTGCCTGGCGTAGCCGGGGTGTGGCTGCACGAAGTAGGCGGCGGACGGTCGATCATCGCCGTGGCGATCGAGCAGCGGTACGCAGGACACAGCAGGCAGGCAGGCTACCTGGCCGCACAGCACCCGGTCACCGCGTACATGAACCGCCTGGTCGTCACGGTGGACTCCGACATCAACCCCCGTGATCTGGGCGAGGTCATGTGGGCCGTGTCCACCAGGTGCGACCCGCAACGGGACGTCGACATCATGCGCTACTCCTGGGGCAGCCGTGTCGATCCGCTCGGCAAGCCTGGTGACCCTGCCTACAACAGCAGGCTCCTGATTGACGCCTGCCGCCCCTTCGAGCGGCTCGCCGACTTCCCCGTCGTGGCCGAGTCGAGCGACGAGGTCCTCCGGCGGGTGGCCGCGCGCTGGCCGGTCCTCGCCGAATGACCGGGTCGCTCGCTCCCGAGCCGCCGGAGGCCGTGGCACCGGGAACCGTGAAACCAGGGGCCACAGCGCTGACGCCGGAGTCCGCCATGCGCGACAGGCGCGCCCTGATGCTGGCGAGCATCAGGGACGTGGGCGGCCACGAGCCGCTCGCCCAGGACATCTTCGACGCGCTCGCCATCGACATCGTCGAAGGAGAGCTACGGCCCGGCGACACGCTCAACTCCGTCGACCTGGCCCGCCGGTTCGGCACCAGCCGGACGCCGGTGCGCGAGGCGCTAACGGAACTGGAGCGCCATGGCGTGGTTGTCGTCCCGCCTCGTCGCCGGCCGTACGTCGCCTATGCCACCCTCAAACAGGTCAGAGACGTCTACGAGGTCAGGGCCAGTCTCTTCGCGCTCGTCAGCGAGCTCATCGCCGATCACTGTCCCCCGGAGCGAATCGCGGAGCTCGACGCCTGGCAGCAGGCCCTCGAGGACGATGTGGCCTGCGGGAACTCCGGTGACTACTTCTGGCACAACGTGGGCTTCCGGTTCATCGAGGCGGGCCTGTCCGGCAACGGCGACCTGGAACGCCTGATCAAGGCGCTCGGGCTGCGGACCCTGCAGCTCCGGCACCTCAGCCTCTCCCAGCCCGGGCAGATCCAGCGCTCGGTCGCCGATCACCGGCGGCTCCTGCGCGCCTACGCCGAGCGGGACAAGGTAGCGGCCGTCGCCATGACCAGGGCACTGATCATGGGCGGCTACCGCGCCATCGAACAGTCCGGCCTTGTCGAGAACGAGGCCAGGGGCGAGTTAGACCACGCAGCCGAGTCAGGGCTCCCCAGCCGAGTGCGGCAGTGAGCCAGGCAGCACAGCAGGACAAGAGAAGAAGAAGGTGGCTCCATGGCACCGATGCCAGAAGGCAGTTCGTCTACCCTCACACCCCCGACCGCCGCTGCTCCAGCGCTCAAGGTCGGCTTCGACGACCGGGTTCCCCTGCTCCAGCTCTCCGTGATGACCGTGCAGAACATCTTCGCGGTCACCGGCATGTTCCTTTTCCCCGCTGTGCTCGGCACGACCCTGCACCTGGCGCCGCTGACAGTCGCCGAGCTGTACGGCGCCACGTTCATCGTCACGGGCATCGGTACGGTGATCAACTCCGCGTTCGGCCTGCGGCTGCCCGTCGTCCTCGGCCCCTGGGCCCCGATGCTCAGCGGCCTGGTGAGCGGGGCCAAGGTGGCGGGCCTCGGCGGCGCCTTCGGGTCGATGTTCACCGCCAGCCTGATCTGGGTCGTCCTGTCGATCCCGTTCCCCGGGTTCTCGGTGGTGAGCTACCTCGGCAAGCTGTTCCGCGCGCCGATCCTGTACGGCGGGGTGGTACTCATCCTCATGACCAGCCTCACGGACGTGACCGTTGTCAACTGGCTCGGCACGCCTGGAACTGGCGGCTTCGGGAAGGCGTCCTGGATCGGCGGCGGCGTCGCCCTGGTGGTTACCTTCGCCATCCTGGCCCTCGTCCGCGGCTCCGTCCGGTCAGTGGCGATGCTGTGCGGGATCGCGGCGGGCGTGATCGTCTACGCCGGCCTCGGCTCCGTCAGCTTCTCGCGCGTCGGCAAGTCGCCGTGGCTGTTCGACTTCCACCTGTTCCCCTTCGGGTTCTCCGTCAGCCCCGTCCTCGTCGTGCTGTTCTTCCTGCTGCTCATGACCAGCGTGTCCAACTCGCTGGCTCTGTACAACGTGACGGGCGAGTGGAGCGGGGCCGAGTTGGGAGGACGGCGGATGGCCTGGGGCATCCTCGGCCAGTCGGTCACGGCAGTGGCCGCCGCGGTATTCGGCTCGTTCTCGTCGACCACGTACCCGAGCAACCTCGCGATCGTGCGGGCCAGCCGGGTCGGCAGCCGCTGGGTCACCATCACGACCGGAGTCGTGATGATCGTCGGCGGTTCCATCCTGAAATTCGACGCGATATTCGTCAGCATTCCCAGCAATGTCATCGCCGCATCGTCGATCATTCTCTTCGGCGTGCTCGCCATGAGCGCTATTGAATCGCTGAGCCGCGTCTCCTGGGATCAGCTCAATTTCCTCGTGCTCGGCCCGCCCTTCATGATCTCGATCGGCGGCCTTTTCATCACCGCCACGACCCTGGACCAATTCCCGCTGATCGTCAGGCAGATTCTCTCCCAGCCGCTGCTCACCGGCCCCGTCCTGCTCGTGCTGCTGCACCTGGTCGTCAACCACGTCGTGCGGCCGAGGCTCGCCGAGCCGTCCGGGTCGCGTGAGGAGAACCTCCCCGTCGCATCCGGCACTCCGGCCGGCGCTCGCGAGATGACGGCGTGAGACGGCTCATCGTCGGCGTGTCCGGGTCCAGCGCGCCGCACCTCGGGCTCGCTGTCCTGCGCGCCCTGCGCGAGGTGCCCGGCATGGAGATCCACCTCGTGCTGTCGCGCGGCGCGGGCCGCAGCATCGCCGCGGAGATGGGCGACGAAGCCGAGGGAGAGTTCACCGCACTGGCCGACGTCACCCACCAGCCGGACAACCTCGCAGCGGCGATCGCGTCCGGCTCGTTCCGCACGGAAGGCATGGTCGTCGTTCCGTGCTCGATGCGGACCCTGGCGGCCGTCGCCACCGGCAACACCGGCGACCTGCTGACCAGGGCGGCCGACGTCTGCCTCAAGGAGCGGCGCAGGCTCGTCCTGGTGACGAGGGAGACCCCGCTCAACCTCATCCACATCAGGAACATGGAGACGGTCACGCTGGCGGGCGGCGTGATCATGCCGCCAGTCCCAGCGTTCTACCACCGTCCCGAGACGATCGACGACCTGCTGCGGCACACCGCGGGGAAGATCCTCGACATGTTCGGGATCGAGCATCGCCTGTTCCGGCGATGGGAAGGGTTCCCGGAGGAAGACCGGGCGGACGACCCGGCCGGGAGGAGCGGCGGTGCTGCCAGCTGAGCAGTGGGACGGCAACCGCGAGTTCCTGGAGTGGCTCGGCTTCGGCTAACGTGCAGGCATGCTTGACCTGCGGCGTTTGCGGATCTACGCGGCGGTGGCCGAGGGCGGTTCCTTCACGGCCGCCGCGACCTCCCTTTTCCTGAGCCAGCCGGCCGTCTCGCAGCAGATGGCGATCCTGGAGCGGGAGGCAGGCGTCCCGCTGTTCGAGCGCGTGCCCCGCGGCATCCGGCTCACCCCGGCCGGCCAGCTACTCGCCGGGCGGACCACGCGGCTGCTCGCGGACATGGACGAGCTCGAGGACGAGCTGCGCCGGTTCGGCGCCGGCGTGCGGGAAGTCCACCTCGGTGCCTTCCCCACGGCCGGCGCCGACCTGGTGCCGCTGACCATCCGCGCCTACCGTGAGCGCCACCCGGACGTCCGGGTCGTGCTGACCCCGGCCCACGCCAACGACGTCGTCGCCCAGCTGCACAGCTCGCGTATCTCCGTGGGCCTGGTCTGGGACTATGACTACGCGCCGCAGTCGCACGATACTGCGTTTGACCGCGTCGAGCTGCTCGCGGACCCGCTCCGCATCGTGCTGCCCGCGGAGCACCCGGCCGCCGGCGAGCGGGAAATCGGCCTGCGCGACCTCGCGGAGGAGCCGTGGATCGTCCGGGCGCACCGCCCGCCGTACGCGCAGGCGTTCGAGCAGATGTGCCGGATCGCCGGGTTCGAGCCGCAGGTGGCCTTCCGCACCGACAACTACCAGGCCATCCAGGGGCTGGTCGCCGCGGGGGCCGGGATCGGCCTCGTGCCGCGGCTGTCGCTGACGCCGCGCCGCGCCGATGTCGTCGCGCTGCCGATGGCCGCGCCCGCTTTCTCCCGCCGGGTAGCGGCGCTCGCCGCGCCCCCGGCGACAAGGCCGTCGACCGTGGACGACCTACTCGACGTGCTGCGTGCCACCGCGGACACGCTACACCGCTCGCCGGAAGAATAACAACCCAAGAATCGCTTTGACCGAGCCATAAGAAAGCCTTTCTTGCGACTGTTAATCCCGTGTAAATATCATTGTGCCCTGATGAACGGAATTAGCACTTCTTTCACTGATGGCGGCGATTCACCGCCCCCGGTAATCGATATTCACGTGCACGCGCTTCCGGTCGCGCTCCTCGGCGAAATCGCCGGCCGCGAGACGGACGGATGGTCGGCGGAACGCGTGGACGGCGGCTGGCGAGTCACGCTTCCGGGAAATGACGCGCCGCGACTCGTCCGGGCGCCGATGACCGACACCGGGCGGCGCGCGGACTGGGCGGCACGGCAAGGGCTGACGGGGCAGGTCGTCTCGCCCTGGCTTGACGCACAGCCGACCGGCGCGATGAGCGAGGCCGCGGCCCGTGACTGGGCGCGCAGGCTTAACGCCGCTCTCGCGGAGCAGGAACGCGCGGCCGGTAACGAGGCGCTCGCGACCGTCGCCGTCACCGCCCGCGCGAGCGCCGACCTGCGCCAGGCGGTGGAAGAGGACGGGATGGCGGGGCTCATTCTGTCCACGAACCCGCCCGGCGCGAACGACCTGGCCGACCCGGTACTCGAAGCGGTGTGGGAGTCGGCGGCCGGGCTGGACGTCCCCGTCGTGCTCCACCCGCCAACGGACGGACCCGCGCGGGCGCTACCCGGCAGTGCCGAGTTCGGCAACACGTACGGCCGGCTCGTCGACGCAACGTTCGCGGTGACGAAACTGCTGCTGTCCGGCGTGCTCGACCGGCACCCCCGGCTCCGGCTCGTCGTCGTGCACGGCGGCGGGTTCCTGCCCTACCAGTCGATGCGACTGGACGGCGGGCACCGCGCGGACGCGCTGTCGGATTACCGGATCGCACGGGACCGGCCGTCCGACTACCTCACGGACGTGTTCTTCGACACCGTCGCGCTGCGCCCGGAGTCCGTCAGGTTCCTCGCCGACGTCGCGGGCGCGGACCACGTCCTGCTCGGCAGCGACTATCCATTCCCCCTCGGCGACCCCGACCCGGCCGGGACCGTCAGGTCCGCCGGTCTCGGCGGCGCCGCCGCCGCCGCGGTACTTGGCGGCAACGCCAGCCGCCTGTTCCCCGCGGCCGCAAGGAGCACTCATGCCTGAATCGCCTGGACTGTTCGTCGATGGCCCGCGACACCGGATCGCCTATCGGCGCGCCGGCGCCGGACGCCCGCTCGTGCTGCTGCACCCGCTCGCCCTGTCCAGCGAGGTCTGGGGCACCTACGCCGCGCTGCTCGCGCGGTCCTTCGACGTGATTGCCCCGGATGCCCGCGGGCACGGGAAAAGCGGGTGGGATAGCCAGCCGTTCGGCATCGACGACCTGGCCGACGACGTGGCCGCGCTGCTCGACGGGCTCGGCATCGCCTCGGCGTTCGTCACCGGGATGTCCATGGGCGGCAGCACCGCGATCAGCTTCGCGGGACGGTACCCGTCGCGGGCCGACGGCCTGGTACTCGCGGACACGACCGCCTGGTACGGGGAGGATGCCCCCGCGACCTGGGCGGCACGCGCCAGAGACGTCGTGACCAAGCCGCGCGAGCTGCAGGTGGCGTTCCAGGCCGACCGGTGGTTCACGGAGGACTTCAGGCGGCGCTACGACGACGAGGTCAGCCGGGTCGTCGGCATCTTCCTGCGCACGGACAGCCTCGCCCACGCGGCGGCGTGCCGCGCCCTGGGGACCATGGACTCCCGCGCCCTGCTGCCGGGGATCACCGCGCCGGCGCTGGCCGTGACGGGCGAGGAAGACTACGCGACGCCTCCCGCGATGGGCCAGGCCATCGCCGACGGGGTGCAGCACGGGTCGGCGCGGACCCTGCCAGCCCTCCGGCACCTGGCGCTCGTCGAAGACCCCGGCCTCGCCGGGGCGACCGCCGAGTTCCTCAATGCCGCGGGAACGCGCGCGTGAAGCCCCCACGTTTCGCCTACCACGCTCCCGCGACCATCGGCGAGGCGCTGGAACTGCTCGGCGAGTACGGTGACCAGTCGAAGGTGCTGGCCGGCGGGCAGAGCCTGATCCCTGTCCTCAGCTTCCGGCTGTCCGCTCCCGAGCACCTGATCGACATCAACCGGCTGCCCGGGCTTAGCGAGTTCTCGCGGCTGCCGGCCGGCGGCTGGCGCATCCCGGCACTCGTGCGGCAGCGCCAGGCCGAACGCTCCGCGGCGCTGGCGGAGAGCGCACCGCTGCTCACCGAGGCGCTGACCCAGGTTGCGCACCCGCAGATCCGCAACCGCGGCACGATCTGCGGCAGCCTCGCGCACGCCGACAGCTCGGCCGAGATGCCTGCTGTCATGCTCGCGCTGAACGCCCGGATGACGATCTCGTCGGCGTCCGGGACCCGGGTTGTAAACGCGGACGATTTCTTCCTGTTCCACATGACGACGGCCGTCTCGCCCGACGAGCTGCTGCTCGCGGTCGAGTTCGATGACGCCGCCCCACATACGTACACGTCGTTCACGGAATTCGCGCCCCGCAAGGGCGACTTCTGCCTGGCCGGCGTAGCCGCCACCGTGACGTTCGGCGAGGACGGGACGGTAGCGGGCTGCCGGGTCGTCGCCGCGGGCGTCGCGGCGACCCCGCTCAGGCTACGCGCGGTCGAGGACCTGATCACCGGGTCGGCCCTGGACGCGGACGCGCTCACGGCGGCGCAGCGCGCTGCCCGCGACGCGGTCAGCCCGTCCGGTGACGTGCACGCCGACGCGGCCTACCGGCGCCAGCTCGTATCGGTCCTGGTACGCCGCGCGCTCAGCGCCGTGAACGCGAGGAAGGAGAGCAACGATGGAGCCTGACGTGCTTGACGGGCCTGACACCACCGACGGGGCGGGCGCCCGGGTCGTGAGCGTGATCGTCAACGGCGAGCGCCGCGGCGGCCTCGCCCCGGTCCGCATGACGCTGGCGGACTTCCTGCGGCACGAACTCGGCCTGACGGGGACGCACCTCGGCTGCGAGCACGGTGTCTGCGGCGCGTGCACGATCATCCTGAACGGTGCCGCCGTCCGGTCCTGCCTGCTGCTCGCCATCCAGGCCGACGGCGCGACCATCGAGACCGTCGAGGGCCTCGCTGAGGGCGACGAGCTCAGCCCGCTGCAGCAGGCCTTCCACCGCAACCACGCGCTGCAGTGCGGGTTCTGCACGGGCGGCTTCCTGATGAGCATCACCGCCGCGCTGCGCGACGGGCCGGTGACCACGGACGACGAGGCGCGCGAGGTGCTCAGCGGCAACATCTGCCGGTGCACCGGGTACGCGGGCATGATCAGGGCCGTCCGCGAGACGAGCGACGAGACCTACGGCGCCGGCCGGAACGGGGAGACCGCATGAGCGCCAGAAAGACGACGGCCGGAGCGGACGCAGCGCCGAAGATGATCGGCACCCGGATCGAGCGGCGCGAGGATTTCCGGCTGCTCACTGGCCGTGGGAAGTTCCTCGACGACCTAGAGATGCCCGAGGATACCTGCGAGGCGGCGTTCCTGCGCAGTCCACACGGTCATGCCCGCGTCCTCCGCATCGACACGAGTGCGGCACTCGACGTGCCCGGCGTGCTCGGCGTGTTCACCGGCGAGGACATGCTGCCGATGATGAAGCCGCTGCCCGCCAAGGTCGCGCACCCCGACCTGCAGGAGATCCCCCGGCTGCCGATGGCGCTCGACGCCGTGCACTACGTCGGCGAGCCCGTCGCCGTCGTGGTCGCGTCCAGCCGGTACGTCGCCGAAGACGCGGTGGACCTCATCGAGGTGGACTACGAGCCGCTGCCCGCCATCTCGTCCACTGCCGCGGCACTCGCCCCGGGCGCGCCGCTGGCCCACGAGGGAGCGCGGGACAACGTCGCGGTCCACGTCACGCAGCGCGCGGGCGACCCGGACGCGGCATTTGCCACCGCCCCGCACGTGCTGTCGGAGACGTTCACCGTGGTCCGCGGCGGGGGCCACTCCATGGAGGGCCGGGCCGTGGCCGCGCGGTTCGACTCCGTCACCAGCCAGCTCGTGGTGTGGGACTCGACGCAGGCCCCGCACTACGCGCGCAACGCGCTCTCCGTCCTCTACGACATGCCCGAGGACGATATCCGGCTCATCGCGCCGCCCGACGTGGGCGGCGGCTTCGGCCCCAAGGCCCAGTTCTATGGCGAGGAGGCCGTCATCCCGTGGGTGGCGATGCAGCTCCGCAGGCCGGTTAAGTGGATCGAGGACCGGCGCGAGAACTTCATCAGCGCCATGATGGAACGCACCCAGACGCACCGCGTCCAGGTGGCCTTCGACGACGACGGGAAGCTCATCGCGCTGAAGGACGTGTTCGAGCACGACCAGGGCGCGTACGTCGCCGGCCTTCAGGTGCCGATGATCACGCTGAGCACGGTGCCCGGCCAGTACAAGATCCCGAACATCCACACCGAGCTGTACTCGTGCTTCACCAACATGGTGCCGACGAGCTCGGTGCGCGGCGCGGGGCGCCCGCAGGCGGTCGCGGCGATGGAGCGGATGATGGACCGCGTCGCGGAGTACCTCGGACTCGACCCGGCCGAGCTCCGCCGCCGCAACCTCATCCAGGCTGACGAGTTCCCCTACAAGGTTGGCCTGATGTTCCGCGACGGCAGCCCGCTGACCTACGACAGCGGCAACTACCCGGAGCTGCTGCGCGGCACGCTCGAGCGGCTCGGCTACGACGAGTGGCGCGCGCGGCAGGCGGAACTGCGGACGCAGGGCCGCCTGATCGGTGTCGGGGTCGCCTGCTACGTCGAGGGGTGCGGGCTCGGGCCGTACGAGGGCGCCAAGGCCCGGCTCACCAACTCCGGCGAGGTCCTCGTCACGCTGGCGGCCGCCCCGCAGGGGCAGGGCTACGAGACCGTTTACGCGCAGATCGCCGCGGACGCGATGGGCCTGGACATGCGCTACATCAAGGTCACGACCGGTGACACGGGCCGGATCCCTTTCGGCCAGGGCACGTTCGCGTCCCGGATCACCGCCACAGCGGGGCCGGCCGTGCTGCAGGCCTGCCAGCAGCTGCGCGACCGCATCTTCACCACGGCCGCCGTCATGCTCAAGGTCGAGGGCGAGAACTTCGTCTTCCGGGGCGACCGTGTCACCCTCCCCGACGACGAGTCGGCCGGAGTGACCTTGCGGCAGATCACCCAGGTCGCGAACGTGGGCAAGCACGGCATCACCCTGATGCGGGGCGTGCCCGCAGGCCTGGAGACCTCGTCCTACTTCGCTCCGGAGCGGGCCGCGTACGCCAGCGGCGCGCACGCGGCCGTCGTCGAGGTCGACCCGGAGACCGGCCGGACCGAGATCCTCAAGTACGTCATCGGGCACGACTGCGGCACGGTCATCAACCCGCTTCTCGTCGACGGCCAGGTGCTCGGAGGCTTCGCGGCCGGCATCGGCAACGCCATGTACGAGGAGCAGTTCTATGACGCCTCCGCCCAGCCGCTGACTACGAGCTACCTTGACTTCTCGCTGCCGTCGTCCGTCGAGGTCCCGCCGGTCGAGCTCTTCCACATGCAGTCGCCGAGCCCGCTGAACCCGCTCGGCGCGAAGGGCGCCGGCGAGGGCGGGACAATTCCCGCCCCTGCCGCCATCGCGAACGCCGTCGAGGACGCGCTCCGCCCCCTCGGCGCGCGGATCA
>Ga0210386_10004278_pt1 | contig 11837 bp, 9 predicted proteins | sample IncBWH32OmetaG_FD_160091 | JGI IMG/M metagenome (GOLD analysis project Ga0210386, IMG submission 160091) | Forest soil microbial communities from Barre Woods Harvard Forest LTER site, Petersham, Massachusetts, United States - Inc-BW-H-32-O ... | reverse complement strand
GCGGGCTAGGCGTTGGCCCCGTGGAAGGCGCAGCCGCTAACGCCAACGCGCTGGCGCCTGCTCGGCTGTCAGCCTCCTTTTGGCGGGAGGGGCGTCCGTCGCACCGTAGCCGCGCGGGCCCCACGCCAGGTAAGGAATACCGTTCTCTGTACAGAAGTCCAGTGTCGGCGAGTCTGTTTGGTTGCCGTAGCTGAACGGGTTCGACACGCTGGCGATTAGGCCGCGGGCGCGTGCTCGGCGGTCGAGCGTGACGTTCGAAATCTTCGCGTCACTGGCATGCCGTCCACGTTTACCGTGAACGGCGATCAGAACGGTGGGTATGGTATTCGGTACCGGAGCGGCGCGGTGCCCACGCCCGAGCCTCGGATCATGGACGGTGAAGTCGATGCTGCCAACACACCCCGACCGGCTGCTCGGCTCGCTCCTGCCGGCCTGGGCCGAGGATCGCTCTGATGCGCCTTGGATCTTGAGCGACGGCGGCTGTTGGACGTTCGGTGATGCGCATGAACGCGTTGAGGCTTATGCCGCTGGTTGGGCGCGACATGGTGTGGGCCGTGGAACACGTGTGGCGTTGCTGCTCGAGAATTCGGCCGAGTACGTGATGATCGTGACCAGCCTGGTGAGGGTGGGGGCGGTGTTCGTGCCGATCAATCCGGACTTCAGCGGGCCGTATCTCACGGGTCTCCTCCGAACGCTCAGCCCTGCCGCGATCGTCCTGGGTGCGCACGCCGACGATGTGACCTGGGCGGTGGTCGCCGGTTCGCCGGTTCGGCTGGTGGTCGCGGCCACGGAGTCGGGGCCGTCGTTGGAGAAGCTGCGCGTCACCACCCTCGAGGAGTTGCGGTCTGACTCCCGGTCTACGCCCCACGTCGAGCAGGATTCCGGTGAGGTCGCTTCAGTCCTGCTTACCTCCGGTACGACCGGGCCGTCGAAGGGCGTCATATCCAGCCATGAGGCGTGGATCACCGGTGTTGAGGTGACCTGCCGGGGACGCGGCGTCAACGACGAGGACGTGTTTCACCTGTGTACGCCGATGTCGCACTCTGCCTCCTGGGCGCTCAACATCTGGAGTTCGCTGTGGTGTGGGCTTCCTGTGGTGATCTGCGAAAAGTACTCCACCTCGGACTTCTGGCCCAGTGTGCGTCGTCATGGTGCGACGCAGCTGTGCACGATCGGGCCCGCGCATATGTGGCTGTGGAATCGGCCCGAGGAGCCCGACGACGCAGCCAACCCCGCCCGGGTGTGGACGGCCGTGCCGCTGCCGGGGGAGATGTGGAAGCCGTTCTGTGATCGGTTCGGCCTGCAGGCGATCGTCTCGATGTACGGCCAGACGGAGGTCATGCCGGCGACGATGGGAGACGCTCAGGAACAGGAGAAGCCGGGGAGCTCAGGGCCCCCTCACCCGGGCGTCGAGTTGCGGGTGGTTGATGAGTGCGACCGAACGGTGTCGCGTGGCACTCCCGGCGAGCTGTTGGTCCGGCCGCGTCGCCCTCATGTGATGTTCGAGGGCTACCTCGGTGAGCCGGTTGCGCGCTCCGATTCAGACTGGTTCCGCACCGGCGACCTAGTGACGATCGACTCCGACGGGGACGTGTACTTCGTTGACCGCAAGTCGGATCACATCCGGTGGCGCGGCCACAATGTGTCGTCCGCGGAGGTCGAAACCGTTCTGGGTCGGCACCCCTCCGTGGCGGAGGTGGCTGCGTACGCGGTGCCCTCCCCAGAGGGCGAGGACGACGTGATGGTCGCGGTCATCCCTTGCGACGATGCGGCTTTCGATGCCCGCGAGCTGATCACTTTCGCTGCGGGCCAGCTGCCTAAGTATGCGGTGCCACGCTACGTAGAGGTCGTTGATGCTCTGCCGAGGACCGCGACTGGCAAGGTCGAGAAGTATCTGCTGCGGCAGCGGGGAGTCACCCCGAGCTCGTGGTACAAGAACTAGGGAGATCAATCTGACCGGGCGCTGACCCGCGAGACGGCTTGACCCGCGAATGGCAGCCGTGTCGTCTACGGTGTGCCGGCTTCTGATCGCTTGGGCTCCCGGCGGCCGATCCAGCCGGCGGTGTTCAGCATCTGGTTCGCGTAGAGGGTGTCCATGAATTCATGAATCTCCACGATTACGCCGTCGCGAAGATGGAACAACCAACAATAATGATTCTCGTACCGGTCTTCGCCGTGGATTCTCCCGGATCCGCGGGTGATCGCGGAAACTCGGTCGTCCTCTGCGGTGAGGTAGTCAACCTGGAACTGAACTCCTCCTGGCAACATCGAATCCATCAGCTTTTGGTAGACCGCGTGCCAATCCGTGGCGGGGATGCTCTGACGAGGTGACTGAAGATGGACCAGGCTCGCCGGATCCTGCAGAGCGAACGCTTGGTCGTACTTCTCTTGGCTCAGCAGCTCGAAGAACGTACGGATGACGTCCTTGTTGGTGGCAATGTTGTCGCTCATCGAATGCTCCAATCGGGTGGTGGGGGTTGTCATGGATGAAGCAGAACCTGCATCGACTCGAAGCCGCGGAATGCTATGTCCAGGATGCGCGGCGGGTCGTTCTCGGCGAGCCGCATGTCCGGAAAGCGTTTCGCCAGTTGGGAGAACAACGCTTCTCCCTCCAACCGGGCCAGGCTGATGCCGAGACACAGGTGTGCGCCGGCACCAAAGGAAACCGGGGCCGGATCCGACCGCTTGATCCGGAAGCGGCCCGGGTCGCTGAACATCTTCGGATCGTGGTTGGCGATTCCGAGGTAGAGCTCCAGGGGCTCGCCGTCGGGCACCACCAGATCACCGATGCGTTGCTCGCCGACGGCGTAGTAGAAGGTGTCGAATGCTGGCGAGTCATAGCGGAGTACCTCTTCGGTGACCAAGCGACCGAGCGAGGGGTCGTCGACCAGCTCCGCCATCTGGTCTGGGTGGCGCAGCAGGGCGTAGATGCCGTTGGCCAGCATATTGTTCGACGTGTCGAACCCGGCCGCGAACAGCAGCATGATCAGCGAGATCATCTCGGGCTCGGTGAGCTCGTCGCCGTCGTGGGTGGCTTCGATGAGTGCGGTGATGACGTCGTCCTGCGCGGATGCTCTGCGCGCGGCGATGAGGTCGCGGATCTCATCCGCCCACCGCGCGCGGTCACGCATGCGCGCGATCTTGTCCTCGAACGTTGAGTTCGGGTCCTTGAGCAGGCCTTGCTCCCTGGCATGACGGACGAACGATTCGCTGTTCTCCGGAGTCAGCCCGATGATCTCGCCGATGACGTGTTGCGGTAGCGGAGCGGTGACTGCATCGACGATGTCCACGGGCCGAGTCGGGTCGATGGCGTCGAGGAGCCGGGTGACCTCCTCCTCCACCCGCTCGCGCATCTGTTCCATCCGACGGGGTGTGAACGCTTTGCTGACCAACCTGCGCGCTCGTGTGTGGTAGGGAGGGTTGGAGAAGACCAGCCAGGGAGGCAGATTGCCGCTCGCTTCCTTCAATGCCGTGACCTCATAGGGTGTCAGCTTCAGGTGAGGGGTCGAGAGTTCGTAGTCGGGATGCGTCTTCCAGAGGCCGGGTGTGCGGAGCACGCCGGTGACTGCCTCGTAGCCCCAGACCGCGGTGTAGCCCAGGGAGACTCTGGCGGCCTCACCGTGGTGATGCAGTCGGGAGAGGATCGGGTAGGGGTCGCGCCTGCCGGCTGGCGTAAACAAAGCCTCTCGGATCAGGGTGTCCGGGTTCTCGACGGTGGTGGTCATGCGTCCTCTCCGGTTCTGTCTCCAGAGCTGGATCTCCGGAGCTCGATGCTCAGCGCGACTCGTGGACAAGCGGCGACCGCTTCTCTGAGGGCGGGTAGCCTATCGATGCCGGGTCGGTCGTTGAGAACGACCATCTCGTCGTTGTCTTGGATCTCGAAGATGTCCGGCGCCAGAGCGGCGCATGCGCCGTGTGTCTCACAGGCGTCGCGGTCGACCAGTACCTGTGCGGTTTCTTCTTTATTGCGCGTGTCTTTCAGCGGGACCACTCCCTTAGGTGTTCTCGGTTCGTCCGATTGCTGAGCCGATCCGATTGCCGTCCCCGATAGCTGAGCGAAGGTCGCGGGGTGCAAGCGCGTCGCCGATCACGTGAACCTCGCCGTTCCAGGACTGCAAGGCATCGACGAGTTCGAGCCTGGGCAGCGGGTGGAGTACCAGGACTAGCGCCTCAGCGGCCAGGACGGTTCGTTTGGGGCGGTCTAAGAGCAGAGATCGAACAGTCACCGAGTCAACGGTCGCGGACTCGAGTAGCGAATGGGGAACTGTGACGACGCCGAGTTCGGCCAGTCGCCGCTGCACCGGCTCGCGTTCGAGATTCGGCGCGAGTTTCGCGGCGACCTCGGCGAAGCGGGTGACCAGGTGGACTTGCGTCTCCTCGCGAGCCAGCTGCTCGGCCGCACCGACCGCCGCGTAGGTTCCGAGATCGTCGACCACGACCGCGGTGCGCGGACGCAACTCGGGCCGGTTATGCACCTCGGCGGCGCTGAAGACATTCGTCCGGTCCAACCCGTCCGGTAGCAGCCTCGGGCGGGCGATCTGCCTCCCATCCATCCGGGGGGTCGCTCCGGTGGCCACTACGACCACATCCGGGTCCAGAGCACGGACGAAGTCGATGTCGACCGTGCGGTCGAGCCGGAGGTCCACACCGAGGCGGCGGAGCTGACGGGCTTCCCACTGCACGATGAGTCGCAAGTCTGATCGGTATGGCGCTGCGGAAGCGTGACGGATCGCCCCTCCGGGTTCTTCCGCCGCGTCGCACAGGACGACGTGATGTCCGGCCTCGGCGGCGACTCGAGCGGCCTCCAGGCCGGCCGGGCCGGCGCCGACGACGAGTACGCTCCGCGGTTCCACGGAGCGCGCAGCACGCGCGTTGGCCAGCTCGTTGCCGACCGACGGGTTCACCGCGCAGACCATTCTGCGAGCGGGCGAGTTCATGGCGGCGACGCAGTCGTTGCAGGCGATGCAGGGCAGAACGTCATCCTCGACGCCGTCGAAGGACTTGCTGACCAGGTTGGGGTCGGCGATGGTCGCCCTGGTGAGCGAGACGAGGGTGGCGGTTCCTTGCGCCACGATCGCCTCGGCCTCGTCCAGGGTGTTGATCCGTCCGGTGACGATCGTCGGGAGCGACACCTGCGCGCTGAGAAGTTCCGTGGTGGGCAGCTGGTATCCGTGGGGCTCGTGCATTCCTCCGATGAGTGCCGGGTAGTTCGTGAGGTGCCCGTACGACAGATCGAAGAAGTCGATGAGGCCGCCGGCTTCGATGGCTTCGGCGATCTCGATCGAGTCCTTGACCTCGAGCCCACCGTGCACAGCCTCGGAGACCGACATGCGGATCCCGACCGGGAACGCGGGCCCGACCTCAGCTCTGATCGCGCTCAGGATCTGGTGGAGGAACCGCATCCGGTTGTCGAGGCATCCGCCGTACTCGTCGGTGCGGTCATTCAGCAGCGGGGATAGGAACTGGCTCAACAGGAATCCGTGCCCGGTCTGGACCTCAACTCCGTCGAGCCCGGCGGCACGGCAATGCCGGGCGGACCTGGCGTAGCTGTCGACCACCTCATCAATCATCTTGTGGCTCATCGCCACCGGCACACGGTCGAACAGGTCCAGTGGGATCGTGGACGATGACCAGGGCGGTGTCTGGTTCGTCGCCGCAGCGCCCTGGTGCGACAGCTGTTGGAAGACGACCGTGCCGTGTGCGTGGATAGCGTCAGCGAGCCGGCGCAGGCCCGGCACGACGGTCGGCTCCCACAACGCGAGCACTCCGCGCGCCGAGGGATGGACGATGCCATCACCCAGGATGATCAGCCCGACGCCGCCGGCGGCCCGCCGCTCGTGGAAGGCGATCAGCGCCTCACTGACGACCACGCTGGCGAAGCCGGTCCCGTGGGCGGCCCGCACGATCCGGTTGGGGATCGTGACCGCGTTGACCTGCACCGATTCCCGAAGCCTGACGTATCGGGACTCCGTGTGGGAGCTCGCGCGCGTCAGCATCGCGTCAAGAATTCGATCATCCCGCCGCCACCAGCTCGTCGGTGACCTGGGTGGGAGCGTTCACCATGCCACCGGTAGCTTCTCGAGGGATCGGAAGAACTGATGATCGCTCCATGCAGCCTCTCCTTCCTGACGGATGCCGGGTAGCCGGTCGAATAGGGCGGTGAAGAACCCGGTCGACTCCACCCGGGCGAGCTGCGCGCCGATGCAGTAGTGGGCGCCGAACCCAAATGAGATGAAGGCATTGTCCTTTCGACGGATGTCGAACGAGTCCGGGTTGTCGAACGTGCTCGGATCCCGATTAGCCGCGGCGAGCAGGACCACGACGGTGGATCCAGCGGGGATCAACTGCCCGCCGACCCGGAAGTCCTCCAGCGTGACCCGCGGCATCGGCATCGGCACCGGGCTGTCGAAGCGGAGCATTTCGTCGATGGCTCCCGGCAGCAGAGTCCGGTCGTGCATCAGCGCACGCAGCTGGTCCGGGTGTTGGAGCAGGCACAACATCCCGTTCCCGATGAGGTTCGAAGTGGTCTCGTAACCGGCGAAGATGAGTTCAAAGGTCATGGCGATGAGCTCGTGCTCGTGCAACCGTCCGTCCTCTGCATCCTCGGCCTGGATGAGCTTGGTGAGCAGGTCCTCCTGCGGGCGCTCGCGCCGCTCGGCGATGCGCTCGCGGACGTAAGCCGCGACCTCCAGGGTCGCGGTGTTCGCGGCCACCCGGTACGGGTCGAGATCGGCTCCCGGCGGAGCGTCAGTCATGGCCTTGGACCACGCGATAAAGCGTGGAAGATCACCGTGCCGGATGCCCAACAACTCAACGATGATGTTCTCGACGACGGGGTAGGAGTAGTCGTGGACCAGGTCCATCCGTCCGAGCGGTTCGAGTGCATCGAGCCGCTCGTGAGCGACCTGTCTGACGCGTTTCTCCCAGCGTTCCACCCCACGCCGGGTGAACGCGTTGGACACGAGCCGGCGCAGCCGAGTGTGCTCCGGACGGTCGTTGTAGAGCATCCGTGAGGTCGAGATGCGCTTTGCCTCAGGATCGTCTTGGAGGCAGTGGGCTAGTCCGGCTTCCCGACGACTCATGACGGCGTCGCTGCGGAGCACCTCGTTGGCTTCCTCGTAGCCCGAGACCAGCCAGGTGCCCACCGAGGTGTGGTGTACAGCTGAGCTCTGCCGAAGCCGCCGGTAGAAGCCCCATGGATCGCGCCGGGAGCTGGGATCGGTTAGATACCTCGCTGCCTCGGCGCCTACATCGAGCTCGGGTCCGGTGAGGTTAGTGGACATCGTCTCAACGCCCTTTCGACCGTTTCCATGTAGAGCTCAGCCAGCGCACCCGCACGAGGACGTCCCGCCGCTCGGGCTCATGGATGTCGATGTCCTCGACGCGGACGGTGCCGTACTCGCGGACCACGGCGGCTTTCATGAACTCTCCCGGTGTTTGAGGAGATGGGCAGTGATCGTTCGTGACGATATTAGATATAATATCAGTTTTAATGATGGCGTGCCATGCTGCGGCTCGATCGGCAGGGGTGCGTTGCGGCCTCGTATGTGAGCGCCTCGGGCGTTACAGGCGGCCCGCAGATGCTTGTTGGGCGCCTCGCTCGTCAGAAGGGTTCCGGGCGCGGAGCGCCCGGATGGCGCCGAAGACGGGAGTCCCGCTGGGTGGTTCAGCGCGGGACTGATGATTACGCCCGAGACGTGTTGCACTATAAGCGTTTTGCATCAGCGGTGTCGGCACTGATTGCTAACGCTCGTCGAGCTTCGGCTGGGTCATCATCGTGCACGGGTTGTAGTAAAAGAGCTTGATGTCGACAACCTTGCCGTCGCGGAAGGTGCATTGCTCCAGGAAATGCGTGAGTTCGCCGGTGCTCTGATCGGGGATCCCCAGACATGCCGCGACGCGGTCACCGTCAGCGATGAGGTAGTGCAGGGTGATGTTGGAAAGATCCATGAAGCGGTTGATCTTCTCCATGAGCGAGAGGAAGTCCTTCTTGTAAAAGATCCCCCGGTAGGGGAGGAAGTCTGGCTCGTTGATCACCAGGTCATCGGCTAGGCCGGCCATGAAACCCTCGTAGTCCTGGGCGATCCCCGCCTTGTACATCGCTTCGGCGATGGCGCGGTTCTGCTCAGTGATCGTTGCGCTCGACACCATGGTCATCATCCTTTCAGGCCAGAATAGATATGATATACGTTACACAGACGGGCCGGACTGCCGCAAGAGAACCATGGGATGATCCGATACTATATCTATTTTCGGGTGACATCAGAGCACACGATCGCCGTGGAACGGAAGGCGCGCGCTTATTGACTGCCGCGAGCCAACACAGGCGCGCAGTCTGGACTGGACAGTCGCCGCGGATCCGTTTCTTACCGGCGAGTGACGTTGATCTCCGAGTAACCCCGAATCAGCAGGCTCGGGCTCTGCTTCAGACTAGTTTCGTCCAGCTCGAGGTTCGGAAGCTCGGGGACGAGGGCGCGGAGCGCGATCTGGGCCTCCATCCGCGCCAACGCCGAACCGAGACAGAAGTGCGCGCCTTTACCGAAACCGAGATGTGGTGTGGTGCGGGTGATATCGAATCTATTGGGGTTTGTGAACCGAGACGGGTCCCGGTTCGCCGCACCGATCATCATCGCGATCAGTCCCCCGGCGGGAATCCGCACGCCCTCGATCTCGACGTCCTCATAGGGAGCCTTGAACATGAACTGAAATGGCGCCTCGAAACGCAGCGACTCTTCAAGAGCTCCAACCACCAGATCCGGATCGGCCACAACCAATTCCAGCTGATCCCGGTTTCGCAACAACGACACTACGGTATTGCCGATTAGTGTGGTCGTCGTTTCGTTGCCCGCCGCGAGCACAACCAGCAAGAAGAGCACGGTTTCCGTCGTAGACATCACCGAGGCGCCGTCAGCTTTCAGTAGGTTGCTGAGCAGGTCGTCACTAGGATTCTCCCGGCGCGCCTGGATCAGCGGCACGAAATAGTCCGAGAACTCTTTGAGCATCGTGATCAGGCCGATCATGTTGGCCGTGGATTCCCGACCCGCGCTTTCCGCGAGGGTCGCTAGTTCGTCGCTCCATCGCTTGATGTTCTCGTACTGTGCCGGGTCAACCGAAAAGAGTTCGGCGATCACCTGAACCGGAAGCGGCACCGCGAGCTCCTGCAGAAGATCGAACCCCTCCTTGGAGCGCACAGCTCGCATGTTCTGTTCCACGATGTCCTGGATCCGCGGACGAAGCGATTCGATCCGGCGACTCGTGAAACCACGATTCACTAGCGTCCTGTGGCGAGTGTGCTCCGGTGGGTCCATCCCCACGATGACTCTTGCCGTGAACAGCTCCGCGAAGTCGAGCTTGATTCCCTCTGCCGCTTTCTGGAGGGTCTGAATTAGCTTCTGAGCCTCCGGCGAGGAGGGGTCGATCTTCGGCGGGAATCCCATGGTTTCCTGCTGGTTCGGGAAGTTGGTGAAGAGATCGGGACGCGTCATCATGAATTCGACGCCGTTGTAGCTCGACACCACCCAGGTCCCGGACGGAGCCTGATAGACCGGTGCGCGTTCGAGTAGCTGCTCGTATCGCTCGAATAGGTCTTCCCGGCAGGCTGGGTCCCACGGCTCGAAGTACACATCGCTGGCGGTCATCGGGTCTCCACTCCGGCTTGGATCTGGTACTAGCTCAGACACAGCATGAATAGATATAATATTGGTTTGGTCGCCTGGCCGCCACCCTTGGCCCGGGATTGGAACTTGACGCCAGCCGGCCCTGCCAAGGCCGTCGAGGCATCACTCCCAGTTCCTCCGCCGGCGGATCTCAAGGAACTCCTCGAGACAACGCGGCTGCTTCACAATCCGATACTATATCTATTATGATCTGAGCGACACAACGAAGCCGGGAAGCAGGTGACCCCATGAAGGCCGCTGTGGTTCGGGAGTACGGCAGCGTGCGAGTCGAGGACATCGACATCGCATGACCGCCACTCGCCTGCGCTTCGACGAACGGGTCGCGGTGATTACTGGTGCGAGCTCTATATGGAAACGGTCGAAAGGGCGCTGAGACGATGTCCGGCTCCTCTATTTGAGCGGGAGACCACCGCCTAATAACAGATATTATATCTCGATGTCGTGAAGTGAGGAGGGTGTCCGAGATGGATCTTGGGATCGCCGGCAAGATTGCGTTCGTATCGGGCGGCAGTATGGGTATGGGGCGCACCACCGCGGAACTCCTCGCGGCTGAGGGCTGCCGGGTCGTGGTGGCGGCCTTGCCTGAGCACGCGGCCTCGATCGACGAGACCGTGGGCGCGATTAAGTTAAGCGGCGGCGAGGCCGTCGGAGTCGCCGCGGACCTGACCGTCGAGGCCGACGTCAACGGGGCCGTGGCAGCGGCCACCGAGGCGTTCGGGTCGGCTCCCGACATCGCCGTGGCTAACGTCGGTGGCCCCAAGCCGGGCGACTTCTTCGATGTGACCAACGACGACTTCACCCGTGCCCTGCACGCGATGGCGCTCAGCATGATCTATCTTGCCCGCTCGGTCATTCCGCACATGCGAAAACAGCGCTGGGGACGAATAGTGGCACTGAACGCCGGGGCGGCCAAGGAGCCGCCACCCGAGCTCCCCCACATCCTGGCCAACACCTCGCGCGCCGCGGTTGTCACGTTGAACAAGTCGTTGGCCAATGAGTTTGGCCGCGACGGCATAACGGTGAATACGATCGCGACCGGCTACATCGAGACCCCGCGGATGCGGGCCTACTACGAGAAACTCGCAGCCGACCGAGGGGTGTCGGCGGACAGCCTGATCGCCGAACTCACGGCGAACGTCCCGGCCCGGCGCATCGGAACGCCCGAGGAGATGGCGGGTGTGATCGCGTTTCTGTGCTCGCAACGGGCCGGCTACGTCACCGGCGAGTTCATTGCGGTCGACGGCGGATTCCACCGGAGCGCCTGGTGAGCCCGAGCGTTCGAATGAACCACTTGCGACGGCTGGAGGAAAAGATATGACATCGCGCATGCGGCGGATTCGCAACACGCCCAGTGTCTGCGACTGGTCGGCCACCGGCCCATCGGGACGAGAGAGGGTCCGACGAGGGCGGGTCATACGTCGATCCAGTGAAGGGCCCCATCTCCACCTTTGGGGCACGGGTAGCGAGGCCTCCCAAGGGAATACCCCGACCAAGGGCGCAGCGTGATCGCCACCGTAGTCAACGCGGTTGGCAGCGGATTCAGCGTCGAGGACATCTCCATCGCGGCCCCGATCGGCCGAGAGGTGCTTGTCGACGTCAAGGCGGCCGGGCTCTGCCATTCCGACCACACCATCGCGACGATGGACATCGGCTACGCGATGCCGTTGGTGCTAGGCCACGAGGTCTCCGGTGTAGTGGTCAGCGTCGGTCCGTCGGTCACCAGTGTCGCGGTGGGCGACCACGTTGTGGGTTGCCTGGCCCAAAGCTGCGGCGGGTGCGCTCGATGCCTCGACGGCCAGCCGCTGCAGTGCCAACGCCCCGAGGCGACCCTGCGCGACCGGGACAAGCCGCCGCGGCTCTCGCGCGACGGCGAGGCGATCTCGCAGGTCTTCGGACTCGGGGGCTTCGCCGAACAGGCGCTGATTCACGAGAACCAGCTCGTCACGATCGCCAAGGACGTGCCGTTCCCGCAGGCGGCCCTGCTGGGCTGCGCGGTTTTGACTGGGGCGGGCGCGGTCCTGAACACCGCCAACGTGCGAGCCGGCGACAGCGTCGTGATCATCGGAGCCGGCGGGGTGGGAATCAACGCCGTCACCGGTGCCGTGCTGGCGGGCGCATCGACGATCATTGCCGTCGATGTCGAAGATCTGCGGCTGGGGG
>Ga0210386_10004275_pt1 | contig 11845 bp, 14 predicted proteins | sample IncBWH32OmetaG_FD_160091 | JGI IMG/M metagenome (GOLD analysis project Ga0210386, IMG submission 160091) | Forest soil microbial communities from Barre Woods Harvard Forest LTER site, Petersham, Massachusetts, United States - Inc-BW-H-32-O ... | reverse complement strand
AAGCGTCGAAGGGCTGATCCAGCTCGAAGACCGCAAGCTCACCGTGGGCGCCAGCGCCAAGCTGACCGCCGACGTTGTGGCTCGCGAAGTCGTCGTCTACGGCGCAGTCAAAGGAAATTTGCGGGCCCGCGACCGCATCGAAATCAAGAAGGATGGCTCCGTGGTCGGAGACTTGACCACCGCGCGCATCATGATTGAAGACGGCGCGTACTTCAAGGGCTCCATCGAAATCGATCGCACCGGCTCCGCCGGCAGCGACCATGACCTCGACAAGCCCGCCTACGCACGGAATGCTTCGACAACGGCAACTCCTGCGCACGCGACCAAGTCGTCCAGCTAAGCTCCGCTTTCAGCGCCCGCCCGCGGTGTCGTGCCTAGATGCATGACACTGCGTGGCGATTGGCGTCTCGCCTGCCCATTCGCAATCTCCGACTGGGCATACCGCGCATCCCTAAAAAATTAGGAGCACGCGTGCGAGCCATCAGCCTATCGGTAATACACCACACGCGTCGCCCTGTCGATTAAACCGTCGAGAATTTTAACTTGCGCAGAAACAGATTTGTCGGGCTCCACAGCGATCCTCCGCTGCCTTTCTGCGAGCACATCCGAAAATGTGGGATCTAGGCCCCGAACACTCTCCCTCACAGCGGCCAGTTCATTCAAGATTGCTGAGAGCATTAAATATTGTTTTTTCAGCTCAGTTGCGACGAGAATCAAAGAGTCTCGCAATGATGATTCGTCTACCATGCCACCCTCCGTTTCGCTCGAGGCGTCACTTTTCATTTGCAAGGGATTTGTGATCGACCTCCAAGGTCTAACCCGCCCCTTGCGGATGGTGGTGGACGAGCGTATAAATAAAAATGGTGGCAGCTTCCTCGCAAGGGTTGCTACACTTTCTGGGCCTGTCGAAGCGGCAAACTCCGATGGGCCCTCTTTTATTTCAGCGATACAAATTTCTCCCGGCCACGCTTCACAATCCTGAACTCCTTTGGATGTGTGGAAAGTGCAGATTCAATGGCGGGACGTGTGGCTTTCTTCAGTCCAAACTCTTTCAGGTGTGCTTCCAGTTCATAAACTCGAATTTCCGCTGTCTGCCGAACCACTTCACGGATCACACGCCAAAGTGAAAACTTAGAAACATCCAGCTCAGCCGGGTCCAGTCCTAAATTCTCGGAATCTTGACAGAACTGCAAATCTGGACTCTTATACGCATCGGCCTTTGGGTTAGCTTTCAGTGGAGCGCTAAAGAGCAAAGCATATCCAATTTTTATAATTCGCTCTTTTGATTCCACTTGCCGTGACAACTCCTCATAGCGTTGCCAGTTTGCTCGGAGCACATTCAATTCCTCCAAGTCCCTAGCTAACTCCTCGGACTTACGAAAAGTTTGATCACTCAATCCAGTGACGATATCTTTGAGCCGCGCCATATCAATTAGATTGCAGTGCGAGATTAGAATTGTCAAATATAAAATATAGTCAATCTATAGTCGAGCTCGGGCGTCAGCTTTCATCAGATTCCTTTTTCGGACAGTTATCGTGATTTGAAAATTTAAATTTGGGCAGCACCCGCCCCACATCCCTAGGTCGCGATTGACAAACTACCCCATACCCGATAACCTCTACGTTTGACTATTCATGGAAAGGTGTGACTAAGCTCATGCGCACGTATGTACCCCGGGGACGGGACACAGAAATTATCGAACAGGGTGGCGGCTGGTTTGTTCTGGATGCCTCCGGACAAGTAATGGGCCGTTTGGCCACGCGCATTGCGCGAATGTTGATTGGCAAGGATAAGGCCAATTACACGCCGAATCTGGATTGCGGCGACCACGTTGTGGTGGTGAACGCGGACAAGATTCGCCTCACTGGAAACAAGCTGGAACAGAAAGTTTACCGTCATCATAGCGGCTACCCAGGCGGGCTTAAGGAAGTTCCGGCCAAGCGCCTGCGGCCGACACGTGCGGATTGGATGCTGCGCGAAGCTGTGCTGGGCATGCTCCCGAAGAACAAGCTGCGGGCGCTGCGCGCGAAGAAGCTGCGAATTTATCTGGACGATAAAGGTTTGGCTCGCCACGCGGGGCAAAAACCACAAGCGGCTGCTCTTTAATAGTTTAGTTTTTTCACGATCCCCCATTTCGTTCAACGCGAAATTCCTGGGATTTTGATTTCTGCTGCGTATCCGGCAGCGTCGTACTAGAATTGTCAGTGGCCAGAAGCCAGAAGATTGATATTGGGTTTTGAGGAGGAAAGTTGAGTTCCAGCGGACAGCCTGTCGAAGGTGCGAAACAAACATTTTACGGGACCGGCCGGCGCAAGGAATCCGTTGCCCGCGTCTTCCTGAAGTTCGGAACTGGCCAGATCACGATCAACGGCCGTACCCCGGATGAATATTTCCGCAACGTGACGTGGCGCAATCGCGCCGTCGAGCCGATGAAGTTCACCGAAACATCGGGATCGGTTGACGTCATTGCCACCGTGAACGGCGGCGGCGTAGGCGGGCAGTCGGGAGCTGTGCGCATGGGTCTTTCGCGCGCGCTGTCGATCTTTAATCCCGAGCTGCGCGCTGGCTTGCGCAAGAACGGTTTCCTGACGCGCGATTCACGCATGAAGGAACGCAAGAAGTACGGGCAGAAGGGCGCCCGCAAGCGCTTCCAGTTCAGCAAGCGCTAAGTAGTTGGGCTCGGCAAGAGCCTGCTATAAAAAGTTCTGAAGAGTTCTGTCCTGTCCCGCCCTGCGGGGCAGGACAAATTCACGCGCCGGCAAGGAGCCGGCAAAAGGGTGTTCGGTTCGGTCTTTCAGTAGCACAGGCTTCAGCCTGTGGGGTTTAGGCCTTGCAAGAGTAAAACCCACAGGCTAAAGCCTGTGCTACTAAGGTCCCGGACGCGCAAACATCTATCTCCTGAGGAGGAACATTGGCAGTTGAAATAACGATGAAAGAGTTGCTGGAGGCTGGAGTTCATTTCGGCCACCAGACCCGCCGTTGGAATCCGAAGATGAAGGAATATATTTTCGGCGAACGCAATGGAATCCACATTATCGATTTGCAGAAAACGTTAAAACTTTTCCGTGAAGCCGCGCGTTTTGTGAGCGAGCAGAGCGGAAACGGCAAGACAATTTTATTCCTGGGAACCAAGCGCCAGGCGCAGGAAGCCGTGGCTGAGGAAGCCAATCGCTGCGGCATGTTCTACGTAAATCATCGCTGGCTGGGCGGCACGCTGACCAACTGGTCCACGCTCCAGAAGTCGATCAAGCGTCTGAAGACGCTGAAGGCCATGACCGAGGACGGCCGCATGGCGCAACTTTCCAAGAAGGAAGCTGCCCGCCTCGACCGTGAAATGAAGCATCTGAAGCAAAATCTGTCCGGCGTGGAAAACATGTCTGCGTTGCCGGATGCGATGTTCGTCATCGATTCCAACGCGGAAGGCATTGCTGTCCGCGAGGCGCGCCGCATGGGCGTTCCCGTCGTGTCCATCGTGGACACGAACTGCGATCCGGACCAGGTCGACTGGGTCATTCCGGGCAATGACGATGCGCTGCGAGCCATCAAGCTTTTCACGTCCAAAATTTCTGATGCGGTGATCGAAGGCCGCCAGGCGTACGAGCGGTCGCAAATCGCCCAGGAAAAAGCTGCAACGGATGCGGCGACTGGCGCGGATACCGTCGAGTACGTGGACACCAGCAAATACGAATCCTACGAGAAGCAGGAAGGCGACTTCATCGAGCCGGGAACTGAACCCGTCGCGGAAGTTGTGCCGGAACCTGAACTCGAACCGAATCATTCTGTAAAGGCAGCCGAATAAAGCAGGGCATCTGATCCCGCACGTGTGACCACGGGCACGGCTGTGTGTTTTTTTTAGACGAAGAATTGTCGATAGATAGAAAAAGGAATGCCATAGAGCCATGACAAATCCAACCGAATCGGTCAACATTTCGGCGCAACTAGTAAAAGAACTTCGTGAACGTACCGGCGCGGGATTTTCCGACTGCCGCTCGGCGCTCGTAGAAGCCAAGGGCAATATCGAAGGCGCGATTGATGTGCTCCGCAAAAAGGGCCAGGCCGCAGCGCAGAAAAAAGCCGCGCGGCAAGCCAGCGAAGGCCTGGTGGGGCACTACATTCACGCCGGCGGGAAAATTGGCGTGCTCGTCGAAATCAATTGCGAATCCGATTTCGTCGCGCGCACCGAAGATTTCCAGCGGCTATGCCATGACGTGGCCATGCACATTGCCGCGCTCGATACGCGATTTGTCCGCCGCGAAGATGTGACGCAGGAAATTCTTGACCGCGAGCGCGAAATCTACAAAGCGCAGGCGAAGGCCACAGGCAAGCCCGAAGCGGTGGTCGAAAAAATCGTCAACGGCAAAATGGAAAAGTTCTACGAGGAAAATTGCCTCTACGAACAGCATTTCATTAAAGATGAATCCATGACGGTCGGCGAAATGGTCAGCCAGATGATTCACAAGCTGGGCGAAAATATTTCCATCCGCCGCTATACTCGTTTCAAGGTGGGCGAGAGCGCGACCGCTTCCACCGAAGAGCCATCGGCCGCTGTTTCAGCGAGCTAGCAGCGATCTCGTAAGTAATCTTTGTGGGTCGCAGCTTCACAGGCTGCGGAAAAACGCACTCTCTGTCATTCTGAGCGGAGCGAGGAATCTCTCTTTCTTTGTTTTCTTGTAGTTGGATCGAAGAGAGATTCCTCGCTCCGCTCGGAATGACAGAATAAAGTCCTTTTTCCGCGTCCTCTGAAGCCGCGACTTTCAGGGGCTTGAGAATCAAGGATCTTACCTCCGGAATTTGTCAGATTATTAACTAGTGGCGCGTAAATTTGCATTGCGAGCCGTGCACGCCGGATGAATCTTTGTTAGAATGCCCGCCGAGAGCATGAGCAAAGACGACCGAACACCCAACCACGGTACTTCCACTCCTGCGCCCATTTACAAGCGCATTGTTTTAAAACTTTCCGGTGAATCTTTTCAAGGTTCGCAAGGTTTCGGCATTGATGCCGAAACCGTCCACAGCATCGCCCGCGAAGTCAAGGAAGTGAATGACCTGGGCATTCAGATGGCAATCATCGTGGGCGGCGGAAATATTTTTCGCGGCACGCGCCAAAAATCGCTTTCAATCGATCGCGCTACGGGCGATTACATGGGCATGCTGGCCACGGTGATTAATGGCCTCGCGTTGCAGGATGCGCTCGAAAAGCAGGGCGTCGTCACGCGTCTGCTCAGCGCCATTGACATGGCGCAGGTGGCGGAACCATTTATCCGCCGACGCGCGATGCGCCACCTTGAAAAAGGCCGCGTGGTCATCTTCGCTGCGGGAACCGGCAATCCCTATTTTTCAACCGACACAGCCGCCGCGCTGCGCGCCATGGAAATCAAGGCGCATGTTATTTTAAAAGCTACGCGCGTCGACGGAATTTACGACGCCGATCCGGAAAAAGTTCCCGGCGCAAAAATGTTTGAACGCGTTACCTATCTGGACGTAATCCAAAAAGGCCTCGCCGTTATGGATTCCACCGCCATCTCTCTGTGCATGGACAACCGCATGCCGATCATTATTTTTAATATGAATACGGCGGGAAACATCCGCCGCGCGGTGATGGGAGAAAAAGTGGGATCCACGGTGACAGCGGAATAAACGGGGGCTCAAAAACAATGAGCGTGATTTCCAACACAAAAGAAGCGATGGTACAAGCGCGAGCGCGCATGGAAAAAGCCGTCGAGGATTTTCGCAAGGAGCTCGCGGGAGTACGCACGGGCCGCGCCAATGTGACGCTGCTCGATCACATCCGCGTCGATTACCATGGCACGTCCATGCCGGTAAATCAGCTGGGCTCGCTGTCGGTGCCTGAGCCGATGTCCATCGTGATTTCGCCGTGGGATCCGAGCGCCGTGCCGCTGATCGACAAAGCCATCCGCACTTCAGACCTCGGATTAAATCCCACGAACGACGGCAAGGTCGTCCGCGTGCCGATTCCGCCGCTCACCGAGGATCGCCGCAAGGACATCGTCAAACACCTGCACAAGGTTCTCGAAAATCACCGCACCGCCGTGCGCAACATCCGCCGCGACATTAAAGAGGCAGTCGACAAACTGGAAAAAGAGAAAAAGATCAGCCAGGACGAACAGAAGCGCACCCTCGACGAGCTCGAAAAAATCACGCATTCCGAAACCAAAAAAATCGAAGACCTCTGCGCCGTAAAAGAAAAAGATATTCTAGAAGTGAAGTAGAGCAGGGAAATGGACGGGGAGCTATTTCGCCCAGTTTTCCACGGAAAGTCCAACTACGCGAAGAAACTCGCGTTCGTTGTTCGTCGCGAGGGATTTCGCCTTGTGATATAGATTCAAGTGCCCCGATGCAACATGTACCCAGCGTTCACAGATCTTCTCGTTCTTGGGGTGGATCATCCTCCCGTCCATCTTCAAAGAAGCCCTCAGGCATAGATGCTAACGCGTCGAATGCGCGCGCCAGGCTAGGTGGTGACTCTTTCCCTATAACCCCCGTCCTCTCGTCGAGCCCATGCACTTGCATATGTGTCCATAACAAAATCCTCTACGGTCTGTATGTCTGGCTCGAAAGGCAAGGGCGATTTATCTAGTAAAGCTGCAATTCGCAATTCCAACGTAGTACATTCGGCAAGAACTTCTGCCAAATTACTCCGTCCTTGTCTGACGTCCATCAAATGGCTACGAACTGGTTCCCGCACTGGCAACGTCAATCGGCCCGATTCCAGAAATTCAACGCCTTGATGTCCCAATCGAAGCATGTGCATAGCATATTTCGTGTCGTAGCCAAACTGTTTTACGAGTGCGACGCGGTTTACATCGCGTTGCCCACGCTCTCCCACGAGACGTTGTCTCTGCGCTTCTAGATACCCAAGAAATCGTTTCCCCGCATGTCGCGACGCAAATGCAGAGGCAAGTTTCTGCAGTTCTGCTCCTACACTTGTTCGAATTACCAAGGCATCGTCCGGCAAGTATAGAAGAAGCAGGACTGTTGGGTTGCCTTGCAATGCTAAGCGGGCCCACTTGCGAAGGCTGTATATTGTTAGATCAAGGTCTCCTGCTTGGGAGCGGGCTCCCGGGTTACCTTCGCGCTCGGCGGCAGAGCGATATACCCAATGTTCGAACTTGCCAAAACCCATTACGTATCGGCGGGGCTCAACACAAACACCCATTTCGTCGCGGTCGTCCGTTCCCGTAAGGACTAAGCCGTGAACGGTAGATCCGACTAATCCTCGAAGGATGGTATTTGGCTCTGCAATCAACTGTTGCGAAACCTCATCGTTAAACAAAATAACGGCCTCCGCGTAAAATTCAGTTTCTGTCGCGCCTAATTTTCAGATTAAGCATTGTGCTTCAGATTCTTAAAGAATGATAATCTGCTAAACCGAGATTCGGGTCCTCGAGTGCACTACCGAGAAGTACCGTACCTTTGTGTTTTTCAAGTGCGCGGGTTTAGACTCAAGCTACTCGCCTTATCCCACCGATCAATTGCAATCAAACCTTTCACTCCCGTCGTGTAATACAGCCAACTGCTCCACGGCCAATCTCTTGGATGAACTACAAGTCCCCGTTTCATCGGATTTAAATGCATGTAGTCCAGTTTTTCCGTAATCTTATCCCCACTCCAAACATTGAAATCATAAAACCGCCTCATCCAGAAATGAGCCTCAGGAGATTGGTCATTATTTGAATTGTGCTTGAGGAGTTTTCGGGCGACCTGCTGTTTCAAAACCTGCAGAACTTTCGATGGATCCCTCTTGTCAGGTTCTGAAAAGAGCAGGTGCACGTGTTCCGGCATCACAACATACCCGATCAGCCGAAACGAATAGCGCGCACGAACTTCAACAAGAATTCGAACAAATAAACCCGCACCCTTGTGATTTTCAAGGGTGCGGCACCCAATCTCGCAGAGCGCTTTTCAGGCTGATTTGACGCCCTAGTAGGAGCAATATTCGATATTTAAATGCTTCGAAAAGATAAATAAATTGGCTCTAAATCATCCCATCAGCCACTTCAGGATTTTTGTTTGACATAAGTGCCCGCCTTGCCTATACTATCGGCTTCGTCAGGGATTGTTTTGCCCTGTAGTGAAAGGGATAGTCTTCAAGCCCCGGAACAAAGAAAGACGGATCGGGGTAAGAAGAGCGGCCGGAATGGGACGCCAGTCCCGCAAAGCCGAGTAACCCTCTCCGCTTCGACCAGAAAGTAGAACCTGCTCACTGGTAGTAGTTTGCGGATAGCTGTCGGTTGCTCCGGATTCGCCACTATGCTCTTTCCTGATTGAAATCCACGACACCCCGTGTGGCCCCACAAGGCCGTATGGAAAGTGAAGTGAAATCTAGCTCGTTTGAGGGAGAGCCGTGCCGACGTTTGCACAACTGGTACGATCCGGTCGCGATCAGATCCGGACCAAAACGAAGTCGCCCGCGTTGCAGGGCTGCCCTGAAAAGCGCGGCGTTTGCATTCGCGTATACACCCAGACGCCCAAGAAGCCCAACTCCGCGCTGCGTAAAGTTGCGCGCGCGCGTCTGACCAACAGCATCGAAGTCACCACCTATATTCCCGGGATCGGCCACAATCTGCAGGAGCACTCGATCGTGCTCGTGCGCGGCGGCCGCGTGAAAGACCTTCCCGGCGTGCGTTATCACGTGATTCGCGGAACGCTCGACGCCGCTGGCGTTGAGAATCGCAAGCAAGGGCGCTCGAAGTATGGCGCCAAGCGGCCCAAGGCAGCCCAGAGTAAGTAACGTATAAGTAGCTCAGGAGAGTTTGCGAATGCCCCGTAAAGGTTTTGTTCCACGTCGCGAAGTGACGACCGACTCTGTATACAGCAGCGATCTGGTGCAGAAGTTCATCAACTGCATGATGCAGGACGGCAAGCGCTCCACGGCGCAACGCATTTTCTACGGCGCGATGGATCAGATTGGCGTGAAGACCAGCGGCGAAGCTCTGGCCACGTTCAAGAAGGCCATTGAGAATGTCAAGCCGGTGCTGGAAGTGAAGACGCGGCGCGTAGGCGGCGCGAACTATCAGGTTCCGGTCGAAGTCAATCCGTTTCGCCGGCAGTCGCTGGCCATTCGCTGGCTGCTGCTGTATGCGCGAACGCGGTCCGGCAAGACGATGACCGACAAGCTGGCCGAAGAGCTTCTGGACGCGGCAAACGCCCGCGGCGGCGCGATGAAAAAGAAGGAAGACGTACATCGCATGGCCGAGGCCAACAAGGCCTTCGCACACTATCGCTGGTAATTTCGCCGGTAGCGGCACGACATGTCGTGCCCCTATGGTGACAAGCTTCAGTCGGCAGTTCAGTTTTTAGAGGGAAAGTAATCAGGGGATTGGGTGGGGTTTTTAGATTCAAGGGAGAAAGTCGCGGTAATTCTTAAATGGCACGCAAAGCACAACTCGCAGAAACACGCAACATCGGCATCATGGCGCATATCGACGCCGGCAAAACCACTTCGACCGAACGCATCCTGTTCTATACGGGTGTGACGTACAAGATTGGTTCCGTCGACGAAGGCACGGCCACCATGGACTGGATGGAGCAGGAGCGCGAACGCGGCATTACCATTACGTCGGCCGCGACCACCGCTTCCTGGAAGCGCAACGGTAAAGATTTCCTGATTAACATTATTGACACGCCCGGCCATGTGGATTTTACCGTGGAAGTTGAGCGATCCTTGCGCGTGTTAGACGGCGCTGTGGCGATTTTTGACGCGGCGCGCGGCGTGCAGCCGCAATCGGAAACCGTGTGGCGCCAGGCCGACAAGTATCACGTCCCACGCCTCGCCTTCATTAACAAGATGGACAGCACGGGCGCGGATTTTGAAAACGCCATTAAAACGATGCGCCAGCGCCTGGCGGCTCACCCTGTGGCGTTGCAGTGTCCCATTGGCAAGGAAGATCAATTCATCGGCGTCATTGATTTCCTGGAAGAAAAAGCGATTATCTGGCTCGAAGAAACCTTGGGCGCGAAGTTTGAAGTGTTTGATGTCGCGAAACTTTGGGATCCGGAGTTTCTTGCCGGACGCCCGGAAGTGGTTTCCGCGCTGAAGTTTTCCGCCGTGGATGAAGCTTATTATAAAGAGCAGCGCGAGAAATCGGTGGAATACATTGCCGAGCACGACGATTCGCTCGTCGAAAAGTATTTGAACGGCGAAAAAATTACCGCGGATGAACTCCGCGCGTCCATTCGCCGGTCGACCATCGCACTGAAGCTTGTTCCCGTGCTGGCTGGTTCTGCGTTTAAAAATAAGGGCATTCAGCCGCTGCTCGATGCGGTAGTTGACTACCTGCCATCTCCGCTTGATGTTCCGCCAGTCGAAGGCACGACTGCTAACGACGAAGTGGAACTGCGCCGCGCGAGCGATGAAGATCCGTTCTCGGCGCTGGCATTTAAAATTATGTCCGATCCGTTTGTCGGACACGTCACTTTTATTCGAGTTTATTCCGGCGTTCTGAAGTCGGGCAGCTATGTATATAACTCGACGAAGCAGACGCGCGAGCGCATCAGCCGCCTTGTGCGAATGCATGCCAACAAGCGCGAAGAAATTGACGCCATTTATGCGGGCGACATCGCTGCCTGCGTGGGCCTGAAGAGCGTAACCACCGGCGACACGCTATGCGATGAAGCCAAACCTGTGGTTCTCGAGAGCATTGAATTTCCCGCCCCGGTTATTTCCGTCGCCATTGAGCCAAAAACAAAGGCTGACCAGGACAAGCTCGGCAACGCCATGCAGCGTCTCGCTCAGGAAGATCCTACGTTCCGCGTGCATAGCGACGAGGACACTGGCCAGACAATTATTTCCGGCATGGGCGAATTGCATCTGGAAATTATTGTGGACCGCATGATGCGCGAATTTGGCGTGCAGGCTACCGTTGGACGCCCGCAAGTCGCCTATCGCGAAACAATTCGCAAGCGCGCCCAGGCCGAAGGCAAATACATCAAGCAAACCGGCGGGCGAGGCCAGTACGGCCACTGCGAAATTGAAGTCATGCCTCTGCCCTCCTCCTCGCACGAAAACATGCACGAAATGTCCACCGACGAACTGGACGTTTTGGCTAAAGAAGTGGGCGGATCGGGCGGCAAATGGCGTTTTGATAAAGAGCACCGCATGCTGTTTATCGACAAGACAGTGGGCGGCTCGATTCCCAAAGAATTTATTGCCCCGATTGACGCAGGCATCCGCGAAGCCATGGAAAACGGCATCCTGGCCGGATACGAAATGGTGGATATCGCCGTCCTGCTGGTTGATGGCAGCTACCATGATGTGGACAGTTCGGAAATGGCATTCAAAATTGCCGGGTCGATGGCCTTCAAAGAAGCTTGCGGCAGGGCCAAGCCCGTGCTGCTCGAGCCGATCATGAAGGTGGAAGTCGTAACTCCCGAAGAATATATGCCGCAGGTGTTCGGCGACCTGAACGCGCGACGCTGCCAGATTCAGGGCACGGAAAGCCGCGGCGGCGCGAACGTGATTCGCGTGGAAGTTCCGCTGGCCTCGATGTTCGGGTATGCCACGGATGTGCGCAGCCGTACGCAGGGCCGCGCCAGTTTCACCATGCACTTCTCGCATTACGCGGAAGCGCCGGCGGCGGTGGCTGAAGAAGTGATTGCGAAGTCGACAGGGAAAGCGACTCGCTAAGCTTCCATAGAATTTCTGCTTAAGACTAGACACTGGTTCTTTGAAATAACGATCATGCTGAGGAGCTGACAGAGCGATGGCGAAGGAAAAATTTGAGCGAAATAAGCCGCACCTGAATATCGGGACGATCGGGCACATCGATCACGGCAAAACGACGTTGACGGCGGCGATCACCAAGGTGCTGTCGAAGCACAACC
>Ga0210386_10004271_pt1 | contig 11850 bp, 9 predicted proteins | sample IncBWH32OmetaG_FD_160091 | JGI IMG/M metagenome (GOLD analysis project Ga0210386, IMG submission 160091) | Forest soil microbial communities from Barre Woods Harvard Forest LTER site, Petersham, Massachusetts, United States - Inc-BW-H-32-O ... | reverse complement strand
GAAGCTTCCCGTCGGATTTGACCCATCGTAGCAAGGCCTGCAATTCTCCGCTTGTGTATTCAGTGATCGATGTTCGACGGGGTATAGGAGGGTGTGGCGATGATCTCCCCGCGAACGCACTATCCTGCTGAGTCGTGAATCCAGTTGCAGATTCAGAGACTGATTTAAGTTCTCTCGCGGGTTTAGTGCGGTCGCTTGCCTCCACTGCGTTCTTGAACGCCTGAAGGGCACGATTGACCTCCTCGTCCTTTCTCATGAACCAGTCTGTTGACCAAATGCGGTGGAAGGTCCAGCCGAGGTTCTCTAACTGTTGTTGTCGGAGCCTGTCACGGTCACGAGCTGTATAGCTCGAATGATAGGTGGCTCCATCGCACTCGATGGCAAGAACGAATCGGCCTGGCTGACTTGGGTGAGATGCGCCGAGATCGATGCGGAACTTGGAGCAACCGACTTGCGGCACTAGCTCTATCCCACGAGCTGTGAGCGAATCGAAGACGTCGGCCTCGAAGTCGTTCATTGGCTCGTTCGTTATTTCTCCATGGGACAACAGCTTTCCGCCAGAACTCGCGTATTGAAGGTAGTTCTTTAGGAACTCCAAGCCTGTACCGGGCTTGACCTGGGTACTATTGATGTCGCTGTACACGAAAGAAGAAACGACGACGATCTTTTCCCTAGCACGCGTTGCAGCGACATTTAGGCGACGACGCCCTCCTGCCGAAAGGATTGGACCAAAACGCAGGGGAAGGTTGCCGGCTCTGTCTTTGTTATAGCCAATCGACATGATGATAACGTCGCGTTCATCTCCCTGAACTCGCTCCAGGTTCTTCACGAAGAGTCGTTCCTGTCTTCCGGTGTCGAAGAACTCCGCAAGATGCGGATGTCTCGCTAACTCTCGGTCAAGCACGGCCTGAATCCGGTTAGCGTGTTTGATGCCCATCGTAATGACACCTAAAGTGAGGCCGGGAGTGGCCTGTGCATGATGGAGAACCATCTCAACAACCTTTTCTACTTCGCCACCGGAACTCTCCTCCTGACCATCCGAACTCGGCACCTGATTCACATGTACATGAGATATAGCTTCAGCCCCTCCGGGGCCGGGGAATGTTACGAGCCTGTCATCGTAGATGTGGCGGTTGGAAAAAGATATTAGAGCCTCGTCACGGCTCCGATAGTGCCAGTTCAAATGAAATCCCTTCACGAAGGGAATCATCATATCGAGGAGGCTCTCATACGCCGTGGCGTCACCATCGACTTCATCCTCTTCTTCCGCTGCTGCAAAGAACGCACTAGGTGGAAGTTGCTTGTTATCCCCGGCCACGACGACATGTTTACCCCGTAGGATTGCAGGGACTGCATCTTCAGGAAGCACCTGGGACGCTTCATCGAAAATTACGTAGTCAAACGTACCTGTCGCTGCAATCAGTTGACACACGGAGAGAGGACTTGCCATCCAGCACGGGCACACCGCAGTCAACACATCTCTAGCCTGAGCAAAAATATGCCGAAGCGGCTTGTGCCGGCGACTCTTGGCAGCCTCTCCTCGAATCAAAGTTTCCTGTTCAGGGAATTGATTCATTGCAGAGATAGTGCGTTCGGCATGAGCGCGACGAACTCGCGCGGCAGCGAGTTTCAGCCGGGTCGAATCCAAACGTTTGAAATCGTCAACATAGCTGCTGTGGGTCGAACCGACGAAACCTCTGATGCTCGGCTCGCTGATGGCCAGCATGTCCAAGGTTGATTTCAACCACACATGCTGGAATAGAGCACGCCATTGTTCGGCGGGCCTTCGGGTAGCACGAATTTCCTCGATAAGGCGCTGAACACCTAACGAATGAAGTTCCTGCTCGATTACACACAACTGGCGAATGCGATATGGCGTTATGTTGTCAGATGAAAGAGCTGAGACCCTTGCGGATATTTCTGACAGCTCTAATCCATCCCAACTTGCTTTACAGATAGCCTCAAGAGATCGGAGGTCTACCAGAGTGGCCTTGTGAACTGCGTCACAAGCGGCTCTCGTTGGAAAGATCTTCGCTGTCGCCCCAGACGCAGCCCAACGCTGCCAAAAAAGTGTACCTGCTCGGCTTCAGTAAGTTCCTTGACGGCAATGCTACCAGATACTTTCGATCCGTTTCTGAGCGCAATCGATTGTTTGTAGGCTGCCTTGTAAGCGCCGTTCGTCAAGCGATACCAAAGAGCCTTCAATCCTCCCGATTGCCCGGGCGACATCGCATTCAGAAGATTTGCGGCATCGTTGAAGACGTCAGGTTTATACGAGGTGAGAACTTGCTCGGCTTGGTCCAATAGGAGCAGAAGATCATGTACCTCACCCAGCGTCTTCGGAAAACGAAGCTGCGAGGATGCGACGACGCGATGAAGGTATTCTGTCAGTTGAGGAAGATGTTCATAGGTGAGACGAGCGGCGAGATCGACGGCCTCTTGCACGGTTCGACCGTCTTTCAATTCGACACCGGTCCAAGGTGACGGATCGCTTCGGTTGAACAACGTTTCAAAGCCAGCTGCCTCGCCTAGTAGATCAAGTACGCGATCCGAGGCCTTTGGGGTAATCTGCATCAGATCCGGTCCACGCCATCGCAGAGTCGAATTCATGTTGGATGGCAGACGCAGGAGAGTGCCTTGCATGGCATAAACTGTCTGCGCTGTCGGCGCGTGTACCGTGTGCATCCTGGCATCGTGCCGATTGAGTTTGTTCCTTCGATCAACAAACTGCTCGTGAACAGATTCTGTGACTGGCTCGCCAGCTTCTCGAATAGTGGTCAGAGTTCTTGCCACCCGCTCCATGACCTTTTTGGGTGTCTGCTCGGCACCGTGGAGGTCGATTGCCAAGTGATCTAATCCCGCCTTCTCCAGCCGGTTCATTACGACTTCTAATGCGGCTCGCTTTTCTGCGACAAACAAAACCTTTTGGCCATTCGCCGCCAGAGTGGCGATGAGGTTGGTAATCGTTTGGCTCTTGCCTGTTCCTGGTGGCCCGTGTACAACTGCACTCTGTCCGGCGCTGATCCCAGCTATGGCGCACTGTTGGCTTGAATCAGCTTCCACTACGGCAAATTCACGTTCAGGCAGGATCGCGTCCAGGCACGACGGGTCTGTCTCAATCTGAGACGTTCCCAGCTTCCTTCTGGCGGCGTTGTCCCCGGCAATAGCAGCCACGACATCGTTTGCTAAGAGTTCAGTCCGCCGATTCTCAAGGTCTTTGACCATTGCTAATTTCTGGAAGGAGAAATTTCCGACCACAGCGAAAGGCTCTGCTCTAAAGCCGGGGACATTGGATGCCACGGTATTCAATCTGTCCAGAACTGCGTTGAAATTCAGATTATCTTGATCTTCATTCACGTCTGAATCGTGCTGAGGGGAGAACAAATTAAGGAGTTCTTCCGCTTCGACTGAAACATTCAGTTCTTTATGAAAGATGTGGAGGAGAACGGGGTTTACTTCAGTCTCGCCCGCGACCTGAATTTCAGTCGCCTGTATGTCCTGTCCTTTGATCTTCAGAACTATAGGAATCAGAAGCACCGCTGCTGCCGGGTCTCGCCCTCCATCGCCGGCTGCCCAAGTACACTTGCCAAGGGCAAGGTACAGGGTGGAGAGCCCTTTTTCTTCAAGGTTTTCTAAACCCTTCCGGGCGATAGCCCGCACGTTTGAAATATGGTCCTGCTCGCTTGCTAACAAGTCCCGGATAGGTAGTGATTCCCCATCCGTCAGGAACTCCATCATCTTCGGAGTAACCGATAACTCCAGCGTCCCGCTGAGGACTGGCTTATAGAAAAGCAGATTATTGCGGCGCGAGAGGTCAATGAGGCGACTGGTCCAGCCGTCGCGGGCTGCGTCAATCAGATTCTCTCGTGAAAGGCTCTCTGGTGTCCTGACACCATTTGTGGTGGTCTCTGTTGGCATAACAGGCGGGGACTCCAATATAGCGCATTCACGAGGTCGGAAATTGTAAATCTTTTATTCTTAGTGCGTTGGAAGTTTCGGGACGTGGATTTACCCAGCAATCGATCTGTGACCGAAATCGACTGGGTGGAAACATTGATTCGATCAAGAGGTAAGGCGGGTTGCTGAATGCTTTGTTGAACTGCCTGTCTCGCAAGTTTCTGACCGGCCAGTTAATAGTCGCCTAATACGTTAGTCCGGTAGTCAGGTCGGGAAGCGGATCGCTGTGGTTGGGGCAGGTTCAGCGAACTTTACACGCGTTACGAAAGCATCCGACGGAGGATCGACACGAATCACCGTGAGTCCGCGGGTGGAAGGTTCGTGTGGAGATGACCTGCAGAATGCGCGAAGTCCAATGCGGCTTGATATTGTGGATGCGAGGCTATTATGCTCGTGCTTGCAGAATATGCCCAGGGACGCATGGAGAAGGGCAGACTTAATTCGATCGGGAGCTCGTCCAACCAACTCGTGAACTGTCTGGCGACACTCGTAATCTATGAACTCAGTAATGACGCAGCCGACTTCGCATCGTCAATTGGAGAGGACATGACCGCGAGCCTAGCCTCGGTCTCCAGTCGAATCTTTGCTTCGGTGCTCTGGTATCCGAGCTCGGGTCCCTGAGGTTACTGGTGAGATATTGTTTGTCAGGCGACACGTAAGCAATAAGGTTGCCATCGGTGGCGGACCGATCTTCGCCAGATCAACGCGCGCGGTTGAACTCATTCTACGTAGTCCACCGGGCTCTCCGGAGTCGCGCCGTGGTAGAGGATAATGACAAGCGGAATGCCAGGCTCGGCTGTTGCGTGTGTGCGACGAGCCGCGACTTCACCGTCCACCCCGCTCGTATATTCGGCAACGACTTCGCCGAATGTATTGCGCTGGATGGCAAGCTTCTGCCCGACTTTGACCTTGTCATTCAGCTTGACCAGAAGCTCAACGAATCCACCATAAGTTGCAAGGATAGTGTGTCCGCTGTTGGCAGCGAAGATGCCCGAGTCCTTCCCGGTGCGGCCGATCGGACCTGCGATAATCCCGTGGTGCTTGAGCACGTTCATTGTGCCTTCCACGAACAAGGGGATCATGCTGAGGTCGAGAATGCGCGAGGCGCCAATCTCGGGCGTGATCGCCGGGATGCCCACGTTGATGAATGCGTTCGCGAGGAGAGTGGGATAGGCAGGGTTGTCGAAGATCTGGTCGATGGGAAAGAGCTCTGCCATGGCCCGGACTTCGGGCAGTTCCATTCGGGCAAGATTGAACGCTGTTACATCCATACCTGTAGTACCGGTATGGAAATCGAGCGCGTAGTCCGCATTCGGTCTGAAGAGCCTGTTGAACAGGAGCCCGGCGTGCCGGCTGGGTGCGCTGGCACCATTCTCATTCCCGGGCCATTCGCGATTGATGTCGATGAGATCGATTCCTCTTCCCGAATTGGGCCATCTACGCTCCATACCTTCCAGGGCAGGACGAGATACGTCAGGAACCGCCAGTACTGTGCCCGACATCTGGGTCGGATCTAGCTGGTTCATGACGGTGTGTATCGTATGCACCGGGCTGATCTCATCGCCGTGCACACCGCTGATGAGGGCTATGCGCTTGCCGGGCTTTGCCCCCCTGGCTACTATCACCGATACATACCAGTGCTGCCCCGTGGGCATTTGTACACCCTGGAAATAGAACGCGTGCTTCTTGCCAGGCTCCAGGTCGTTCACGTCAAGAGTGCTGATGACCTTCTTCTCTTGGATCACATCGCCGGTGTAAATCGTTCCTTGCGGTGCGTCCAGTACTTTTGTACGTTGGGCATTTGCGGTACTAGCATTGTTCACGAGAGCAGGTGGCGAACCCACTAGGGCAACGGCTGCCATTATGAAGTCGCGACGATTGAGACCGTCTTTTGGTTCGTTCGGCATCGAGGGGCTTCCTGATGTTGTGTACGAAAGCCGGGGTCTGGCCCGGCCTTTACGAGCTCACAAAACGGAATGTTGTGATAGCTCGCAGGGTCCGCAATGTTTTTATTATGGCACTCCGGAACCCTCCGACTTCTCCGAGAAGAGTCTTCTCTTCCTGGTGCAGCCGGATGCCAGACAAACCTGGTTGCAGGTGATGGCGGCTGCGCACGTGGCGCTCCTCGCGCCCATGCGGAAGATCTGTCTCTTGCTTCCGATCGCACTGTCTGCGAGGAATTTCCGGAGCGGATCTGTGCAGCCTGCTCCTTTAAGTCTTGGACACGCCTCTCCAAGGGACCCGGTTGAACCAGCGTTTCTACTTCTTTCCTGGAAGTTTGCCGCTAAGGAGCGCGCTCAGGCGCCCGTTCATGCCGAATACAGCGCGCATCGCCATCGAATCCGATATCGAGCCTCATGGTTGAAGCTCGGGAGTCTCTGATAGCAGGTCGGGTGGGCCTTGGGACGGGATCAGTCTTTGTAACTGCGACGTCTTGATTTCCATGCTCACTCCTCGGCCTTAGGCTAGGAGCAAAATGGAGATCACTTCGATACTTTGTCTTGACTGCTTATGGCTGGAAGGATGGATTTTCACTAGGTGCGAGATTGATCGTCGCAGCATTTACAAGACCCTCTCGACACTGCCTGTAGAGTGTTTATGGAATTGGACGACTCATGCACCTTGTGAACGTGCTCCGTTTCTGCGGCCTCGGTTCAGATCGAATCAGCTTTGTGCAACTTAGGCCTCTCTTGGATGTCGTCGGCGAATCAGGCACCCGTCAGGCCGCAAGCGATCGAAGTGAATTCCGCTCAGATTGCGGCTCGCACATCGGCGACGCTCTCAGCGAGTCCGGATCAATTGCACTCCCGGAAGGTTGAGATGTACGCGATAGAGGCTACTGCTCGCAGCGATGTAAAGGGTCCGGCGATCCGGCCCTGCCCAGGCGACGTTAGCCGTCTTTTCCGGGATGAGGATCGTTGCCAGCGGCTTACCTTCAGGCGATAGGATCCATACCCCGCCTGGCCCAGCGCTGTAGATGTTGCCCTCCTGGTCCACCTTCATGCCGTCCGGTGCGCCAGGTCGCGTGTCCGCGGTTGCATCGTAGAGTAGTTTGGGCTCGGTGAGGGCTCCATCCGGCTGCACGCGATATCTCATCCAAATCTTCTTCGGTTCGGAGTTATTCACATAGAGATACTTCTCGTCGGGTGAGAATGCGATACCGTTTGGCCGGGTCAGATCGCTTACCAGAAGCTGCAGTTCGGCGCGCGCGGGCGGAGCACCGGGATGCTGCCCCCGTGCGTGCGGAATGCGATAGACTCCGTTCACCTTCAACTGTTTCTCGGGATCGCGGTCCTGCTGGGTGCGCAGGCCGTAGGGAGGATCGGTGAAATACAGCGAGCCGTCCGACCTGTAGACGAGATCATTCGGACTGTTGAGCTTCTTTCCCTGATAGGAGTCCGCAAGAATGGTGATGGGCCCGTTCGGACTCAGCGACTCGAGCCTGTAGACATCGCGCTGCGCATGTCCGGCCACCGTCAGGTGGTCGCGGCGATCCAGAGTCATGCCGTTAGAGCCCGGTTCCGGGCCGCCGTAGGGCGCGGTCCCCTGATAGCCGCTCGGCTTAAGAAATATGCTCACGCCGGCGCCGGGAGTCCATTTGCGGATGCTATTGCTGGGAATCTCCGCGAAGAAGAGACTGTCCTTCACCCATACCGGACCCTCCACCCAGGTGAAGCCATCGGCAATCTTCTCCAGCCTCGCGTCCGCCGGAATGATTCGGTCCGCGGAGGCATCCAGCCGGTCGACCTTGATCAGACTCGAACTCAGAACTTCGGCATTCTCGCCACTCAAAGATGGCGACCTCGCGGACACGTTCCTGACGCTGAAGACGTACGCGTAAACCATCACACTGGCCACTACAAGAAGCAGGCCAAACGGTTGTGTCCATCTCATTGCTTGTTCCCTTCAGGCCGATGAGCGTAATCCCTCGGGAATCCCAGCGGTCACCGCATTCTATTTGCGGAGTCTTGCAGGTTGCAAGGGAGTCGCACGCTCCGATGGGGATGACGACGAGGGCGGCAAGCTGTTCCCAATCTTGTCAGGCGCCGAAGCACCTCAACCATCCCTCCCAATCGTTTCTTCAAACCCGAAGGTATGAAGCCTTCACACTTGCGTATGAACACAAGGGCATTAAGTATACCGATAACCGCAGTACGTTCGGGTTTCCGCTATAGGATGGAATCCTTATACCAAAGCCTTATCAGATGGCCGGTAAAGCCATTTCACTGAATCAATCTGAAATTGACCAAATCGTAGACCGCGTCGCCCGGGGTATCAAGTCAGAAGGGAACGAGGGCCGGGTGTTTTCGAAATAGGTCCCGGGGCAGCGGATGCGCGTTGTAAATCCGGATTGAGTCCAGTTCCTGATATATCGCCAACCGGAGCGAAGAACTGCACTGCCTACGCAGCGGGTGTAGGCAGGGACACGTCACGCCGCGCGGGTTTGGCGAGTCATTATGGACCGAACGAGCAATCGATCTGCGGTAATGGGGGAGCCAAGTGAATTATCTCTAAAGAAAATTCCGGATTCGACGTCAACAACGTGCTGCGCGTTCGTGACGGCGCATGATGATTTCCAGCAGTTCCTCGGCGGCGGTCGGCCTCAGTTTGCGCATACCGAGGTCATCGATGATCAGCAACGGCACTGTGGTGAGCAGTTCCATGTGTTGCTTGCGTTTGCCGTCCAGGGTGGCATCGGCCAACTCTTCCAGCAGAGCGCGCGCCTCACGATACAACACACGGTAGCCCTGCTGGATGACCGCGTGTCCGATGGCCTGTGCGATGTTGCTCTTACCCGAGCTAGGTGGACCGAGGAACAAGGAGTCTTCGCGCCGCCCTACCCAGCCCGCAGCAGCCAGATCGAACAAGAGACTGCGATTCATCTTGGGATTGAACTGAAAATCGAAGTTACTTCAGGTAATGCCTCCAGTCAAATGCCACTCGAATTCCTACCAGGCCAATGGTGCGCAGATTCGGGATGGGAGCGTTTACCGGTGACACAACTGATGTTTCGATTGGTCTGTCGAATCCAGCATAGAGCTGGATCAAAGCACTAGAGGTCTGACTGCGGTAGAACGACCGGAATGGGCGATACTCGAGGATTGGGAAATCCACTTGAATCGAGCGAACTGCGACAAGGGTGCTGTCGAGCGGCGCCACGCCTGGAGTCGGCAGTTGCATTGGATTGTGCGTGTCAAGCTTGTACCAATTGATGCCGGCTTCGCGGCCCAGCACGAACTGGAATCGGCCGATGGGGGTTGCAATACCTGTCTGCCACGGAATTAGGCCGCCATTGGCGGCTTGCACCGCCATCGTTTTTAACCTCTTCGGTGAGGTAAAAGCTAGCAAGGGAGCCGCAACAACCATGTCGCCCGGAATCAGCCAGAACGGAGCACGCACTCGTATAGTAAGAGCTCCGCGACCAGGTATGGTGGTCTCGCCTTGTGCTGGCCCATCCTGTCGATAACCTACCCCGGCAAAAAATCAAGCCGTCACCAGATTCATCCAGCACACCTACCAGACCGACACCTACGCGAACTGAGGCCTCCAGGCCTGCCGTCCCACTCGCACCGCTTTGACTGCTTCCAAATCCTCCGTTCATCGCTTGACTAAGGACGGCTGCGGATATGCCGACGAATGGTCCAAATTCAGATCGGAAGCGAGGCAATTGACCCGGGACATCTCCGAGTGCTGGAATCGGTGTCTGCGCGATGACTGGCACGAGGGATTTGACTTCTTCCTTGTCGGTCTCTGCTGACGGGAAATGTGTTTCTTCGCAGGTGTTAAATGTATCTGGTTGGATACTTTCGGAATTGTTTGGCGGTATCTTCAATTTGCCATCAAGGGCGCTTGCCAATTGTGCGAGACTATCCCGAACTGCCGTTGCTACGCGTTTCTTGCTCTCGGGGTCGAGGAACGCGTCACCAAGAGTAACGAACCGAGTGCCGTTCCACGTCGTAACTTCCACCCCGTGCTCGTTGTAATAGTCATGGGTGCCCTTTCGCACCGCCGTCGTGCCCCAATTGCCGACGACGTGGCCGGCAGCGAAGCCATCCTCCAAAAAGTGCAGGGCGTAGGCTTCATTGGCTAACGCAGCGAGTGCAACTTCCGTGCGGGCTTCGGGAGAGAGATGGCCTTCGGCAATGCGAGCCGCAGCGCTGAGGGCGCGCTCATGGTAGAAAGTGTACGTTCCCGCTGCATTCAGTTCCGCTCCAGGTCCGAGGACAATCGACATATAAGCCTCGGGGTCGATAGCGGCATTTGGACGAGCGAGCAGGAAGTGTGCGTTGTTCGACATCGCGCGTTGGACGTAGGCGGGATCTGCGCGCAACAAGTCAATGTTGGAACGCCGCACCGCGTTCACGCGCTGATCGCGTCTCCTGGCGGCGGCGAGTTTCACCTCGAGTGTCCCGCCAATTGCTGCCACCTTAGGAATCCATGGTGCAACAAGCACGTCGCGTAGCATCTCCTGGGCGGAACAGGAGTGATCGCCTGCGATGGCAGGCCAGGCAGCGTAGTCAATACAGCCAGGTGTTGGCCCGTTTGGTGAGTCGGCCATTTGCGCGCACAACCGGCTCTCATGGCCGCGTCGTACCTCGGACCATAGCGTGTCGAGCTGCGAACGCTGCTCTGGTTCGAGCATCTTTATGGCGAGGAATGTAATGCTCCTGTGTTCTGGATATAACCAGGCCAACACGGTCATTGGTGCAAAGATGCAGAGGCATGTCACCAAAACGAGACTTCGGGTAGTCGTCCAACGAACAGAATGAAAGAGTTGGCTCCGGCAACGTTCCCTCTGTCTCTGAGAGAGGTGGCCATGCGCTGGGTTCAAATCTCGTGACGTCCACGGTGACAATCGTAAAGTTTCACGCGCCGTTCTCAGCGCAGCCGATAGACGCCGTAAGGTCATACCGCCAGCCACCTCCAGACGTCTTGGCGTTCTAAGCCTTTTGCTGGTCTGCATGCTCGCTACGAACCGCATTCCGACTCAGCGAAAAGATACCATACCGCCGATGCATGCTGCCTATATCGGAATGCGGCAGCGGCTAGTTCCGTCGACCAAAAACGCGAGCACCTCTAGAGTATTATTCCTCACTGCGACAGTCATAAGCCGCCGTCACTCCATCGCACATGATTCGCGAGCCTGCCTTCGGCCAGACTAAACGCAGCCAGTGCAAATCACCATTTGCCACAGCCGTGCACTCCGCGTCGTCGAGTTCCCTTGTTGGAGCGATAGTATAGCGACAATGTCGTCGTAACCCCGTTCACGTGCCAACGTCCAGGCTGACGTGGCGTTTCGGTGCGGGTGAACACCCGCCCGTGCGTTCGCGCCCTTTCGCATGAGCAGACGGGTAATTTCCGGTTGACGGTGTATCACGGCGTATTGGATCGCGCGATGCTCATCGCCATAGGAAACAGCCATATTGGCGAGCTCTGGCCGCGCCTTCAACATCGCTCTCACACGCTCGATGGCGCCGTTGCTCGCGGCTTCAACCAATCGCCCGATCGTCACGCCATCTACGTAAGCTTTCAGTTTTGGCCAGCTATCGAACCGTAGCTGCGCGATGACGAGTTGCCGCTGCGTCGGCCGCCCGGAAAGCAGCCAGCAGTTCTTTCGACTGTCGTTTGAGTTGTTCGAGGTCCGGGTCCTGGCGCATCCGGCGAATAGATAGCTTCAGCTTCACGTGAACTCCTTTCTGTGGCGACTGCTGTCCGCTAGCTCAGGCAGAAAGGAGTTGACTCAAAAGATTTGTCGAAAGACAAAGTTCAGGAGGGACGCAGTCCCTTTCCGCGGACACGGAGGCGTCCTAAAAGCGCGAACGTGTTCCTTGCTCTCTCCTTGACATTCTACCTATCAAGACTTATGTGTGTAGAACATCTAGGAGTAATTAG
>Ga0210386_10004267_pt1 | contig 11854 bp, 9 predicted proteins | sample IncBWH32OmetaG_FD_160091 | JGI IMG/M metagenome (GOLD analysis project Ga0210386, IMG submission 160091) | Forest soil microbial communities from Barre Woods Harvard Forest LTER site, Petersham, Massachusetts, United States - Inc-BW-H-32-O ... | reverse complement strand
AAAACTCTTCCAATGCGCAATTGCGAGATCGACCGGCGCGAGCGCCCGCGCGCTGAGGATCGAGCCCGCGATGATGATGCCGGCGGTCGCCTCCTGATGGATCACCAGATAAGCGCCGACCGCAAGCACGGCCGATTGCAGCATCATCCGCATGACCTTGGCGGTGGCGCCAAGGCCACCGGAAACGTCGCTGGCGCGCTGATTGCCGTCGAGATAGTTCTGATTGGCTTCGGCCCAGCGCCGGGTCAGCCGGCCGGACATCCCCATCGCGACCAGCACTTCGGCATTGCGCCGGCTGGCTGCGGCTAGGTCGTTGCGCCGCGCCGCCAGTCCCAACGCCTGACGCGCCGGCGCGCGCGACAGAAACTCGGTCAAGACGGTGAGCGTCACCAGAATGACCGCGCCAACCAGCGCGGTCACGCCGATCAGCACGTGGAAGGCAAAGCAGATTGCCAGGTAAAACGGCAGCCACGGCAGATCGAAGAACGCACCCGGCCCCATACCGCCGAGAAAGCTGCGCACATTGTCGAGGTCACGCAGCGGCTGAAGGCCCTCGTTGCGGGCGCCGACGGTCAGCGGCAGACGCACCACGATATCGAACACCCGCGCATTGAGCGCCTCGTCGAGCGAGGTTCCGATGCGGCCGAGGATTCGCCCCCGGATCAGGTCGAGGACACCTTGCGCGGCATAAAGGAAGCCCGCGAGGATGATCAGGCCGACCAGGGTCGGAACGCTGCGGCTCGGCAGCACCCGGTCATAGACCTCAAGCATGAACAACGACCCGGTCAGATAGAGCAGGTTGATCATGCAACTCATGACGCCGACGCCGATAAAGGCGTTGCGGCAGGCGCGCAACGCTTCACCGAGTTCGGAACGCCGGACACCGGGGGCGGCTGCCATCTATCCTGATCTCTTCACCTGGGATTCGCGCACCCTGCTCGTCACGGGTCCGCGACCTATTATTACCGATTCTAGGCGCCGGCGTCGAACGAAGTCACGTTAACCTAAATGCCTCCAGATAAACGGCTTTTTCGTCCGCCGGCGGGCGAAACCAGCCCGCTTTGTTAGGTCACGTCAACGACACCAGAAGTTCAAGGCCGGCCGGCAAGGCTCGGCCGGCCCGGCTTCAAATTATAGGGATCAAAAACGACCGCCGGTCCGGATCAGTCTTACGATCAGGAGCAGGATAATGGCGCCGATCGCCGAATAGATAATCTCCCCCAAGAGGCCGCTGCCGAGGTGAAAGCCAAGCCTCGGGAAAAGCCAGCTGGCGACGAAAGCGCCGGCAATACCGACGACGATATCGCCGATGATGCCAAAGCCGGTGCCGCGCACAATCTTGCCAGCCAGCCAGCCCGCGACGAGGCCGACGAACAGAATAACGATCAGACTCTCACCCGATATGTACATTGAACAATCCCCCGGTTGCCGCGCGGCGTTCCTCCCGCGCTGGTCGGAAACCTATCCATTATTGGCTGATCTGACCACGCCAATTTGAACCCGGAGGGGTCGGACGGGGGCGATATCGGCAGGGCCGAGGCTCGCCTGATCTAGGCTGTTGCGGCAACCGCGACACGTTCCGCCAGGATACACCTTGCGATTCGTTCGCCGGCCATGTGCACGTTGGGCGGAAGCGCGTCGAGACATCTCGGTTCGGCAAAACCGCACCGTGGCGCAAACGAGCAATTGACAGGCGCCTTGTCGAGCGTCGGCGGCGTTCCCGGGATCGTCTCAAGCCGCTCGCCGCGTTTGGCGCCATGGACGGTGGAGGCCAATAGCCCATTCGCATAGGGATGAATCGGCGAGCGCACGATCTGGCTGAGCGTGCCCTGCTCCACGATTTCGCCAGCATACATCACCGCCACGCGGTCGCAGATTTCGACAGCAACCCCAATGTCGTGGGTCACGAAAATCACCGACATGCCGAACTCGCGCTGTAACTCTCGTAACAACAGCAATATCTGGATCTGCACGGTGGCATCGAGTGCCGTCGTCGGCTCGTCCGCGAGCAGAACCTTCGGCCGGCAGGCAAGCGCCAGCGCAATCATCGCGCGCTGGCGCATGCCGCCCGACATCTCGTGCGGGTAGGTATCGAGCCGGCGCTTGGCTGAGGGAATGCGTACCACTTCCAGCATCTCCAACGCGCGTGCCCTCGCCTCGCTCTGGCTCTTGCCTTCGTGACGCATCACGGTCTCGGCGATCTGCTGACCGATCGTATAGACGGGATCGAGCGCTAGCGCCGGCTCCTGGAAAATCATCGCAACGGTCTGGCCGCGAAAGGCCGACAATTCTTCATCATCAAGCGCCAGCACGTCGCGGCCGGCAACGCGAATGCTGCCGCCAATCGCGGTCCGCTTCCTCGGCAACAGCCGCATCAAGGCGCGCAAGGTGACGCTCTTGCCGGAACCGGACTCGCCCAACAGGCCGAGCACCTCTCCCTCGCTTACGGAGAACGAGAGATTGTTGACGGCATGCACCGTGCGCTCGCCCGAAAAGCGGATGTTGAGGTTAGAGACGTCGACGAGCGCGGTCATGGCAGAAGCGGCACCTTTTCGTGAAAGTCAGTCGCACGCTGGAAGGCTGCGCCAATCCGCAAGATCGTCGCCTCATCGAACGAGCGACCGACCAGTTGCAGTCCCACAGGAAGGCCGTTCTTGGTGAAGCCCGACGGAATCGACAGCGACGGCAGGCCGAGATAGTTGATCGGACGGGTGAAGCGCGTCAGCCGCTGGATCACGGCTTCGGCGTTAGGCGCGTTGCCAACGTCGCTTTCGGCGATGGTCGGCGCCGGGATCGGGGACACCGGCGCGATAACGGCGTCGACGTTTGCCGTGGCCGCCATATGAGCAGCCAGCGCCGGACCACGCCAGCGCAAGGCTTCCAGATAGGTAACGCCGGAGATCGCAAGCCCGTTCTGCAAGCGCATCAACACCTGCGGTCCATAATCCTGTGGACGTTCGATCAGCCAGCGCTTGTGGAAGGCGGCAGCCTCCACCGCGAGCACAAGTTGCGAGGCACTGGCGAGTTGGCGCTGGTCGGGCAAATCGACCTGAACGATGTTGGCGCCTTCGCGCTTGAATACGGCAATCGTCGCATCGAGCACGCTTGCGACTTCCGGATCGAGGTCGTCGACGTAGAAGGTGTTGGGAACGCCGATCGTCAGGCCCTTCACGGATTGCGCCGTGGCTGCGGCATAGTCTGGCAGCGGTTCGGGAAGCGCGGTGGGGTCGGCGGGGTCGGCACCCGCCATCAAACCCAGAAGCACGGCGCAATCTTCGGCCGTGCGCGCCAGCGGCCCGACGGTGTCGAGAGATTGCGACAACGGCATCGCACCGGCGCGGCTGACGCGGCCCACGGTGGTCTTCAAACCCGTCACGCCGCAGAAATGCGCCGGCATCCGGATCGAACCGCCGGTATCCGAGCCGAGCGCCGCAAACGTCAATCGTGCGGCGACCGCCGAGCCCGATCCCGACGACGAACCGCCGGTGACATGGCCCAACTTGAAGGGATTATGTACCGGGCCGAAGTGAGCGTTGTGGCCGGTCGGGCCATAGGCGAACTCGGCCATTTGCAACGAGCCAAGGCGAACGGTGCCGGCGTCCTTGAGGCGCTGCAACGCGGTCGATGTCGTCGTGGCGACAAAGTCGCGGCGAATGCGCGAGCCGCAAGTCACGACCTTGCCGGCCTCGTAATACATATCCTTGTGCGCCAGTGGCACGCCGTGTAACGGCCCGCGGCGGCTACCTTTGGCGAGCGCCGCATCAGCGGCGTCGGCTACCTTCAAAGCCTCCTCGGCCTCGATCGCCATGAAGGCGTTCAGATGCGGCTGCCATTTCGCGATCCGGTCGAGACAGGATTGCGTCGCCTCACGGGACGACACGCGCTTGTCGGCAATTGCGCTTGCAACCGCTGTGAGCGACATCAAGGCCGGTTCGCTGCTCATCGGGCGGCCTTTGCGGTTTGAACCAGCACAAACGTCGAAGGCTCGAGGTCGAAGGGCAGCGTGCCGGCAATGGCCGCAAAGCCATCGAACGCGGGCCCGATGGAATTGGTAATGCGGGCGGCGACTTCCATATCGACCGGCACGCCGGCAGCGCTGGCGATCGCGCCGATCTCTTTCTCCGTGGGTCTTGTCATTTATTTTTTACCCCTTCTTGTTGTGGCGCTCGGCTGTGGCCGGAACCCGGAATGGCCATGTAACAGGCCGCTTGGTGACCCATTTTATCAAGCGCGGTGAGTTTAGGTGTCGCGCCGGCGCAGAGCGGCTCCGCAAACGGGCAACGGGTATGGAAGCGGCAGCCCGATGGCGGATCGATTGGATTGGGCGGGTCGCCGGAAATCGGCGGCGTCTCGGTCCTCCGATCGGGATCGGACGAGGGCATCGCCGCGAGCAGCGCCCGCGTATAGGGATGGGCGGGCGCGTCCCACACCTGATCGACCGGACCGAGTTCGACGACTTCACCGAGATACATCACCAGCACGCGGTCCGAGATATAGCGAACGACGTTGAGGTCGTGGCTGATGAAGAGATAGGTCAGGCCGAATTCGCGTTTGAGATCGGCCAATAGATTCAGCACCTGCGCCTCGACCGATTTGTCGAGTGCGGAAACCGCCTCGTCCAGGATGACCAGACGCGGCGACAGCGCCAAAGCGCGCGCAATGTTGACGCGTTGACGCTGCCCGCCTGAAATTTCGTGCGGGTAGCGGCCAGCAAAATTCTCCGGCCGCAGGCCGACCTTGCCCAACAGTTCGCGCGCCAGCGCCCGCGATGCGCCATCTGCCATGCCGTGCACCTTGGGGCCGAACGCGATCGATTCCTCGATCGTCAGGCGCGGGTTGAGCGAGGCGTAGCTGTCCTGAAACACCATCTGCATGCCGCGGCGCAGTTCGCGCAGCGACAATGCGCGCCCGACCTGCATGCCGTCGTAGATGATCTCGCCGGCATCGCGCGCCATCAAATGCATCAACAGCCGCGCCGTGGTCGACTTGCCGCAGCCGGATTCACCGACAATGCCGACGGTTTCACCTTTGGCGATCGAGAACGACACGTCGTCGACGGCGCGCACGGTCTTGCGCGCGCTGAACCAGTCGCCGCGCACTGGAAAATGTTTCGTCAGCCCGTTGACTTGCAGCAGTGGCTGCGCAGCACCGCCGACGTCCTCGATCGGTTCGAGCAGGGTCATCACCTAATTCCTGATGTCCATGGCCGAGCGCATGCCGTCGCTGAGCAGGTTGAAGCAGATTGAGACCGCAAAGATCATCGCGCCCGGTAACGCTGCCACCCACGGGTTGACGTAGATTGCCGTGCGCAAGGTGTTGAGCATCAGTCCCCATTCCGGCTCCGGCGGCTTGGTGCCGAGGCCGAGAAATGAAAGCCCGGCGGCCAAAATCATCGACACCGAGATCAGGCCGGTGGCGTAGACGAAAATCGGCCCCAGCACGTTGCCAAGCATATGCACGCGCATGATGGTGAAAGGACCGGCGCCCGAAGCGCGCGCGGCTTCGACAAAATCCATGTTGCGCACGCTGGTGGTGACGCTTTCGGCCACGCGGGTGATTTGTGGGACAAAAACAATCGTCAATGACACGATCGAATTGACGATGCCGGCGCCCAAGGCGCCCGAAATCGCGATCGCCAGCAGCACCGAGGGAAAGGCGTAGAACACGTCGACCGTACGCATGATGGCGGTGTTGATCTTGCCGCCGACATAGCCGGCGACAAGACCGAGCGAGGTTCCGATCACGAAGGCGAGGATCACCGGAAGAATGCCGATAATCAGCGACAGCCGGCCGCCATAGATCAAACGGGCCAGCATGTCGCGGCCGAGTTCGTCGGTGCCGAGCGGATAGCCCACTGTTCCGATATGGCGCAGCCGGCGGATCATCGAGCCCTGATAGGGATCGGCCAATCCAAGCCATGGCGCGCAAATCGCGGAGAGGAAAATCGCGATCAGGATGATGGCGCAGGCCATGCTGACCTTGTCGCGGACGATGCGCCGTCCAACGGTTGCCCAATAGCCGCGCGACCTGCTCATAGGCGGCGCCTGAAGGGCTACTTCGATCGCGCTCATCGGCCACCTAGCTCCGCTTGATCCGCGGGTCGATCGCAGCTTGTGCGATATCGACCAGCAGATTGAGGATGACGAAGAACATGGCCAGCACCAGGATGGTGCCCTGGAGCAGCGGCAGATCGCGCTGGAAGATTGCCGAGTTGAGCAATAGTCCCGAGCCCGGCCAGGAGAAAACCGTCTCGATCAGGATCGAACCGCCCAGCATGTAACCCAGCTGAAGGCCCATGACAGCCATCGCGGTCGGCGCCGCATTCTTGATGACGTGGCGGAAGACATCGGTTTCATGCAGGCCCTTGGCACGCAGCGCTTCGACAAAGTCCTGGCTCAGGATGTCGCCGGTGAGCGCGCGCACGGTTCGGGTAACGATGCCCATCGGAATCACCGACGTGGTGACCGCGGGCAGGATCAGATAGCGGATGTGCTCCCAGTCCCATGCCCAGGCTCCAGAGCCGCCCGGACCGGCGCCGACCGCGGGCAGCCAGCTCAGCTGCACCGAGAAAATGATGACCAGCACCATGCCGAGCCAGTAATGCGGCACCGAGACGCCGGCAATCGCAATCGAAGTCGCGACCTTGTCGATCCAGGTGTCGCGGAAATAGCCGGCGATCAGGCCGAAGAACAGACCAAGCGTAAATCCGATCAGGGCTGCCGCGATCGCCAGCATCACGGTGTTGCTGACCGCGCGCAGGACTTCGCTCAGCACCGGACGGCCGGTTGCGATCGAATTGCCGAGATCGCCGTTGACGGCTCGCCACAGCCACAGCCCGAACTGCACCGGCAAGGGACGATCGAAACCGTAGGCCGCACGCATCTGATCGGCGAGTTCTTGCGAGGCGTCGGCCGGCAGCACGGCGACAAGCGGATCGCCCGGCGTAATATGCACCAGCATGAAGCACACCAGCGCCACGCTGAGGAGAATCGGGATCACGTAGACGATACGGCGGACGATGTAGATGAGCACGGGTCACTCACTTGGTCCGCTCTCGCGGAATTTCGGAACGAGGTATCGGCTTCGCCACTTGTCATGGCCGGGCTTGTCCCGGCCATCCACGTCTTGGCCGTAAGAAGACGTGGATGCCCGGCATAAAGCCGGGCATGACGAAGAAGTCAAAGCGGCCGTATCACGGCGCAATCGTTATCGGCGACAGATCGACGAACCAGCTCTTCGGCTGCACGAAGTTCTTGATCTTCGGGCTCAGGGCGCGCGGCGCCACGTCGTGAGCGACATAGAGGAACGCCGCATCGTCGACCGAAGCCGCGTGCAATTCGGCCAGCGCCTTGTCACGCTCGGCCGGATCGAAACTCTGGCGCGCTTTCATCACCAGTTCGTCGAATTTCGGGTTGTTGATGTAACCCCAATTGTTCGATACCGGCGGCGCCATTCCGGATTGCAGGAAGCGTACCATCGCGAAGAACGGGTCCATCGCCGCATACGTAACGTTGGTGGCGTTGGCGCCGTTGGCGGAAGGATCCTTGGCACCGCGCCGCCAGTTCGTGAACAGCGTATTCCATTCGATGACGTCGAGCTGAACGTCGAAATAGCATTCGGCGAGCGCCTGCTGCAGATATTCGTTCATCGGCAGCGGCAGCATCTGGCCCGAGCCGGAAGCCGAGGTCTGAATCTTGACTGTCAATTTCTTGTTGGGACCGAAGCCCGCTTCCTGCATCAGCTTTTGCGCGGCCGGCTTGTCGTACTTGATCTCAAAGGCCGGCTTTCCCCGCCAGGGATGACCGGGCTCGAAGGTACCGGTCGCCGGCACCATCAAGCCTGCCAGCAGCCCGTCTCTCAGGCCTTCGCGGTCGACGCAGAGATTGGCCGCCTTGCGCACGCGGATGTCGTTCCACGGCGAGCCTTCGGCGCGCGAGAACTGCCACGGCCAGACATGCGGCTCCTCGTTTGCGTAAAGGACAAAACCGCGCTGCTTGATTTCGGGAAGCGCATCCGGCGCCGGCGCTTCGATCCAGTCGACCTGACCGGAGAGCAACGCCGCCGTGCGGGCGTTCGCCTCGGGCATCGGCAGCAGGATGATCTTGTCGACCTTGGGAACGCGGGCCTTGTCCCAATAACTCGCATTCTTCACAAGCTCCAGCCGCTCACGCGGCGTAAAGCCCGACATCTTCCAAGGGCCCGTGCCTGAGGCATCTTTCGCAAAGGCTTCCCAGGCGGCCTGCGACTTAGCTTTCGCATCCGCGCCGGACGCCGCATCGAACAGCTTCTGCCATTTCGCGGGGCTCGCCATGAACAGATTGGTGAGATTGATCGGCAGGAAACTGTCCGGCTCCTTGGTGGTCAATTCCACCGTCATGTCGTCGATCTTGCGCGCGGAAGCCAGTGTCGGCATCCGCGATGCGGTCACGCCGACCTGGCTGGGATCGAACTGAATGGCGTCCTGCTTGAGGACCTTTTCGACGTTCCAGACCACCGCGTCGGCGTTGAACGGCGAACCGTCATGGAACGTGACACCTGGACGAAGCTTGAAGACCCACTTCTTCTTGTCGGCGTCATCGACCTTCCATTCGGTCGCAAGGCCCGGAATCATCACGCTGGCCTTGTCGGCCGACGACAGGTCCCACATCGTCAAACCGTCATACATGGTGAGGCCGGTGAAACGGTTGCCTTCAAAACCCTGATCGGGCTGGCCCAGCGTGCGCGGAATATCCGCCGCTGTCATACCGATGCGGACCACTGTTTCAGCGCGGGCCAATTGCGGCAAACACACGCTTAACGCAGCCGCAAAGACAAGCGCTGCGATTTGGCGCTTTCCCACGATCTCATTCGATCTGGTCATCAATCCCCTCGATTTTCCGATGACTATTTTTAATGCAGTTTTATGCAACGGCTGTGCCAGCAAGAGCAATAGCTCCCTCGAATGTGATGGTGTCGCAGCTTCGCTTGAGCTCCCCGGAACGCATTGTCGCAGGTGCTTTTTTTGGCATCAACCTTGCACGCCACAGGCTCGTTATTTGTTCAATGGAGCTTGTGGTTCATGCGCATCCGAAATCTGATCTTGGCCCTGTCGGTGGCCCTTGCCGTTTGTCTCGGCATGAAGGCCAATTCTGCGGAAGCCGAGACCGTGGTGCGCTACGGAATTTCGCTTGCCGACATCCCTTTAACGACCGGCCAGCCGGATCGCGGCGCCGGCGCGTATCAGTTCACCGCCTACACCATTTACGATCCGCTGATCGCCTGGGAAATGGATGTTGCGGACCGGCCCGGCAAACTCGTGCCCGGCCTCGCCACCGAATGGAAGGTCGACGACAAGGACAAAACCAAATGGCGGTTCAGTCTGCGCAAGGGCGTCAAATTTCATGACGGCAGCGACTTCAACGCGGATGCGGTGATCTGGAATCTCGACAAGGTCCTCAACGACAAGGCGCCGCAATTCGACAAACGCCAAAGCGCGCAAGTGAAGACCCGCCTGCCCTCGGTTGCGAGCTACGCCAAGATCGACGACGACACGGTCGAGATCACCACCAAGACGGTCGACTCGTTCTTCCCCTACCAGATGCTCTGGTTCCTGGTTTCAAGTCCTGTCCAGTATGAAAAGCTCGGAAAGGATTGGGACAAATTCGCCAGCCAGCCTTCCGGCACTGGTCCGTTCAAGCTGACCAAGCTGGTGCCGCGCGAACTCGCGGAGCTTTCGAGGAATCCTGATTATTGGGACAAGAAGCGCATTCCGAAGGTCGACAAGCTGGTTCTGATCCCGATGCCGGAAGCGTTGACGCGCACCAATGCGTTGCTCGCCGGTCAGGTCGATCTGATCGAGACGCCGGCGCCCGACGCGGTGCCGCAACTCAAGGCCGCCGGCATGCGGATTGTCGACAACATTACCCCGCATGTCTGGAACTATCACTTGAGCGTGCTGCCCGGCTCGCCATGGACCGACATCCGCCTGCGCAAGGCGCTCAATCTCGCGATCGATCGCGACGGCGTGGTCGGGCTGATGAACGGCTTGGCGAAGCCCGCCAAGGGGCAGGTCGATCCGTCGAGCCCATGGTTCGGCAAACCTGAATTCGAAATCAAATACGATCCGGCCGCCGCGAAGAAGCTCGTCGAGGAAGCCGGTTACTCGAAGGACAAGCCGCTGAAGGCGACGTTCATCATCGCGCAAGGCGGCACCGGTCAGATGCTTTCGCTGCCGATGAACGAATTCCTGCAGCAAAGCTTCAAGGAAATCGGCATCGACATCGACTTCAAGGTGGTCGAACTCGAGACGCTCTATACGCATTGGCGGAAAGGTGCGGCCGATGAGTTGAATGCCGGCATCACCGCCAACAACATCGCCTATGTGACCTCCGACCCGCTCTATGCGATCGTGCGGTTCTTTGCCTCCGATCAGGTAGCACCGGTCGGCGTCAACTGGGGCGGCTACAAGAACCCGAAGGTCGATGCGCTGATCGGTGAGGCCAAGCAGACCTTCGACACCAAGAAGCAGGACGAGCTGATCGCGCAGGCCCATGCCCTGATCGTCGATGACGCCGCGCTGGTGTGGGTGGTGCATGACACCAATCCGCACGCGCTGTCACCGAGGATCAAGAAATTCGTGCAGGCGCAGCACTGGTTTCAGGACCTGACGACGATCGGCGTGGAGTAAAACGCCTCGCGCGGCTGCGACCGACTCGGCTACTTCGTCAACAGCGCGAAGGCGCCGTTCCAGTCCTCGGGCGGCGGATTCTTCTGATAATCGAGGATGCGCGCCTCGTAGAGCTGGTACAGATAGCCGAGCCTGCCAGCCTCGTCGGTGCGTCGGCCGCGTTCGATCGACATCAGCGCCCCTTCCCAATCGCGGTTGCGATAACAGGCGAGCATCTCGATGGTGAGGTTGCGCAGGTTCTGGAATCGGCCGGAATGGGCGACATCTTCGCGCCCGGCGATGGCGTAGATGACCTCCGGCTCCTTCTTGCCTTTGACCATGATGAAATCGAGTTCGAGAATGGCGAATTTATCCTTTGCCGCAAGCGCCGTCCTGGAGCCCGCGATGATCGGAAAGCCATACTCCTTGGATTGCCCTTCCAGCCGTGAGGCCAGATTGACGCTGTCGCCCAGCACCGAGTAGTCGAAGCGCAAATTCGATCCCATATTGCCGACGACACACACGCCGGTGTTCAGACCGACGCCGACGTTGATCGGAATGTAAACGTGGCCGCCGTGCTTCGCCTCGGCCTCGCGTTCCTTGTTCAGCGCGTCGATCTTCTCCAGCATGTCGAGCGCGGCGTTGCAGGCATTGATCTGATGCTCGTTGTCGTCCAGCGGAGCGTTCCAGAACGCCATGATCGCATCGCCCATATATTTGTCGATGGTGCCCTTGCGCGCCAGGATCGCGTCGGTCAGCGGCGTCAGGAACCGGTTCATCAGCGCGGTGAGGCCTTGCGGGTCGTGCTTGTAGGACTCCGAAATCGTGGTGAAGCCGCGGACGTCGGAGAACATGATCGTCATCTCGCGCTCTTCGCCGCCGAGCTTGAGCTTTTCAGGCGAGTGCGCGAGCTGCTCGACCAGCGCCGGCGAAATGTACTGACCGAATGCCGAGCGGATCTGCCGGCGCTGCGCCTGCTCGCGGACGAAACTTGCGAAAATCAGGGTGAGGTAGATCGCGGTCGTCGACAGCAGCGGATAGGTGAAATCAATCAACAACCGCTGTTCCTGATAGAAATACCAGGATGTGCCGATCAGCAGCGTGGCGAACAAGGCGCCGACAACGACGAGTGTGACAGGACCCAGGTTCGCCGTGAACATGATGACCAAGACGCCCAGGAGAAGCGCCGCAAGGAGTTCGACGCCGAGC
>Ga0210386_10004264_pt1 | contig 11859 bp, 12 predicted proteins | sample IncBWH32OmetaG_FD_160091 | JGI IMG/M metagenome (GOLD analysis project Ga0210386, IMG submission 160091) | Forest soil microbial communities from Barre Woods Harvard Forest LTER site, Petersham, Massachusetts, United States - Inc-BW-H-32-O ... | reverse complement strand
CTTCCGCTTGTGAACATCCAGCCCGATGTAATACATAGGTTCCATGGGGGAGCCTCCTTGGTGTTCTGAATCAGCGTGCAGCTGAGTTCAGCTTTTCTACACCAAGCGCTCCTCCTTCGACCTATACATTCAAACTTATCAGGACTTGACCGGCGATTGCTCTTTCCTTTTGTCATCAGAGATAATCAGTCAGACTCGGTTTCTTCGCAGGTTCAAGGTGACAGCCTCCGCAAAGTCAGACAGTCTTGCGGTCAAAGGGTGGGTAGCACCGCTTTGGTGCCTTCCATGCTTTCTGGCATTCGCACTGTTCTTCTTTTCGTTTCCCATTGACCGAAAGATTCCGGTGTGGCCCCACTTGAACCTCGCAGAACTCTATTCACTTTGGTTTCTCTTTGTGACGCCGATTACTACGCTCGTTGCTTTCATCGTGCTCATTAGGCAGCGGTGGATGGGACCAAGTTCAATCCTCGCGTGGTTCCTCGTGATCGCGAGTTTCGTTGTGAATGCCCTCGTGCTTTTTGGTCTCTACGCCGCTTTTGCATTTTAGGGTGAAGGTCCTGATTAACGCCCTAACCGTCCATGTGGGTACTAGCCTCCACTTCTCCGGTTAGCCGACTAATCAGGAGTTGGCGCAACAACCTGACTAATGGATTCATTCGGATGATTGAAGAAGCAACTAGCTAGACGCCTTATCTCTCGGTCTGTCACCAGGCCCATGCAAATCATAAATATGCCCATGACCACAGCGGAGACGATGTAGAGCTTACCAAAAATCTTGGCCGCTACCAGACACACGGCGGAGCAGAACCAAACAAGCATCGCGCAAAAAATGTATGCCATCAGCTGACGCGCTTTGAGCTTTTTACTTTTTGCCTCTTCTGGCATGACCGACCAACTCAATCCAGCGAGGTATCGGAATGACGCGCGAGAGAACGCAATCGTGAAGAATCCCAACACGATAAGCTGGAAGGGGTAAAAGTCATCGTGTCTTTTCCATATGGATAATGCGACATTTCCGCCGAGTAGCCATGTTACGGTAACCGTAATGGCAGCATTCAAGCGAAGCTGTCCAACGACTTCCTTCCACCGTTCGGTATTTGCAGCGGTCATATATTTGGTGTCTCTCAATTGATGGTAATGCTTTCCTTGACTATGTGCCTGACCTGCGGCAAAAAGTTTCCACAACAGAAAAGGCGTGGTGAGGGCTTAAACGGCGAGCGCTGACAACTAACTCCTGATTAACGCCCTAACCGGAGAAGTGGCTCATAATATCCACATGGACGGTTAGCCGACTAATCAGGTCCTTGCAGCAACGAGCGCCTTGGCCGGATGTATAATCGCGCTTCTTCGAGACGGATATGGAAAACCCTACTGAACTCCCACCGCCAATAATCTGCCTAAACGACCGCCTACTTCTTCATTATGCGGTTCTAGATGAATCGGTCGGTTATACAACCGGGCATGGATTGTTCTTCGTCGGCGGTAAGGAGATAGGGAGGGTTCCTTGCATGGCAATTTGCCAAGACAAGGAATCAGCACTCTTTACGCTTTACTACTGCGATAGCGATTGGAGCTTGCTCGGGGTAGCTACAAATTATGAGTCTGTCGATGCCGCTAAGCGCCAAGCGGAGCGCATCTTTCCCCGGTTGTCGGCCCGTTGGGTCAAATCCAATTTCACCGAGCAGGATGCAACCCGATATCTGGACCAATCTGATTAAAACTTAGTGCCTGATTAACGCGGTACCGGAAAAGTGGAGGCTAGTACCCGGAAAAGACACTTGGCTGTTACCACCTTTGCTGCTATTTTGCGTCTGAGAATAGACGGAGGTGCTTTTTATGAAAGGACGGATATTCGCAGGCCTTTTTCTTGCCTGTCTCCTCATCGCGGCCGGTGGAGGAGCGCAAAACCCCTCGGGCAGCGAAAAGCCGGTCTGGACGATGGAATTCATTAAGGTGAAGCCCGGAATGTTCGGCCAAACGCTCGGCTATTTGGACGACAACTGGATACGTGCGCGCGAGGAAGCCAAGCGTCAGGGTGCCGTCCTGAGCTATCACCGGATCACAGAGGCGCTGCTGGTAACTCCTGGCTCCAAGTCAGGCGACCAAAACTCCATGGTGTTGCTGACGGAGTACAAGAATCCTGCCACCTACTTCGGGCGGGAGAAGCTCTTCGCCTCGATACGCAAACAATTGCCGAAAAATACTTCGGGAATTATAGTAAGGCCTCTTCAGCAAGAGGATCTCTATGAGACCGTAAATACGAGGGTATTTGTGGATTATTCGGTTTTGGACAATACGCGGTTCCAACTTCTTTCGAAGAATTAGCGGGAACCACCGAATTACGCCGCCCTCGCCTTCAACTTCGGGTCAAGCGTCACGGGCGGATCACCGGGCATCGGGGTCGCAAAAGTCACCCGCCATTCGCAAACCGGACAGGGTTGGCTAGTAGGCCCTTCCCAAAAAATCGACGGTCCCGGGATGTGCATATCTGGCATTTGACCTCGCGGCATGGGTATGTCCTCGATTTTTTCATACAGATGCCTCATTCATAGGTTGCTGTGCGATGGCGATGGGTTTAATTGACTGGCTGGGATCTGTTAGGAGGCGACTAATCGAGAGCACCGGCAAATATCTAGCTTGTGTGTCCGCCTTAATCTTTCTTTCCTGGTGGCTTCAACGCAATAGTCCGCATATATTTGCTCAACCGCTCTTCCGTGTGAAGCGTCATGACTTGTTGTGCCAATTGCGAGGAGCGAAACGACTCGTCATATAATTCTCCCCGGCCTTCTACCTTAAACGCCCACTGATGGCCTCCTCCACCGAGGAAAAACACCTGACTGGAGTCCGCACTCGAATCCAGAAATAGAATGTATTTTTCGTTTGCCTTGAAATGAGATCTTTCAGCTGAAACGGTGACTGTAACCCCGTCCACAACTGCTGTTCCTCCCCCGAACGGAATCGCAATTTCGTCTGGAGCAAGAGGCAGAAGGCTGGAGGGCGGAATCGGAGCCGAATTGCAGGGTGGGTCGCACCTCTCGGCCTTCGAGAGGAAGCTCATTATCTTGAACTTATACCACGTAAATATGGTGTCCTTTCCGATTTGCACAGCTGAGGAAATCGGGATTGCTGACACGATAGTGCTGTACTCCAGCGCTTGGTCGAGGTTACTTTCCTGTCCCATCCCAGGAAACTGCGCTAGTGAAACCTTTGTCTCCCCTTTAGCTTTTGCTTGTTGAACATGCCATTCTACAGTGCCCTGTTCGGGGACAGACTGCGTCCGCTTAGTGCTCGTGACCTTGCACCCCGCGCAGCACAGGACAAGAATCGGAATGATAGGGCTTCTTCGCACGTTGACGAATCCTGCGGCCGTGATTGTACACCCATAACTCCTGGTAAACGCCCTAACCGTCCATGTGGGTACTGGAACGAACTTGTCCGGTTTGCCGACTAACCAGGAGTTAGCAATTTTCGTGAGCGTAGGAAGCTGACGTTGGTAATAGAATTGTCCTGTTTATTGGAAGAGATTTCCCCTCGTTTCCGGGGTTCCACTTCAATCGGTAGTTCGGAGAAGGAAGGCAATTGTGCGGCTATTCTTTTTGTTCCTCACGGTGCTGATCTTGTGCTTTGTCTTGCATCCAGTAAGTGCACAGGAGAGGCGTCCACTGACACCGGAAGATCTGGTCAATCTCCGTAGCGGCTACGATGCTGAAATTTCTGCTGACGGAAAAACGGTCGCATTCGTTGTCAGCGAGCCCACAGTTCCCAATCAGGTGGATAACGGAGGCAACGACAATATCTGGATCGCCCCCACCGATGGCAGCAAGCCTGCGGGACTCTTCGCGTCTTCAACTTCTCCCAAAAACAATTACTACCCACGCTGGTCACCAGACGGACGCTGGTTGGCATTCCTCTCGGACCGAGGCGAAGGTAGTGAGGCGCAGATATGGCTAATGACCGCGGGAGGTGGGGAAGCTCAAAAATTGACAGACGTGAAGGCGGGAGTCTCCAGTTTTCGATGGGCTCCCGACGGAAGGCGAATCGCATTTCTGGCTCGTGACCCGCTCAGCGACGCAGCTCGGCAGATGGAACAACGGCGGGATGATGCAATCGAAATCGACCACAACTGGCAATACACCCGCCTCTGGGTTATCGATTTGAGCGAGCGGAAGTCGCAGGTCATCACACGAAAAAACGTGGAAGTTAAGGATTTCGACTGGTCGCCGGATGGCGACTCTTTCGCGGTCGCCTATACTGCCACACCGTTGCCGAAGGATTGGACGCACGGTTCCTTGGCGGTTGTACGCCGATCAGATGGCGAATTTCTTCGCAATCTGGCAGATGACGTTCAAGAAGTTTGGAGTTCTAACATTCGCTGGTCACCGGACGGCCACAACATCATGTTCTTTGAAAGATCCCCGTTGGGCTTCGCCTCCTGGGTTTCGCTTGTCGATCCCAACGGTGGGCCAGTACGTGCTCTGTTGAAAGATGAACCCGTAACCTTCTGGGCTTGTGAGTGGGCTGCGGACTCCCGTCACGTGATTGGCGGGGCAATTGTGAGTGATCGAGTGAAGCTCCTCCGAATCGACATCGCCACCCAGCAAATGGACACTGTGGCCGAGCATCTCTCTGGCAGACCGGACTTTAGCGTTGGGGCCGACGGGCACGCCTTTGCATATATCGCGGAGAAGCCAGATTCTCCGGGTGAAGTTTGGTCGTTGGTTGCAGGCCAGCTGCCGCGACAGCTTACCAGTCTGAATCCTCAAGTCGCTTCTTTCCGGCTGGGTGCTATGCGTGAAGTTTCCTGGGTCAACCGGATGGACGGACGCAAGTTGAACGGGATTTTAGTTACACCGCCGGACTTCAAGCCTGGACGGCCTCATCCCACGATCATCCAGGCTCATGAGGGAACAAGCGAATGGTGGATAGGCTGGCAAGGATCTTGGTATCAATGGGCGCAACTTCTGGCATCGAACGGTTACGTCGTCTTTCTGCCGAACCCGCGCGGAGTGATGGGTGAAGGCTGGAAATCCGCCGAAATGGCCCAGAATTACGATGGAGGCGCCTATCAGGACACGATGGACGGCCTTGACTCACTCATCAAGCAAAAAATTGCGGATCCCGAACGCTTAGGAATCGGCGGCTGGAGTAACGGTGGTTACATGACCGCTTGGGCGGTCACTCACACCGACAGGTTTAGGGCGGCGGTGGCGATGGCGGCACCTGTTGACTTTCCCCTCTGGTGGGGGACAACCCCTGTGCGCAAATATCTAGAAGCAGTTTATGGCGCCACCCCTGTTCGTGCGCGACAGGAGTATGAAACTCACTCACCGTTGTACTTTGCCCAGAATTGCAAGACACCAACTTTAATTGTCCATGGTGCCGAGGACACTAGCGTATCAATCGCTCAGGCCTACGAGTTTTACCGCGCCCTCGAGGCATCCGGGGTGGAGACGGAAATGGTGGTCTATCCTCGTGAAGGCCACTACATGCAAGAACCAGCGCATCAGGTCGATTTACAGAAACGGATCCTTCTCTGGTTTGACAAACGTCTTAAGTAATCGCGTCTCCTTGATTCGTCGTGTGATCTCTTCGATTCGATCGCAGAGTAAAAGCACTTGGAAGGCCAGCAAAAGTCGCCTTCAACTCCTGATTAACGCGGTAACCGTCTATGTGGGTACTGGAACGAACTTGTCCGGTTTGCCAGCTAACCAGGAGTTGAGTAGCAGAAAATTGGCCCCCGAAATATACAATTACATCGACGGCCTCTCGTGGAAGGAGCCTTCCGTGCTTTTGGTCAGACTACTGCGAATTTTGCTACCGTGTGTGCTGTGGGTCATGGCGTCGTGCAGTGGCAAGAGTGTACCGACGACTGTCGGTGGCCCCACCCTCCAATCGCAGAGCGTTTCTCCCCCCGGCGCAGCAATCGAAACTATAAAGAAACGAACTGATGACGAATCTGCATCCCGCTGTCCCGCGCCTTCGGGGGATGTTCATGCAACGTGCCGCGCAATCACCTATAAAGACCTACCAGTCAGCGCAAGGGCATTGTTGCGCCAATTGAAATGCGACACCGGTCCGAATAGCAACTACAATTACGGAACTGCGGTTGACCTCAACGGCGATGGTGTCTCGGAATATCAATTCTGCTGCCATGAAGCGTCCCACGGCCCCTGCGGCGCCGTTCTGATCGGGAAAATCGAAGGAGAATGGAAGGACCTCACGGCAAAGACCGGCATGATTGGCTTTGAAGGCCCATGCAATCAGTTTGTTGTTTTGGCGACCGAGCACGGCGGGCTCCATGACATTTGCTTGCCAGTAGAGTGCGCGCCATCTTCCAAAACGGGAACGTGTAATCCAACAGTCTGGCACTACGACGGGACCCGCTACCAAGTGGCTGATACGCCGATGCCTGCAACCCCTAATTGACTAAGTCTCGCAGACGTCGGCCTCAAGTCCTGATCAACGCGGTAACCATCCATGTGGGTACTAGGAGCCACTTTCCCGGTAGCCGACTTACCGGGCACTCAAAAGAAAACGACGCCAAATCCCGCTATGATTGAGCAATTCACAGTGAGGCTACGGCGATGCGACTTCATTGGCCCGCTTTTTTGACACGTTTCACCGCGCGGTCTGCGTCCAAGTACGACCGACAGCCTGCACCCGAGTTTCTGTTCGAGCGGCGACCTTTCACTTTCGACTGCGGTGGCAGGTTTCCTGGTCAAAGTGCAACAAATCGGGTTGAAATCCGAGCGTCCCTTGCAGGCGGCAAGCAGGCTCCATACTTACTAACCCGCTCAGAACAACTCAATGTTTCGATTTCCGACGTGCCAGCCCTGATCATTACAGCCGATCCGTCCAACGTGATAGCTGTCGGTGGGAGCGACAGAAGCGATTTGTTCATACGGTTTTGCGCTCGTGCTGAGGGCAACAGTGAAGCCGAAGCGCGTGAGCGGCTTCAACAAATCGCTATGACTCGGCGGGGTGGCGTCGTTTCACTCAGTCGCAGTACTTTCGACCCCGGACACCTTGCAATGAGTCACCTTCTCTTGGAAGCGCCGACACATGTGCAAACGGTCGTTCATGCATCGAGTGCACCTGTCGAGATTCGAGATATGAACGGTCCAGTGCGAGTCACTGCCTCCCATGCGCGTGCCAAGATTTTGGAAACGACAGGACAAGTAGACGCCAACGCATTCGTGATTGATTTCGCCGGGTCACGCGGCAGAATTTCCTTGAACGCTGAGGCCGAAATCAATTTGAGGATTACGGCATCCAAGTTTGAGGGAACGCTCTTGGCGTGGGCGCAGCGACCGGTCCGAATGCTGGTACCCTTAGGATTCCAGACGCCATTTCAGGCGATAGTGAACCGATCAAAGGATTTCGTCTGTCGGGCTGACCTCTGCACGACGATAAAACATCAACGGAAGAACGGTTTCCATGTGTTCACTCATATAGGCGATGGCAGCGCGGCCCCCGAATGTGTCCACTTGCGCTCTGAACAATCGACGATTGTGATTGATACTTTTTCCGGCAAAAACTAGATTGCGAACCCTTTGAGGTGGGAAGGTCCTGATTAACGCGCTTACCGGAGAAGTGGGTCCCAGTACCCAACCATGCGGAGGTATGCTGCGAAAGGACGGCTCATTCTGCCCAGTTCTTTCGCGACCGGTGCTTAGCGCCTTCTTCGAGGGCCCGAAGCAGCTTGCTTGCTTTCATGAAGGGTGTGTCTCGCGAAGCCCAAGGGACCAGAATATCTGGAGTGACGCCGTCATTTCCGTTCGAACCGTCCTTTCGCAGTCCGACGCAGTCGGGCATCTTTACCTGAGCGTGAGAGTGCGTGAGGGTCGTGGGAATGCCTCCATTCGTGAACCCGCAACCGGCTCCTCCCGTCAACTCCCCCACAATCGTGGCCGCTCCGTTGTCTTGCAATAGGGAGGCAAAGCGTTCGGCTGAGGACCAGGTGTGCCGGTCAACAGCAACGTAAAGGGGGAGGCGGTGAGCGTCTTCAGAATATTCGTATCGAAGCGGGTGAAAGAGCGTTGTTCGGGATTCGAATGAAGCGAAGGAGCCGGGTTTCGCATATGGCAAAACGCCGCTCCAGAACAGAATGTCGTCTACTACCAGCGAACAGTCGAGCTTCCCTTCGCGAAAGGCGGGGCTGCGATCGCAAGATTCCTTGCCACGTGCTATCGCCGAGCGCAAGCGAGTCGCCGCCTCCTCCAATACAGCTTTCGGCTCCGCTCCGCTTTTCAGATCAGCTTCGACACTGCGCAGTTGGATTTCTAGTTCCGTCGTCCAATGCTCGTGCTTGATGAATCCTCGGTGGTCCTCAACCAGAGGCACGCTGCTCAATGACCTTACGACCGCCTCATTCCAGTCCGATCCACCGCCATTGTCTGTAACGTCAACAAGTAGAGCGGATGCGCCTACACTACGAAACTGCTGCGCGCGTTTGACGATTTCCGCGGTGAGCCGATTAGCAGTCCCGAGGGCAATGTCGTGTTCGCAGTGTTCGTCGCACTTGCCTTCGTCCGCCAAGCGCATTTCTAGAACCGCCTGCTCGCACTCCTCGGGGAAGGCGTGCTCATTCAACAAGGCGATACGAATCAAACCCAACTTAGTGCCGTTCTGCAGTGTGAGCAGGCCGCCAGAAAATAGTTCTGAGCCTTTGCCCCCGAGGGTCCTGAAACCCGGAAACAACGAGAAATCGATGCCGGGTGCGGAAGATGCTTTGTAGCCTAAACGGCTGCATAGAGAGCCGTCGGCCGTCGTTTCAGTGACGGGAGAAGAATCCACGGGCTTGGGCCATGCAATCGAGAGGTGCCCGTCTCCGAAGGAGTCAAGAAATTTTTCAAAAATACGGTGTGCCGCTTGTTCATCGCTAGCCTGTCTAAGCCTCTTCTCCATATCCTGCCGAAGGCTTGGTAAATCCATGCGGCGTTCGTACATGGCCCACTCAAGATCCGCATAATGTGAGGCCATTGCATCAGTTAGTTGCTGAAAATCTTCGAGCCACGGTTGGGGATCGAATTGGGTAGTGGAGGCAGCGGCTCTATGGCTTGATTGGGACTGTATCGTGTTAGGCGTGACGACAACATGGATGAGCCAAACCAGGGCGATGACGAACCACGTGCGTGTCATAGCAATTAAATTAGCACGTCTCAGTGGCAAGTCTGCACGAACCATGGGAAAAGGTCGGAGCTACACGGCCTCGCGCCTTTTTCGCTGGCTGTCACTAAAACCGCCTCACGCAGAGGCTGGTACTATGAGGCACATGTCCGGTAAGCCGACTTACGAGGACCTAGTCGGACTACTGGGAACAGGAGTAAGATAGCAGCCACGCTACAAATGCTATGTCAAGCTGTCTGGGAACTTTGTGTCAGTCGAGTTTGCAATGACACGCCTAAGCTTAGCGGTTCTGCTGCTCCTGCCTTTTGTCGATGTCCAAACCAACGCTCAAAGTGCGTTGCTTGCCGCGCATCGGGGAGGCCGCGTCGAAGTCCTTGATACGACCACTCTTCAATCTTTGGGTTCCATTAAGGTATTGCCTCAAGCGAGCGGCGTGGCGAGTGACCGCACGGGAATCGTATTTTTGCTGGCAGGACTTGCTCCGGAGTATACGGGCTGTTGCGCGCTCTACGCAGTCGACCTGGGGACTCGTGTGATGACCAAACTCCTCGAGCCCGCTTCCGGCATCGCTGTCTCCCCGGACGGCCAGCATGCTCTGACCCAGCGAGGAAACACCGGAATCGAAGCCTTTAGCGTGCAGACCTTACAGCGGGAACCGGCGGTCCCCCGCTCCATTGGCCCGGGTGTCTACAATTTGCGCTTCTCGTCTGACGGTCGTCTGCTCTTTGGCGTCTCGAATTTCCCAATGCCCACACTGGACATTTTCGATTTCGATCGGCGAAAACTGGTGCAGCGATTCGATGTTCCCCAAAGTCTCGCTGTTCTTGGAGCATGGGTTAGCAATACCTACTATTTGTATGGATACCGCAAGGGCGCTGGGGAGCTGTGGCGAGTCAAGGCAGATAACTCCGCGCTAGAGGGTCCGGTTAAGATCGATTTCCCCGATGTGGCGCCAGGGTGCAACAGTCAGGTGCAAGAGATGCTCGGCACTGGGATTCGACTCTTCCTCTATGAACTGTTCGGAGCCAAGGGCGATAGGCGTGACGCTTGTGGAAGAGAAATTCCAGGAGGCTTGCTTTCGGTCGATCCCCAAACAGGCCGGATACTGGCTCATTTGGCGCCTGACTTCCATTTCGCCTCTCTGATTTCAAGCCCGGATGGCAAGGAGCTGTACGGCATTGACGTGAGGGACCCGAGCTGGAGGTCGGTCGGCCTAGTGCGTTTAAGTGCTGCAACCGGTGAAGTTCTTGCAATGCGAGATCTGCCACCCGATATATGGTTCATCAACCTTGCAACCATTCCTAACAAGCTCCTGCCAAGCGGCTCGTTAGAAGTGACAATAAACCCTGTCAAGTCCCGATAAACGCGCTTGTGGGAGGTTGCGAATTAACGAATATTCCACCAGTAGGCGCAAAAAAAAAGCCGGAATCCTGGTTCCGGCCTAGTGGATCACGAAATGGTTGCGGGGGTCAGATTTGAACTGACGACCTTCGGGTTATGCGATCTGACTCAGCTTTCGCTGAGAGTCGGACCGTACCTTCATCCCGCGTAACGGGATGCTCGCCATCCAGTCTCTACGCCTTCCTCGATGTTCTGAGGCTTGGTTCGGTATTGCCCTAGCCGTACAGCGGGCTTTAGGTTCCACCGACTTTGACGAGTGATCTTCCCGCACATTGCTGTGCGGACGCCCATTTTTGCCGAAGCGGGAATTGAACTACCGATCCCGCTCAGCGGGTTATGAGTTTGACGATCACTCTCTAAGTCCCATTGATTCGGTTGCCCTTACAACAATGAGACCCCCGAAATCGTCGCAAATAGGCCAAGTTTTGGACCCCAGTTGGACCCTGGAATTTGGGGTGAACCCTCAAGATGGCACAATTTATTTGGGCACTCTTGGGTCACTAAAAAATCCAAGACGACCGAACATACACGCCACCTAGAACCCCGTTTCTGGATAACTTCCTGTTTACCGATCATCCGGGGCTTATCTCATGGCGACCCGAATCGAAATATCTAGGGCGGTTATTGGCAAGGTCGGGGATACCCAGCCAGTTTCTTCGGCTCTATCAAATCTTCTTTGAGCAGACTACTGTGCATCGGCTCTTTCGCGGCGGCCTTCCATCAAAAACAGGGCGAAGTCCGTGGCAAGGGGCTCGGCGGCAAGCTGCCGCATCATCAGCGCGACTTGACCCCGGTGGTAAGTGGAATGGTTCGCCAAATGTTGCATGAGGTGCGCCAGACTGATTTGTGTTGCGCGAAGAGGAAGCATCCTTCCCAAGGATTCGTTTGTCAGGCGATTCACAAATTCGACTTGTTCTTTCTCGACTTCCGCCCACCTTGACTGCACCGCAGCGCAGTCAGGGAACGCATTCGGATCAAATTGCGCCCAGTGCCGCGTCCAGAAATCCCAGACGAAGGTGGGGCCGGGGGAGGGTTCCTTCCAACACTTTAGCCAACCCCACTCGCCGCCAATGATGTGCACGAGCGTATCTCGCACAGAACGCAAGCTGCCGCCCAGATCACGCGTGAACTCCTCTGCGTCGAGAGTGGAGGCCGCTTGCAAAACCCTGTTGTTCGCCCAGCGGTCGTATTCGTAGAGAAGCTGAATGTCATCTTTAGTCATGGTGGTGGCCGGCCTCTGCTGCGGGCAATTTTACCTTGCCGCGGGCATTCGGCAAGACCCTGCATGCGGTCGTTTCTGGCACCTTGGTGATTGTGACCGAGTCACGG
>Ga0210386_10004261_pt1 | contig 11862 bp, 12 predicted proteins | sample IncBWH32OmetaG_FD_160091 | JGI IMG/M metagenome (GOLD analysis project Ga0210386, IMG submission 160091) | Forest soil microbial communities from Barre Woods Harvard Forest LTER site, Petersham, Massachusetts, United States - Inc-BW-H-32-O ... | reverse complement strand
TGCGAATGATGACATTCGCACCAGGATCCAGGCGAATGTCGCTGTCGGCGATGCCAGCGGTATCGCGCTGCTCCTGGCCCGGGACTGCCTCGCAGTCATCGGACCGCATCCCAAAGACGAAGAGTTGCTGCCGAGCAACTTAGAAGTGTGCAAGCCTGGTGGCAGTCTTCAGTGTCGGAGCGGAATGTTCTCCTGCGAACTACACGCGCTTTAAATACGAATACGCGATCGGCTGAGCTTCGTAAACGGCCTTTGTGGTCGATCCTTTGGAAAGTGGAAAAGCTGTCGTTCGCTGAGGCTGGGAACAGCTCATATCGAGACGACTCAGGAAACGTGATGCCAGAACCGCTCACCGTCGGGTAGCTCTACATCGACTTCGCCGAGCCACCCCCACGGATTGTCATAGATCGTCCGCTCGCCGAACGTTTTCCACTCACTCGATCCGTTGACCGCATCACTCACGTCTTCGACACTAGCGCGTCTCTCGCCTGCTGTGAACTCAGTGTGAAAGATTCAACCATATGAGCTAGTGTGCTACTTTACGATAGCTTCAGAGAGCTACCTCCATCGCCATTCCGAACTCGCCGTTCAGTCGAAACTGACTGTTAGGCGTTGGGTGGCCACCATGATTCATTGGCGATTTCTAGGAGCGGACGCTGATTACTTGCAAAGAACTGCAGACATCTGCGCTCGGCTAGATCGATTACCGAACAAGGATGGAGGTCTCTCTTGCCAGATACTTCTCTTGCCGTTTCAATCGGCATTGAGCGGATAGCGCGCACTAGTCTGCGAATGACGAAATCATCAACTGCTGAATCCTGGGCATATGCTTTGCGAGTCAGGTCGAAGAATTGATTCCATGTGGAATCTTGAAGGACATCCATTCCTGCGTAAACAAGAGGGTTAATCTCCAAAAAGAAATTTAGAATAGCAGAGTCGTCGCCACGATAATTCTCCATGCGCTTAACAACGGTAGATATGTCGCCGTCGGTAAACCCGCATGCGCGCACGTACATCATCAAAGCTCTATCGCTGAGCTCCAAGCTCATGATGTCGGACCTCGAATGCGCCCTATATTGAATTCTATTTATCCCCTGAACTAGACGGTGGAATGATTTTTCGCTGAGCGATTCTAGGAAATTGCTAGCGGTCGATAGAAGCTTTCCGAGCGTACGCGGGCCACATATAGTGAAAGCCGCTTGTAGCACTCTAAATCTCTCGTCAAACGAAACCGAAGAGTCAAGCTGTGTAGCCCACCACTTAATTGATCCCCTGTATCTCCGTGCGGCCTGGAATCGAGAAAAAATAGTAGCAGACTCATCGTTAATAGAGAGAGTGGGATCTGTTTGTGCCGCTGGTGCCATTACGCTTACAAAAGCAGCTACTCGCACGATGGAAAAGTCTGTGCTCGTACCGAGATCTAGAACTGGTTGAAGCATCTCTTCCCAAGAGGAGAAGTAGTTACCTGGAGCCTCGTCTGACGCATTCCTCATAAATCTTATGAATCTATCAGCGATTTCGGAGATTCGATGATGCCGCGACTTTGTAAGTTTCTCGGAGATTCTGACGCCATGTCCTAGAAACATTCGGCCGGATTGATCGAGCCGAGTGAAGCCAGAACGGAACAAATCATAACCAGCCAGAGTACTAAAAAGACTAGGGAGAAGGGCAAGCTCGTGTGTGATGGACGACGAATGGATCTCCAGTTCGCCGGACAGCACGGCATGCACATACGCGTTTGTCAACTCGTCATCTGCATCGATTACGTCGAATCGACCAGCTCCTGCGAGAGTGCTGACCAATCCAGCGTCAATCCACTCACCAAGATCATCATCGGCGACAATGTCTGAGACGGAGCACTCAGAAATAACCCCCAATGCGTAACCGGTTGATAGCCATCCAGCTCGAGCCGTGAGATCGCCCCCAGGGCGTTGCCTCCACCATCTTTCGACGCGTTCGGTCAGGGGAGAATTCGTCTGGGCCAACCGGGCGACCCTGAAACGAACGTCGGAATGCTTAGTATTCTGAAGTACTTCGAAGCACCGGTTTATCAGCTCAACCCGGCCGCATCCCTCTGGAAGTATGAAAGGGCTCGCAGCTGCCACGTCGGAGCCGAAGAGTGATCTGTAGCCGTCATTTGATAGAACAAGCTCGACTGCGCTCTTTAGGCTGCGCGGATTCTGGCTGAACACCCAGTCAGCGCAGAGCGTGGCTGCCAACTCTCTAGGATAGGCCGTGAGAGCGAGATCCCCGTCCTCGCATAGCTCTTGCAGGCGCTCCACCAAGGCCGGAAGTTCTGCCTTCCTGAAGCAACCAGCATAAAAACGGGCGACATTTTGCCAGTAAGCATTCTTGGCAATCGTTGAAAATCGCTCATCGATCGTACCCGGCTGAGGATTTCCAACTGAGCTGTGAGGGGCATCCTCATACAGGAACTTTGCAGCGAAGTATTCGCGGAGAGGCTGTACTTCGAACTGATACTGGCCCTCTACTGCTCCTACGAGAAATACTACTCGCTGAGTCACGCCGCGGAATAGCGTATTTGCCAGATCGGGATCACGCTGTTCGTGGATAAGATAATTGCGTAGTACCTCAAGGAGGCGAGCCTCGTCAATCCTCCCGAGCGTACGTCCTGTCTCAGCTTCTGCGTGGAGGACCCAAGCAAGGTATCTATGAATGTCAATGAGTTCGTCATGAAACTCTTTGACATCGTCATTCTTTCCGGCTTCCCTTGCGAAAAACAGATCGACATATATGTCATACAGCGTCGTTCTTTTATCGGGTAGACTCGCACCTCTAGTGCGTATGACGCTTAGTAGAATCGTGAGCTGCATAGGGTTTCTAGCTAGCTCGCGGATGTGGATCTGATCTAGCTTTCCCGTAAGTACTTTTCTTAGGTCTGCTTTTTCTCTTGAGTTGAGGTTTTCCGCCTGCGACCACTTTTCTGCGTATTCAGCAATCAGGTTGCGCGTTAGACTCCCTAGCGACCAGGACTCGAAGATGTTTGCAGGGAAACTTGCAACCTCAGCCAGTGCAGATGGGCGCGTTGTTACCACTACTTGAAGAGAAGCGGCAGAATCCTTAAGCCTGCGTACTGCCGACGAGATTTCTTGAACGACACGGTTTCGAAGTGAGATTTCACCGACTTCATCGAGACCGTCAAGCACCATGATGATAGAACTCTTGTGTGCCACCAGATTGAGGTCATCGACGCTGAATGCTACGCCGCCAGATAGATCCGAAACAAGTGCAGCAATAAATCCTTCTAGCGATTTATTTGCACCGGGTGGTCTCTTTGCGCCTTCTTCTTCACTGAAAGGATCTTTTCCGTCGAGCCAAGTAGCGTATTCTCGGAGATCCACCTTAATTGGTAGCTTCGCTGCGCGTGGAATATAGTGGGGATTCAGGGAATTAATCTGCGGATCGCCGATAAATTTCATGCGGTACACCTGGCATATGAATTGGCCAAGTGTCGATTTTCCCTGCCCTGGGCCTCCTTCGAGGACGATGAAGGGTGAAAGATTCGCAACCGTGTCGTCTAGGAGGAGGGCCGCAGCCCCGACCCTGTCCTCTTCGGACGCTGGGGCTCGATACAGGCGTATGGGGGAATTTTTTCTACTTCCGACGTTGCCAGCCACTCGCTCACGTACATTATCGGCGGCTTCCAGAAGGGGTCCTTGCCGCCGGGAATCAGTTTTTTGCGGAAACATGGCTGGCACATCGATGAAAAGCTTAATTAGATCATTAGTGAGCTCTAGCTGTTGAAATCGGACTTTGCTATCCTCTTCATGCTGCTCTACAATGAAATTGCGCAGCGCCATGTGTCGGCTGCTGCCATAAGCTTCAGAAAAAAGATCAGCCAACGCGGAAAAGACATCCGTGGCTCGCAAAATCTCTGGATAAGCCCAGACTACCTGAGGGCGCGCCTCGCATCGTCGATCTAGATCGTCTCGCCACCACATACGTCCTGGTACTGATAGAGAATCTGCAAGCAAAGTGTTTGCACGATCCATTGTCCCGGCTTCAAGATAAGCCGTCCCCGGGACATTTGTTATAAGAATGTACTGGCTTACCTCATATCCTTGCTCAATAAGCCTCTGCACCTTCGGTGCTTCGCCAGAAATGGTGGACTCAAGCCAGGCGTGAACATCTTTAATTTTTGCGGGTTCCCGAACAAATTTGACTTGGAACAGTCGAACGCTTCGAGATTTCATGTTGGTGCGGACAACTTGCAGTGCATCCCGGCCGCCGTCTCGTTGGCCGACAGGGTAACATGTTGTATTGGGGAACTCAGCGACGATCAGCGCTTGACAAAGCTGCTGGAACCGCTCTGGATCTGATTGTTCGTAGTAGAAGCTGTTCATTGGCCACCCCCGGACTTATTCCCAATTGCTAGACGAAGTACTTTTATGTTACCTGCCTAGATAGTCAACAAAAATAAACATTTTTACAATAATATGCCGTCACCAGTATAAGTGCTGGCTGCGGCGTAGTCATCAGATGTCCGTGATTACCTTTTAGTGTGGTTTGACCTGGTTTCGCAATTATCTATTCCCTCTCGTAGGGGGATGGCGACGCCCGTGCGGTAGACGGGCATAGACGAGTCCACAAACGTGACGGAGTTCCCTGTCTGTCGCGTTGTCTTCTTCCGGTGCTCGCGGCCGTTGCCGAGTTAAGCATTTCTTAGAATCGAGTAGGGGCCGGGGTTGCCCCGCCCTCTCTCACACCACCGGACATGCGGGCCCGCATCCGGCGGTTCGTCAAGCCGTCTGGTTGAGACGCTGCCTGGTCTGGCTCAGGGCCTTGAGGCCGAGGTTGTCCCAGTAAGTGTTGGGCAGGGCCACGCTGAGGATCTGGGAGCCCGCAACCCGCCAGTACCCCTTGCTGCAGGGATTCGCCTCGAGCTTCCTTCCCACCCGCCTCACGACGACGCAGTTGCCTCCGGCTCGGAGTTAGCACCACCTCTTCCTCTAGGGGACTCCCAACCCCCAAGCGATCGCCCATGCCGGGCGTACTCAAGGCGGCGGCGCTCCGCGCCGCCGCGCCCGCCACACTCGCGCTGGGCTGTGGCCCTGGAGGGCCCGACCCGGCGCGGCGTGGCGGGCAGGCTGTAGCAGAGCACCAGGCCGATCAGATGGGGTCGCTTGGTGCCACGCCTGTCAAGGCGGCTCCTACTGCCGCACCGCTTCCGGTGCTCGGACGCTGTGCGTCCTGCGCTCCGGGGCGGCTTGCCACCAGATAAAAGACATCGGTCAGCGGTGGTCGAGGGGGGCACAGAGGGTGCGTAGCTACAGGTCAGCAGGCGAGCTCCCGGGCCATTAACCCCGGTAATCAGGGGGTACTCACGGTAACTCGCGGAACCATGAATCCGCAGGTCATGGCCTGTTTAAAGGGTGAACCGTTCAAATTCCCAAGCTGACAGTGCGGGTTCGATTCCCGTCATCCGCTCCGATTAAGAACTACTATTTAGAAGACGATTTATCGAACTCGCACTCGCAGCCATCAGGAACCCTGCTTCTTACCGCATGCCTGGTTCGTGCCCGATCGCTTGAGTTCAGCCCGATCGCTTGAGTTCAGTCTGGGCGTTTGCCCATCGCATCGGAGATCGCGGTCACGGTCCATGTTGCGGTGCTGGCAGATCAGCGCTGCCTTGGGCGACGGTGTCTTCGTCCGGCTATTATGCGACGCTCCCGCGAGGCGTCCCGGCGACAGTGGCGAGGTACTCGCGCAGTCTCTGTGCACGTGGCTGGCCGACGTGGAGCTGAGCGCGGATTACGCGCACCGAGGGAACCCGGTCCGCCGTAAGCTGCTGCGCGAACAACTCGGCCGCCTTTTCCTGTAGCGGGTCGGCTTGGCGCGCGGTCTCAGGCGTGATGTCTCCGGATACCTGGGAACTCCGGATGACCATCATGAGGAGTTCGTACGAGCCGACCAAGGCAACCGCTGGCCAAGCGGCCACCGTAGCGCCGGCCAGTCCGTGCCCCAGGCCGTGGGCGACGTTAGCCGCGAGGGTCGCCACGATTCCCAGGCAGAGGAGCCATCGCGCCAGCCCGGGAACCACCGTCATGCGGCGTGCTGAGTCAAGCATCACCATCGAGCTCGCGTAGATCAGGCCGTCCACCGTGAGGGGGACCATGCGCGCTGTCCAGCCTGACTCACCGTGCGCCCGCACCAGGTCGTAGGCGTGTTCGTAGGACGCTACCGCAGCCACCGCCGCGACGCCGAGCACGGCAAACGCAGTTGACCACCTGATAACCCGATCGGCCGTCATCATCGGGCACTGCCAAGCACAAACGACCTGGTCAGGGTGAGTGTGCTATGCCCAATTGGTAGGCCTTGGTCCTCGGACACACAAAACCGCGCACTTTCCCTTAATCTGCACCCGCTTGAACACGTGGCCGGATGCTCTCCCTCTCCCGGGAGATCGCACCGGCCTGCGTGGTCAAGCGGCGCTTCGAGTGCCGGGAGGGGCGGGAAATCCCCGCAAGCGCACCGCCTGACCACCTCCGCCCACCGCCTTGCCGCCGTCATCGCAGCTGGCCCTGCCCTCTTGCTCCCCGGGAGGTTGCCGTGACCCCGCGGCCTCTCGCCCCCGTGATTCTCTCGTCGGCCGTCCCGGCCACCGGCGGCATACCAGGCTGGCCGGGGGCCGACCGCTGCACTCCCGGATCCGAAGGCTTCATACTAGGCATCCAACACCGGTACGCGTTCCGGTAACAGTTTTGGTGCGAGTTCGGGTAACATAGGGGCGTAACGAAGGAAGGTTTGCTGATCATGTACCCCAATCGAGAGGTCTTCCCAGAAGCGCCGTTGGCATTGGTCGTCGCCGAGATGCGCTTCACCGACGCCGCGCGTTTGAGGCAACAGCAGACGAAGGACGAACTTGCTATTGCCCTGGAGGAGCGGTTCCCCTTCGCCGAGCCGCTCCAGCAAACGGACTTCAATCTCACACCCACTGCGCCGCCGCAGGTCCAGCAGCGTATCGGCGTGGTGCTCAAGAACGCCACGAGCACCGAGATGCTCACCATCATGTCGGAGTCGGTGACCTACGAAACGACCGGTTACACCAACTTCGACGATCTCCGAGAAGCGGTCGCCGCGGCTTGCGATGCCCTCGTCGCAGCGAAGGTACGGCCAGCCCTACGACGAGTTGGGCTTCGTTACATCGACGAGGTGCGGGTGCCGGAAGCGATCATCGACGTCCGGCAGTGGGGCAAGTGGATCGACCATCGCCTCATCGATCCCCTCGAGGTGGGGCCCGACGACGTTCCGGCCACGACCATGCAAAGTGCCAGCACATACGACCTGGGTGATGGGAAGGGGCTCAACTTCCGCTACGCGGCGCTGAATCAGGGAACCATCGTCGTTCCTCAGTTCCTCAAGCGGCCCGCCGTCGAGTCCGGCCCCTTCTTCGTCCTTGACTTCGATGGCTTTCACGATTTCACCAGCGGTCCGGCCGTCCCGTTGACCTGTACCGCGGTCCGCGAGAGCCTGTCCGCCGTCCACATCCCTTGCGGCACTGCGTTCCAACGCTCCATCACCGACGAAGCCCGCGCGCTTTTCCGAAGAAGTCACCCATGAGCGTCACTGCAGGTGGCCAGCCCACAGGCGCTTCCGCAGGCGCGGTCTCCGATTACGCCACCGCAGCGGCGACCTCAACCCACGCGTTGTCACTTCAAGCTGACTACCTGCGCACTGCGGTGGAAGCGCTCGGCGGCGAGGTACAGGCGTTGCACGGTGAAGCACGCGAACTTGATCTGGCTGATCGTGCCTTCCAGAAGACCAAAAAGTCCGTCCCCAGCCTGCTTGACGAACTCGCTGGCGAACGTGGCATGGGTTGGTCCGACATCGCCGAGGTTGTCGGAGTCAGTATCTCAGCCATCCGAAAGTGGCGAAAAGGCGGAGACGCCAGTCCCGAAAGCCGATCGCGGTTGGCCCGGATCGCGGTCTTGCTCGATGTCCTTCAGGAAAAGGGACTCGTCGAAGACCCCGCAGCCTGGATGGAAGTAGACCTTCCTTTGGAATCCGGCTACTTCATCCGCCCGCTAGATCTGTACCTCGAAGGCCACGTCCAAGCGCTGATCGACCTGGCGGAGCAACGCCGGACCGTTGCGCAGGTGCTGGATGAGGTGAGGCCAGGCTGGCGGGCCAGCCGCAGCGACTTCGAGGTGTTCATAGACACGGACGGCGACAGGTCCGTCCGACGACGAGACGAGTAGCCCGAAGGTCATGGACCAGATCGAACCGGACTCGCTCTACGACGAGCGCGGAAACGTCAGTTGGGCACGCCCACTCCTGCAGGGAGACGTGTTCGACGGCATCATCCTGCCGGGCTTCGGCGACCAGCCGAGGAAAGTTCAGATCATCAATCACCCCTGCGCGATGAGAACCGGCGCGGACCTGACTCCGCGTATCACCGTCGCTCCCGTTGAACGACACGCGGCCGTGACCGGGCGTGGGTGGGACGGCAACCTGCGCGTGATGCCGCTCCCGGACCTAGCCGACGGGACACAATTCGCAACGAAGTTCGTCGACATCACTGCCGCCTCAGCTGACCAACTCACGCGCCCCCGACGCATCGCCACGCTGTCCCACCAGGGCATCTACGTACTCCAGCAACGGGTCGTCAAGCACTACACCAGAGTCGAGATGCCCCTTGAACTGCTGCGGCGCGAATCCGCAGCAGTCCTCACGGAGTCGGTGCTGCAGTGGGAATGGATCGAGGATGTGCTGACCGAAGCGGAGCTAGCCGACGAGTCCGCTATCGAGGCCGAAGCCAAGGTGTTTGACGCCTGGCTGGGGCAAGGAGACCCGTCACGTAGGGAACTCCTTCGAAACGACGTCCATCACGCCGACGTGCGCAGACAAGCACGAAGGGCAGCCCAAGACCGGTCTTGGTCCCGCTAGGAACAAGAAGACGAGAAGGCATCATGGAGCACCTGCGCTTCGATCTGGGCAACCTGAAGAGAGGTTCCACAGTCGTCGTGACCCTCAAGAACCAGGCCAACGTCCAACTGATGTCCCAGAGCGAGTACAGCAATTACGCTGCCGGCAGACGCTTCCGGTACCACGGCGGTCGGGTTACACGATCACCCTTCCGCATCTCCGTCCCGTCGCACGAGCACTGGGTAGTAGCCATCGACCTAGGCGGCTACGCCGGGCGCATCTCCGCTAGCGTAGCCGTGGAGCCGCCGCCTCGCGGTTTCCTCCCTGAGGCACGATCCCTTGAGGCTAACCCCGCCTCCAATGTCGCGGTCCGGGCAGCCCCCGAAGAGCCAAGAGGGGATCTGCTGGGCGGACAGACCTGGGATGTGTTCATCAGCCATGCCAGCGAGGACATGGACATCGTCGCCCGCCCTCTTCGTGACGCGCTCAGAAAGCTCGGGGTCACCGTCTGGCTCGACGAGGCAGAGATGCGGATTGGCCACAGTCTCCGCCGCAAGATCGACGACGGCATTCGCTCCAGCCGTTTTGGTGTCGTGATTCTTTCCGACTCGTTCCTCACTAAAGGCTGGACTAACCACGAGCTCGACGGCTTGGTGACACGCACGGTAGCCGGACAACAGTCACTGCTGCCAATCTGGCACGGCCTGACTGCCGACAAGGTCATGAACTACAGTCCATCGATTGCCGACAAGATAGCCATGAACACTGATGACTACAGCATCGAAGAGATCGCTGAGCAAATTGCTGCGGTCGTAAACGACGACTAGGTGAGCGACACTGATCAGTTCGGGGCCTGAAGCGTGTGTACCTGGCTGTGAACGAGGAGATCGAGGCGCGGGAACCGCTGGCGCAAAGCCCATCGCGGCTGCCTCCCGGCAGGTCACATCCAAACGATTATCTAGTAACTGTCCGCTATCTATGCGCGAGTCGGGTCTGTCCGCGTGAGGTCGGGTTCGGATAGTTCGCTGAAGCGCTCGACGGCACTGCACAAAGTTACCGCAACATGCCAATCGTTATCCAGTCTTTATAGTCGCCATCCTGCATTTCGTGCTGCGAGACGACCGAAGGGGTGAGGAGGTGACTAATGCTCATTCGCTGCGGGGCATGCGCTCATCCCGGCCCCCACGCAGTCTCACTCGCGCCAGGGACGGGTTATCCGGACAAGTGCGAGTCATGCCCATATGCCGAGCCACGTCTATAAGTTGCGAAAGGCAAGAGCCGGATACAACATAGCGTTTTGAACGGCCTGTGGCGCTGACCACAGTTTCTGTGGTCAGCGCCATGCCTGGAATGGTGGCGGGTGTCACTGCAACGTGCGGCCGTCATAAGGCACCTGGCCCGAACGAGCCTGTCCGTCGAGCCCGCCCGGAAGCCATTGGCGGTGCACGGCGACCTGTACTGAGCAAGTCATCAGGTGGTCGACCGCATGTGACCTTGCCCCGGTTCGCCGGTCAAATCGGGCCAGGCTCACTGTAGGGGTCCAAGAGTCTGACAACGGCATGGGGCCTTACCTTCACGTGGACGGCTGGACCCCGTGGCGGTACCACCTGCCCGATGCGGAACTCAGCAGGTACTGCGAAGCCTCTGACGCTCTGATGACGAAGCTGGACCGTATGCCGCCCGGCTCGAAGCTGATCGGGCATGTCTTTCAGACCGCGCAACCTATGTGCCAAGGTAGAACTGTAACTTAGGGGGCAACCATGGTCGGGCTGATCATCCTGGTCACGTTCTTCGCGGTCGTTATCGTGGCGTACGTCAGCTTGGCCGCATCCGGGCGTATGAAGAACGTCAAGCCGGGCCCGATGATCACGTACCACAAGATCGGATGCCGCAAGCCAAGCAGCCACAGCGGCAAATGCTACTAGTACTCCAACCTGACTGAGTGATCTTGTTGTCGCTGGTAGCGGTGGCGGCGGACTCATTTGCTGGTGGCGATGGCGCCATCGTGACCAACGGCGGGCGTGCTGCTCGTCACGGGTCGCCCCTCGAGCCTTGCCCGTTAGCTCGGCGCCGCTTCCCGCAGAGTGGTCACGCAGCGACCCTTTCCAGCCGCGTTACTGCCGCGGCGAGGTGGTCCCGCAGCCGCTGAGCCCGGGGCTGTCCGACGTGGAGCTGCGCGCGGATGGCGCGAACAGACGGGACGCGATCGGCTGCCAGCTGATCAGCAAATACCGCAGCCGCCTGGTCTTGGAGCGGGTCCGGGGCCTCCGCCTTGCCGGGTACCTCACCGGGCACCGTCTGAGAGTTGCGGATCACCATCATAAGCAACTCATAAGAGCCGACCAGCGCGATCGCTGGCCACGCGGCCACCGCCGCGCCGATGGGCCCGTGACCCAAGCCGTGCGCGACGTTAGCCGCCAACGTTGCCGTGATGCCCAGGCCGAGGAGCCAGCGCGCCAATGCCGGAACCTGTGCCCTGCGACGCGCCGAGTCCAGCATCACCATCGAACTCGCACAGATCAGCCCGTCCACCGTGAGCGGGACCATGCGTCCCGTCCAGCCGACCTCGCCATGCGCCCGCACCAATGCGTAAGCGTGCTCGTACGACGCCACCGCAGCGACCGCCGCAACGCCAACCACGGCCAGCGCGGTCGTCCACCTGATGACCCGTTCAGCCGCGGTCATCGCACACCACCGTCAAGCACGAACTCGCAGCTCAGCAGACATGTGCTTTGGCTTTTCGGTGCAGACAGTCCTCGGACACCCAAACGCGGGAGATTTCCCCTAAACCAGGCATACTGTGATGGTCTTCGCGGCCCTGATTGTACCTACTCGCAGCGTTCCGGTGGCCTGGTCATAGGTCAGGACGATCTCGTTCGCACGCAGGTACCCGACCGTTTCCTCCGGGCTGACCGCGGGCCGGACGTCCGTGCCGCAGCGGGTCCGGCGCCTTCTTCGCGCCTCTCCCCGCCTCCC
>Ga0210386_10004260_pt1 | contig 11864 bp, 8 predicted proteins | sample IncBWH32OmetaG_FD_160091 | JGI IMG/M metagenome (GOLD analysis project Ga0210386, IMG submission 160091) | Forest soil microbial communities from Barre Woods Harvard Forest LTER site, Petersham, Massachusetts, United States - Inc-BW-H-32-O ... | reverse complement strand
AGGCCTGTAGTTCACCCCTTCAGGGGTGAGGCCCTCCAGTACGTCGGCAGGGTCGTGCCAAGGTAACGAAAACACTCAGGCCTGAAGGCCTGAGCTACAGGCGACGATCTATCGTTTCGCGAGCTGGGCGGCGAAGTGGAGATTGCGGCCAAAGAGTTGGGAGAAAGGAAACGGATAGAGAGGGAGAGCGGTGGAGAACTTCGTGACTTGCAGCCTGCACGAAACGAAGTGTTGCTCCCACCGGCCGCGAGACTGATAGTTGTAAGTTAGTGTGACGCCGTGGGGACGGTTGCCGACCCAGTCCATGGCGCGCAGCGTCGCGTGGTCGAACGAATTCTCGCTCAAGTGGTCTTTCAGGATGACGCAGGAGCGCGTGACGCGCGCAGCTTCGCGCAGGAGTTGCGTGACGTCTGTGGTGTGGTGGAGCACATCAACGAAGAGGCAAACGTCGAAGGACTGATCGGGAAATGGGAGCTGCGAGCCATCGAACGCTCGACATGGGACCTGGCAACTTGGCCGCGGAATCACTTCCACACCTTCGATGGCTAGCTCCGGGCGGCGCTGCGCAAGCAGGCTGGCAATGGTGCCGTCTCCACAACCAATGTCGAGGACAGTATGAGCTTCAGCCGGAATCAGCGGCGCCAAGGCATCGCTAAGCACACGCGCCCGGCGGCCGAAGACGAGGGCCCGGTGGCTGCGGGCTATCCACGAGAGCGGCCAGGACGGGGGAGAGGAAGTCATCGGGTCGGCAGCACCTGCAAGTTTCTGCACATTTCGTGAGGGAGAATCCATTTCGCCAGAAAACCAAGAGTGTGGGAAACTGCGATGCGGCACTTCCCGGGTAAAACTTTAGCACAGGCTATGTGGAAAGGCATTGAAGCTCAATGAGGGAACTGATGCAGGGTTCGGCAAAGCAGGCAATCGATCCGTGGGAAGCGGCATATTTGCGCTTTGAAACGCCGGAACAAGAGATCCGGAAATTCACGGAGCGGTTGCGCAAGCTGGGAGTGAGCGAATGGCCGCGCGAATCGAATATAGTCGAGCTCTTCTGCGGGCGCGGGAATGGACTCCACGCCTTGGCGCGCCTTGGATTCAAGAACGTCGAAGGAGTGGATTTGTCTCCCCGATTGCTGGCGGAATACGCCGGAGAGGCGCGGTGCACCGCGGGCGATTGCCGCGAATTGCCGTTTGCGGATGGGAGCAAGGATGCCGCCATTGTGCAAGGCGGATTGCATCACCTGCCGGCGCTGCCGGTGGATCTGGAACGTGTGTTTGCGGAAGTGCGGAGGGTGCTGCGGCCCGGGGGGCGAGTGGTGTTTGTCGAGCCGTGGCTGACGCCGTTCCTCCGGTTCGTGCACACGGTAGCAGAGAATCCACTGGCGCGCCGCGCATCCGTGAAATTGGATGCCCTGGCGGTGATGATTGACAACGAACGAGCCACGTACGAGAACTGGCTTGGGCGGCCGCAGGAGATTTCGCAACTGGCGCGGCGATACTTTCAGCCTGAACACGAATCGTTCGCTTGGGGCAAATGGAATTTTGTGGGACGCCCGCTTCCCTGAATGGCCCAACTGCGGCAATCCGCGTAGGTAGCGACCACCCGGCGCGAAGGGCGGCTTTTTACGTCAATTACGTCGCAGGGGTCCGGTATTCCGACACTTCCACTACAAACCAGATCCCCCGGCAAACGTAATAGGGGGAAAAAGCGTGTCCGGAGAGACGGGGCTGAATGGCAGTCCGTCGGCGTCCTCTTCTTGCCCATGCAGGTGCCGGAAGCGCAGGGCATGGATGCCAATGCGTCCGACATAGTAGCCGCTGTAGATCAGGTTTCCACGAACGACGTCGCCCCTATACAGCAGCACCTGGGTGCGGAGGTATCGAACCAATCGGGAACGCGGACGAACGGGAATCAGGGGATTTGCGCGCGTGAATTCCGTCGGGGAATTTGCGCAATCCGCGAGCTGCACCACGGTCAGCATGCCGTCGGTGCGCATCTCGTCACCGGTGGCGTTCACAAACGTGTTCTGCAACTCGGGCCGCGGAAGAAGTTGCACGGACTTAACGCAGCCCGCAAGCGTCAGATCGCGGGCCAGCATGTTTACGCCACCGTCGAGATTGCGGTCCAAGTGATGAATGAATTTGTGTTGGGAGATGGAAAGGACCGCGCTGGTCTCGCGGGAATAAGCGCCCAGCCACGCGTCTTGACCAAGAACGGTTCCGTGCTCCTCCCAAAGACGGACGTGGTCGCGCCGGCTATAGCTGTTGAAACTCTTTTGCCACGTAACTTCCTGGCGCTGCCCTTGGAGATACTGCGTGGTAATCGGCGCACTGGGATAATTGGAGAGGGTCAGAAAGGCCCGAAATTCCCGCAGCACGCTGCGCGTCGAAATGCGGTCCCCATTCATCCAGCCCGCGGTCTTAAATGCCGCATCCATCTGCTCGTGTGAACCCACAAAAAGGACGTTCACGAGGTCGGCTTCTTTTCCCTTGCCGGTGTATGTGCGCGGGGTATTTTTTTGCAGCAACATCTCAACGTCACCGCGTTCGATTTCGTCCATCTGGAAAGAAACCTGCGGAAGTTCGGGCTGGTCGCCTACGTAGAGCGGTACATTCAACCGAAGGCGCAGGTCGGTGCCCGGAGGCAGGTAAATTTCCGGTTCGGGAAGAACGGTAAGCAGGCGATAGACAATCAGGCTTGGTGCACTATAGGGATTTAACGACGGCAAATGGCCCAGGCCGTCCGTAATGCGCCCTTGCGGCGTGTACGTGGCCAAGATGCCCTGGATTTTACCCTTACGCACGCTTTCCCGCGCGTTGTCCACCTCCACGACCTGTGAGGCGATCGGAAGCAGGCTTCCATCGGCGGTAACGATACGGTCGAAAATGATTTCCAGGGACGCGGTTTCATGGATAAAGCCCAGGCCAACTTTCCGCACGGCTGTCACCTGCCCGTCGACTTCGAGGCCCGCGGGGAAGACCGGCGCGCCGTCGCAATCGGGGGATTGGATGAGAACCGCGCGAACGAACGTGCCGGGCTTGGAACTGTAGGAGGCGACGGGATCGAGCAAACGGACCCAGAACGATTTCCCGGGAGGGATGTTTTCGCAATTGGCGAGGGTCGGCCGCGCGGAGATGAGGGCCATCATTGAACACAACAGGGCCACCGACAGGAGTTGGATCCGCAGAACGCTGCAGCGCGCCAATTGACGGTGGTTCCGAAACACATTTTCCGACAAGCTCATCACTCCCCAACACCACATTCAAAAAGACAGCTACTCTTTGTTTAGTGTGCCGTGAAGGGCCAAAGAGTTGGCCAAGTGGGTAAAAGAATTTTCTCAGGGTGTAACTGGCTGAGAGGACAGGTAGGTGACTCTCAGACTTGGGCAGCGGGCAAGCACCTTAGAGTTTGCAATTAGAGTCGCGGCCTGCGCCGCGGGTTGCTAAAAATTGTCCATGCCACGACGGACGAATTAGTGAGGCTCCTTGATCTCCGTGGCCGCTCCCATCTTGACGGTGCTGCCGTACCGCTTGTAGTTGGAGTAGCGGATGGTCATGCGAATGTGAATGTCGCCGGAACGAAAGTGGAGATAATCGTCGGCGCGGGTGTATACCGGAAACCAGTAACCCTTCTCAATGTTCTGGCGATAGGTGCGGAAGCGCGGAAAGACGTTTTCGTTGTTCTTGTTGATGATGTCCGGAACGGCTTTGCCGTCGGACATTACGACCTGCAGGTCGTTGTCGTCCACCCAGACCCGGCCTTGAAAATAGCGCTGCTTTTTTTCGATGGTCTTCGGAGCAACGTCGAAAATGTAGCAGGAAAGCTCGTCCACCTGCTGGCGGCCGACATAGGTGACATTGTATTTGGGCAGGTCTTCCTTGGTCAGCACAAACGGCTGGACGTTGCGCACGTCGTCCAGGTCCTGCTCGCTGAGCATGATGCGCTGCAGCGTGGGCTGCGGAGCCGAGGTGACCTTCTCAAAGCGTTTGCCGTCAGGCGTGAAGACGATTTCACTGGTCATACGGTATTCGCCGTCGGGGCGATCGTCGTCGTCAATTGTCTGGATGGAGAAGCTTTGGGTGTAGGTGTAATTGCTGCGCTCCAGCCTGAATTCGGTTTCGCGCTCGGAAAAGCGCTTGATGATTTGGTCCACAGGCTGCTTGGGCGGTTCGTTGAGAATGGGGCTGTCGCCGGGAGAATGGATTTCCTGCGGTGGCGGGGCGGAGTGGTACGTCTGGCTGGAAGCAGGCGGTGGTGGAGGCGGCGGAGGAGGAGCCTGGGTGCGCGGTGAAGCGGGATGCGGCAACGGCCCGGGATCTTGCGCGAGAGCGGTGGGTGCGATGCCGAAATAGAGTGCGCCTGCCAGAAGAAGCGAACTGTAGACTAATTGTCTGGTCCTTGGAGCCACAGCAAACCTCGCAGGTGGATGGTTTATATCCTTATAGAGTTTACCTCAAGGCGAGGGGTTGCATGGCGTTCAGGTGGAGCGCCACTTAAGAAACACTGCCGCGAGCGGCGGCAGGGTGAGGGCGAGCGAATAGCGGCGGCCTTGCCATGCATGTTCGCCGGCGTTCATGCCGCCGAGATTGCCGACGTTGGAGCCGCCATAGGTGGCCGCGTCGGTGTTCAGAACCTCCTCGTAATGCCCGGGCCGGGGCACCCCGATGTGGTAGCCATAGCGGACCACGGGCGTGGCGTTCAGGATAACGATGAGCATGTCGTCGGGATTCTTGCCCCGCCGGATGAACGAATAGACGCTGTTGTCCGAGTCGTTGGCGTCAATCCATTCGAAGCCCTGCCAATCGAAATCCACCTGGTGCAATGCGGGTTCGGAGGTCAGCAATTTGTTCAAGTCGCCGGCCAGCCGCTGGATCCCGCGGTGCGAATCGTGTTGCAGCAAATGCCAATCGAGGCTGCGTGTTTCGCTCCATTCCTGGCGCTGGGCGATTTCCTGGCCCATGAAGAGCAGCTTCTTGCCTGGATGCGCGAACTGATAGGCGAGCAGCAGGCGGAGATTCGCGAACTGCTGCCACATGTCACCCGGCATTTTGTGCAGCAGCGAATTTTTCCCGTGAACCACTTCGTCATGCGAAAAAGGCAGCATGAAATTCTCGCTGAAAGCGTAGAGCAGTGAAAAGGTGAGCTTGTTGTGATCGTAGCGGCGGTAGATGGAGTCTTTCGAAAAGTAGGCGAGCGTGTCATTCATCCAGCCCATGTTCCACTTGAGGCTGAAGCCGAGGCCGCCGAGATACGTGGGACGCGAGACGCCGGGCCAGGCCGTGGATTCCTCGGCGATCGTCAGGACGCCGGGGTAGCGGAGGTGCACGACTTCGTTGAGGCGCTTGAAAAAATCGATGGAGTCGAGATTTTCCCGGCCGCCGTAGCGGTTGGGGATCCATTCGCCCGGCTTGCGCGAATAATCGAGATACAGCATGGAAGCGACGGCATCCACGCGGAGGCCGTCGATATGATATTTGTCCAGCCAAAAGAGCGCGTTGGAGATGAGGAAATTCACGACCTCGTTGCGGCCGTAGTTGTAGACGAGGGTGCCCCAATCGGGGTGGGAACCCTGGCGCGGATCGGAATGCTCGTAGAGGTGCGTACCATCGAACTGGGCGAGGCCGTGCGTGTCGCGCGGAAAATGCGCGGGGGTCCAATCGAGGAAGACGCCAAGGCCCGCCTGATGGCAGCGGTCGACGAATTCCATGAATTCGGTAGGAGAGCCGTAGCGGCTTGTGGCGGCGAAATAGCCGAGCGTCTGATAGCCCCAAGAGCCGTCGTAGGGATGCTCCATGATCGGAAGAAGTTCGATGTGCGTGTAGCCGAGTTCCTTGACGTAGGGAATCATCTGGTCGGCGAGTTCGCGATAGGTGAGCCAGCGATTGTTTTCCTCGGCCACGCGGCGCCAGGAGCCGAGGTGGACCTCGTACACGGAAATAGGCTGCTCGAGCCAGTTTCTGGTGGGGCGATGTTGGAGCCAGTCCGCGTCATTCCAGGAATGCTTGTCGAGGCGCGCGACGACCGAACCGGTGTTCGGGCGGAGTTCCGAGCGGAAACCGTAGGGATCGGCCTTCAGCGGGAGGACATTATTTTGTGGGCCGACGATTTCGTACTTGTAGATGACCCCTTCCTCGAATTCGGGGACGAAGAGTTCCCAGATGCCGGAATTGCCGCGCGAGCGCATAGGGCTGATCCGGCCATCCCAGCCGTTGAAATCGCCAACAACGCTGACGCGGTGGGCATTGGGCGCCCACACGGCGAAGTGCACGCCGGTGACGCCTTCAAGGGTTTTTACGTGGGCGCCGAGTTTTTCGTAGGTGTCGTAGTGGCGGCCTTCGCCCATCAGGTAGAGATCGAATTCGGTGAGGAGATACGGGAAGGCGTAGGTGTCGTGCGCTTCCCAGACGTCTCCGTATTCGTTGCGAAAGCGGAGGCGGTAGCTGGACGGAGCGGGAGCCACGTCGCTTGGAGAAGGAAGAGTGGCCTCGAAAAATCCGGTGTCGCGCAGGCGGCGCATGGGAATGGGATTGGACTGGCTTGAGAGCACAGTTTGGGCTTCAACGGCGCGAGGCTGAAACGCGCGAATGGACCACCGCCGGCCTTGCGGCGAATCCACGGGATGCGGGCCGAGGATGCCGAAGGGATCGGCATTGCGCGCGGCGAGAAGGGAAGCGACGCGCGCGCTAAAATCCTCCACGGTCGCGAGTTTCGCTGGAGAAGGGGTTATGTCAGGCACGGGGCCATTCTAGCGGAAGCGGCGTGCAGGGCCAACTGGCGATGCGCAGAGTGTTGCGCCGGCGACTCGGAAAGGACTAGAGGCGGGCTTGCCGGACGGCGGGGCGCAGGATAGAGTTGGCGGGCGGCTTTTGGTTTTGATATCGCTGTGACGGTTGAAAATTCCAATGCGGAGACAATCTGTGATACGCAGAATCGCCTGGGGGGCGTGGATGGTGGCGGTGATGGGAACCTCATTTGGGCTAAATGCGGTGGCGCAAGACCGTTCACAATCGCGCTCGATGGTGATTTCGCGGGAGGGGATCGTCGCCGCGGAGTCGCCGCTGGCCGCGCAGGCGGGGGTGCGTATCTTGGAACACGGCGGAAACGCGGTGGACGCGGCCATTGCCGTGAACGCGATGATGGGCGTGGTCTCACCGATGATGAACGGGATTGGCGGCGACTTGTTTGCGATTGTCTACGACGCGAAGGCCAACAAGCTTTACGGACTGAACGCCAGCGGTTGGGCGCCGAAAAACCTGACACCTGAGCTGTTGAAGAAAAAAGGCCTGCGGGACATGCCGCAAACCGGCGTGAACACCATCACCGTCCCAGGTACGGTGGACGGCTGGCAAAAGCTGGCGGATAAATTTGGCCGCAAGAAATTGAGCGACGACCTGGCGCCGGCCATACAAACAGCGCGCACAGGCTTTCCCGTGACGGAGTGGGTGGCGATGTATTGGAACGGCACCGCCGATTACCTGCGCGGAGACGATGCCGCGGCGAAATTGTACCTGCCGCAGGATCATCCGCCGAAAACGGGCGAGATTTTCGCGAATCCGGACCTGGCGTCGTCTCTGCAACAGATTGCCGCGCACGGGCGCGACGCTTTTTATAAAGGCGAAATCTCCAATAAAATTCTGGAAACCATTCAGCGCCACGGCGGGGTGATGACGCCGCAGGACATGGCGGAATATTCCAGCGAATGGGTTGAGCCCATTTCGACCACTTATCGCGATTGGACCGTCTACGAGCTGCCGCCGAACGGGCAGGGACTTGCCGCCCTTGAGATGCTGAACATCATGGAGACGTTTCCGCTGGGCCAGCAGAAAGACTTCGGCTATGGCTCAACGAACGCGCTGCATGCCATGATTGAAGCGAAAAAACTGGCCTACGCCGATTTGAAACGGTACATCGGCGATCCGCACGGCCAGAAATTGCCGGTGGCGACGCTGCTTTCCAAGGAACATGCCGCCGAACGCGCCAAGCTAATTGATCCGGACCACGCCAACTGCGACGTGAGCGCAGACGCGCGGGTGGGAAACGACACGACCTTTCTGACCGTGGTGGACCGCGACGGCAACATGGTTTCCCTGATTCAAAGCAACTACGACCTGTTCGGTTCGGGGATCGTCGTGCCCGAAACCGGCTTCGTCCTGCACAATCGCGGCGCGCTTTTCACCCTGGAGCCGGATTCGCCGAACCTGCTGGCGGGGCACAAGCGCCCGCTCCACACGATCATCCCGGCCTTTGCGCAGAAGGGCGACACACGGGTGGCGTTCGGAATCATGGGAGGGTGGAACCAATCGCAAGCGCACGCGCAGTTCATCGCCAACATGGTGGATTTCAAGATGAACATTCAGGCGGCGCTGGAGGCGGCGCGGTTCACGAAGCGCACATTTGGCGGCTGCGACGTTCAGATGGAAAACCGGTTTTCTGCCAAAGTGCGGGAAGAACTCACGGCCAAGGGACACAAAATCGAAGTCATGGGGGCGTTCTCCGCCGCGATGGGTGGCGGGCAGGTGGTGATGCGCGACTTTTCGAAGGGCGTCAATTATGGGGCTTCCGATCCGCGGAAGGACGGGGCAGCGATGCCTGAGTTGCCTGCTCAGTAAAATACTAAGAAATGTATAAGGCGGTACTCCCCGCGACCGGTACGTTGGGGGCAGTACGGCAAAAAAATTCCGCTGTTGCGTGCGGAATGTGAACACGGGTTCCTATAAATGAAGTAGGGCACTTTCTAATCGATTTCTAACCACTGCTATATCAGCGTGTTAGCGGTCAATGTCACTGGCGAGTGACTTGCACAGCAAATAGCTTCCCTTGAGCAAGTGAAATGGGAACGCACGGCGCGAGTGGGAGGGGTCGGGGTTATGTACGTATCCAATCGGTTTGCCATGAAGTCTCTGATGATTGCCGGCACGGGGTTTCTGTTTCTGGCAGGTGCGCCCAGAAGCCGGGCGCAGAGCGACGATGTTGCCGGACAATATGTCTGTTCCGAGGCGCGTGTGGCCGGGAAGTCCGTCACCTGCACGGCGCCGCCACTTTCTTTGAAGAGTGACGGGAAGTTCGAACTGCAGGGACGCGAAGGCGAATACCTGGTCAGCGGGAATTGGGTGGAGCTGAACGGGACGGTGTTGAAGTCGCGCGCGAAGCGGGAAGCCGGGCACAAGATCGTGTTCCGGTTTACCAACAGCAAGGGCGCTTGCGAGATGATCTACGAGCGCCGCGTAGCCGAAATGGGCAAGACCAAACTAGGCTAAATTCGCGTAACGGCCCGGACCCGGTCGTAGCCCATTTTGGAGTGCGGATGCTCAGCCTCCGCTTTTGAGCATTCAACCAAAGCACTCACTTATAATTGCGCCGCACTTTCCCGTGAGTCCCAGGTCATTCCGCCTCTCCTATTTCTTCTCCATCAATTTCTCAAAAAGTCTCAGCGTGTCCGGCGCATACCCTCCGTAATGATTATTGGCGAAGGCAAAGACGCGGATCTTGCGCTTCAGGAAGTTGCGGCAGGCGTCGACCCAATCCTCCAGCTCTCCGGTGCGATCCACAATCGTCTTATCCCAGGTCTTCGTCTGTTCCTCAATCGCCTTGCGGTCGCCGAGCCAGCGGATATAAGTGAAATCCGTGGTGATGGCGTCGCCCTTGGCGAACCACTCGCGGGGACGCGGCAGCCACGGGTGATCGATCAGGGCCAGCGCGGTATTGTGCTTGCGCAGCAGGTCGTAGAGCGCCGGGCCGAGCCAATATTTGTTACGCACTTCCACACCGAAGCGGCGGTCGGCGGGAAGTTTTTCGAGGAAGGTCTTCAGCCTGGCGAGGAATTCCGCCGGCGCGGCAAACGTTTTTTTGTTGAAGTAGGGAAACTGCAAGAGGATTACGGCGAGCTTTTCGGCGAGCGGCTCCGTTGCGCGCAGGAATTCGTTCATCGTGGAGTCCGTGTCCACCAGCACGTGTTCGTGAGTGATTTCCTGCGGCGTCTTCAGCGCAAACAGAAAATCGGCGGGAGTTTTGGCGTACCAGCCCTTCACCGTGGAGATTGCCGGGATGCGATAAAAAGTGGCGTCGACTTCAAGAGTATTGAATTGCGTCGCGTAATAAGAAAGATAGTCGCGTGGCGGGGTGCCCTTGGGATAAAAACTGTTTTCCCAGCCATCCGCCGTAAACGAGGAAGTGCCCAGGCGCAAAAGAGGGTTCGCATTTCCGGCCATGCGGGAAATCATACTTCAGAGGCTACAGGATTGGGAGAGCACAAACCCCGGTCCATTTGTTGCGCTGCGGCTCAGGGCAGGGAAGCATCGTAGGCCGCCGCGGCAATTTCGCCGAGGGCTTGCCCGGCGATCTGTTGCGCGCTCTCCGGGTCCGCGGGCATCGCGACGTGATTTACATAGGCGGCAAAGGCAAGCGTTTTGCCGGACTTCGTCTGCACAAAACCCGCAAGGCCTTTGCCATTCAGCATCAGGCGCGAATTGAGCTTGTCTTCCGCGGCAAACGTTCCCGTTTTTGCGAAGACGTGGCCCGCGGCCGGATTGTCTTTTTGAATTTTCGCCAGCGTCCCGTCTTTTCCAAGAACCGGCAGGCCATTGAACAGGATTTGGAAATCCGGCCGGGTTTTCCAGTAGGCAAGATAGTGGCACATGAAATCAGGGCTGAAGAGATCGGCCCAGTCGCCGCCCGCGCCGTCGCCCTGCGAGGCGCCGGAAAGATCGAGCTTCGCATCGGTCAGAAAGGCGTGTTCGATCTTGAAGCCCGCGGCGAGCGGATCTTTTGTGTTCTTCGCGGCGAACAGGCCCAGAAAATAAAGCCCCATCCCGGCGTGAAGATTCTGGCTGACCTTTAGTGTGATTCTAATTTCTTCGCTTAGCGGCGGGGAAACATGCTCCGCCACTTGATTTTCCGGCGTGTAGAAATGCTGGAACGACAGGAAATCCTTGATGACCGCGCCGGATTTCTTCGGCTTGATTTCGATTCCCTTGGCTTGCAGCGCCTCCTGCAGCACAGCGGTTGCAAATTGCGTGGGGGAAGGGATCTGGTATGCGAAAGTATGCAGCCCGCTCCCCTGCGGGACATTTCCGGAGATGGTGATGTCCCAGGAGCCGTCGGGCCGCGCCGCGGGATCAGTGGCGTCGAACGAAAGCTTGGAATCGGTCGGGCCGGTTGCGAGCGTGTTAAGGAAGTGAAAGTAGGAAGTCTGCGGCGAGAGGCCGAACGCAACCGGATCGCCCACTTTTTCTCCGGGTGTGGCCGTGAGGTCGAGGATGTTGTCGTTGACAATGATCGAAGACATCGTCACGCCGGTACCGCCTTCGTGTTCGCCGTCGGGCATCAGGCTGCCGTCCACATAAACGTTGCCCTCGATTTTGCGAATGCCTTTGGCAGCAACTTGCGCGACGAATTCCTTGATGACGGCGAGGGGATCGCCGGGAAGAGCGGGGCCGTTGTAGGAGTGGTCTTCGTCCACGAAGGCGAGCGTGCCGTCCGGCTGGATGCGATTCGAAAGATTGGGATCGCCGCTGGCGACGAGGATGAGATTGCCTTTCAGCGTGCCGTGCTTGTCGATGGAGCCGGTGCGGTAGATGTGCGTGTGAAAGCGATAGTCGGGGCCGAGTTTCGCGAGGAGCGTGCCTTCGGTCAGGAGTTTGGTGGTGGAAGCGGGAACGAAAAGCTTGTCGGCGTTGAGAGAGTAGACGGCTTTGCCGGTTTCGAGGTCGTAAAATTCAATTCCGAAATTGGAACGCGCAAATTCCGGCCGCGCCATCACCTTCTGGATGCGCGCCTCGAGCGTATCGGTTCCTTGTGCGTGAGCGAGGATTGTGCAAGCAGAGGAAAGCAGTAGAACAGATGCGATTCGGATTCCGGCGTTTCGCAA
>Ga0210386_10004258_pt1 | contig 11865 bp, 14 predicted proteins | sample IncBWH32OmetaG_FD_160091 | JGI IMG/M metagenome (GOLD analysis project Ga0210386, IMG submission 160091) | Forest soil microbial communities from Barre Woods Harvard Forest LTER site, Petersham, Massachusetts, United States - Inc-BW-H-32-O ... | reverse complement strand
GACCCGTGGGTCGGCGCCGCCTTGCGGCTCGGTCATCGAGAAGCAGGAGAAGATCTCGCCGGACAGCAGGCCGTTCAGATAGCGGTCCTTCTGGTCCTGGGTGCCGAAGCGGGCGATGATCTCCGCGTTGCCGGTGTCAGGTGCCTGGGTGCCAAAGACGATTGGTGCCCAGGGGCTGCGGCCCAGGATCTCGTTGATCAGCGTCAGCTTGACTGCGCCGAAGCCCTGCCCGCCGAGTTCCGGACCGAGGTGCGGGGCCCACAGTCCTTGGTCGCGGACCTGCCGTTTGAGCGGGTCGACGATTTTGCGGCGCTCGTCGTTCAACGGTAAGAACTCGCAACCGGGGAACAGCACCTCCAGCGGCTCGACCTCTTCGCGGACGAATTCGCGGATCCAGTCGAGTTTCTTCTCGAACTCCGGTTCGGTGGAGAAGTCCCATGCCATATCGAATACTCCTGCTCGTTAGGGAATTCCACCGTCGGCCCGCAGAATCGAGCCGGTGGTGAAGCTGGACGCGTCGGAAGCCAGAAACAATGCCGCACCGACGATTTCGGCCGGGTCTCCGGCCCGTTGCAGTGACAGATGGCCGAATGGATTCTGCGTCGCCTGGTCCAGGTTCCAGGCCTTGCTGACGTCGGTGAGGAATGGGCCGGCCATCAACGTGTTGACCCGCACCGTCGGTCCGAAGGCCCGCGCTAGGCCTTCGGTCATGGCGTTGAGCCCGGCCTTCGACGCCGCGTAGGGAATGATGTCGGGTGTCGGTCGCAGCGAACCGGCGGTGCTGACGTTGATGATCGAGCCGCGCCCGGCCGCCACCATCCGTTCGCCGACCAACGCGGACAACCGGAAAGGACCTTTGAGATTGAGGTTGACCACCGCGTCGAACAGCTTCTCGGTGACGCTGGTGAGCTTGTCGTAAACCGGTGACATACCGGCATTGTTGATCAGCGTATCGACCTTGCCGAACCGTTCGTAGGTCGCGTCCACGAGGCTGTCGAGCTGATCCCACCGCCCGACATGGACTTGGTACGGCATTGCCGTGCGGCCGGTTTCGTGCTCGATCTGCTCGGCGGTGGCGACACAGTTGTCCAGCTTCCTGCTCGCGATCACCACGTCGGCGCCGCATCGGGCGGCGCCAAACGCCATTTCCCGGCCTAGCCCCCGGCTGCCCCCGGTGATCAGCACCACCTGGCCGGTCAGGTCGAAAAGGTCATCGGCGTAACCCATTGCGCTACCTTCTCATCGGCGTTTGGCGGATAGCGAGCCGGCCAGCTCAGCCGCCGTGGCGATCAGCTGCGGGATCATCGCCCCGAAAGCGTCCTGAATCTTCGAGTCGACCTTGCCGGTGCGTACTCCCGCGGCGTAGGTCTTTTCCAGCACAATGCCGAGTTTCCAGTTCGCCAGCACCAGGTAGTAGTCGATGTTCTCGGTCGACAGCCCGCTGACCTTCTCGTAGTGCTCGAGGAGTTCGCTGCGGGTCGGCATGCCCGACATGTCGAGATAAAAGCCATCCTCGCGCGGGTTTTCGCCGTCGTAGCCCAGCAGGCACCACGCCAGGTCCAGCAGCGGATCGCCGACCGTGGTCATCTCCCAGTCCACGATCGCAGCCAGCCGAGCCGGCTCGCCGTGCGCGAACATCACGTTGGCGAACTGGTAGTCGCCGTGCATGATGCCCGGGGTGTAGTGCCCGGGCCGGTTGCGGCGCAACCAGTCGGCGGCTTCGTCCAGGCCGGGGAGCTCACGCACCTTGTAGGCAGCCAGGAACGCCAGCCAGCGGTCGACTTGCCGTTCGTGGAAGCCGTCCGGACGGCCGAAGCCGTCCAAACCCTGGCCGCGCCAATCCACCCGGCCCAGCTTGGCGGCCCCGTCGACGAGTTCGAACGCCAAGCCCCGGCGTGCGGTCAGGTCGGTGTCGAACGGCGCTTCCCAGCCGCCGTCCATCGGACTCCACCCGTCGATGGCCCGCATCACGTAGAAGGGCATGCCGAGCAGATCGCCGGCGTCGTTGGCGGCGATCAGCTCGGCATGCGGCACATCGGTGCCGCGCAGCGCACGCACCAGTCGGATCTCGCGGAGCAGCCCGTCGATGCGGGCCGCGTCGGCGCGGGCGCCGGGCATCCGCAGCACCATGCGCTCGTTACCACGCTGGATCAGATAGAGCGTGTTCTGCGAGCCCCCGGACAGCTGTTCGAGGACGGGTTCTTCACCTGCGCCAGGGGCGCGGTTGGCGTCCAGCCAGCGTCCCAGCACGCCTGCGTCCAACCGGGAACCGCCATCGGCATCCGACATCTGCACACCCCAATCTCTGCTCGGAGAATAGCATTCTCCAGCGGCATCCTCCGCGGCGCAGTCGTCACGAATCCGCGACGCAACTGATCGCTTAGTCGCCACCAACGTGATCGACGCTGTGCAGGTCATGCTCGAAGCCGGGGAATAGCCGGTCGAACTCCTCCAGCGCCCGCAGATACCCGATGAACGGCCCGCCCCACCGCCGTGTCATGCCCAGTCACGCCGCAAACCAGCAAAGCTGTCATCGGCAGGGCCGAGATATCAGCCAACGCGCTCTCCCTTACGCTGCTCCGATCAATGTGACCAAACTGTCGCCCCGCCACCGGTGCGAGCGGAAGGGAACACGGAATGCAATTGCTTCTGGTCCGGCATGCGTTGCCGCTGCGCAGCGAACCCGGTCAAGGGGCTGACCCCCACCTTTCCGACGAGGGGCGGGCGCAGGTCGCACGGCTGCCCGACGCGCTGGCCCGGTTTCCCATCTCCCGGGTGGTCAGCAGTCCGCAGCGCCGCGCGATTCAGACCGCAGAACCGGTCGCCGTCGCCCGCGGGCTGACGGTCGAGATCGACGACCGCTGGGCCGAATACGACCGCGATCTGCCGGTGTACATCCCCATCGAGCACATCCGCGACGAGAACCCGCAGGAGTGGGCCCGCATGGCCGCCGGACAGCTGCCCAGCACGGTCGACGAAGACGCTTTCCGTGCACGGGTGCGTGCGGCCGTCGACGACGTCGCCGGCGGCGCGGAGCACGAGGACACCGTGGCGGTCTTCAGCCACGGCGGAGTGATCAATGTGGTGCTACACGAGATCCTGGGAACCAAGCGGGTGTTGTCGTTCCCCATCGACTACGTGTCGGTGACCCGGCTGCTGTTCTCCCGATCCGGTCAGGCGAGCGTGGTGACGGTCAACGGCACCGAACACGTGTGGGACCTGTTGCCGCGGAACCAGCGCGCGCCCGGTGCGCCCGGCGACGGGTGATAGACAGATCCGGTGACTTCCTCGCCGCTTGACGGGCTTGACCTGGTCGCGCTGGATGGGTACCTGCGCTCGGTCGGCGTCGGCCGTGATGGCCAGCTGCGCGCACAGCTCATCTCCGGCGGCCGCTCCAACCTGACCTTTCTGGTCGCCGATGACTCCTCGACGTGGGTGCTGCGACGCCCGCCGCTGCACGGGCTGACGCCGTCGGCACACGACATGACGCGCGAATACAAAGTGGTTGCGGCGCTCTCCGAGACAGCGGTCCCGGTGGCACGTGCGGTCGCACTGTGCGACAACGACGCGGTGCTCGGTGCGCCGTTCCAAATGGTCGAATTCGTTGCCGGGCAAGTGGTGCGCAGCCGCGCCGAACTCGAGGCGCTGGGTGACCAGCACGTCATCGAAGGTTGCGTCGACGCGCTGATCCGGGTGCTGGCAGACCTGCATGCGGTTGACCCGGCTGCCGTCGGACTGGCCGATTTCGGCAAACCCAGCGGATATCTGGAACGCCAGGTCCGCCGATGGGGTTCGCAGTGGGAGCTCGTGCGGCTACCCGATGACGACCGCGACGGCGACGTCGCGCGGCTGCATTCGGCGCTTCACCAGTCGATTCCGCAGCAGAGCCGCACGTCGATCGTGCACGGCGACTATCGCATCGACAACACCATCCTGGACGCGAACGATCCTGCGCAGGTCCGCGCCGTCGTGGACTGGGAACTGTCCACGCTCGGCGATCCGCTCAGCGACGCCGCGCTGATGTGCGTCTACCGCGATCCGTCACTGGACCTGATCATCAACACCCACGCGGCCTGGACGTCGCCGCTGCTACCGGCCGCCGACGAGCTTGCGCACCGCTACTCCGTGGTCTCCGGACAGCCGTTGGCGCACTGGAACTTCTACATGGCGCTCGCTTACTTCAAGCTCGCCATCATTGCCGCGGGCATCGATTTCCGCGGCCGCGAGTCGGGTCGCTCGGAGGGCGACGCGTCCGATCGGGTGGGGGACACCGTGGGGCCGTTGATCGCTCGTGGGCTGACCCAGCTGCAGACCTGAAGAGCTCTAGGCGCCGACTCTGCGGAACCTCACGACGTCCTCCCAGCGGTTCCCGGTCGCTTCGACGAATTCGAAATTCTCCGGTTCGACGAGGTCACGCAACTCTCGCACGTTGAGTCGGTCGGGATCGGGAAACATCTCGACGAACACCAGCCGCCCGCCGGGTTTCAGTACCTGGCCAAGCGAACGTAGGCAGGCCTGCTGGTCTGGCACCTCGCCGATCACTGCGGCCAAGAAAGCAACGTCAAACGTGTTGTCCGGGAATGGAAGCCCATCGCTTGCCTGTCCCGCGGTGAAGCCGACGCCGGACAGGCCCGCCCGTTCGAGTTGCTGTCGGGCCATCTCGAGCATTTCTGGCTGGATGTCGAACAACTCCAGTCGGCCGTCGGTGAGCCGACGGGCAATCTCCACGCTGAAGAATCCGGGGCCGGGCCCGAGTTCCAGGACGTGCTCGGCGCCCGCGAGACCGAGCTTGTCGACGATGCGCGCCGGTTTGAGCAGCGCTCGGCGCACGGGGTTATTGATCATGAACGCCGCCTGGTACGGGAACGGCGACTTTCCTTGTTGACGCGACTTGTGCAGTAGCGCGCCCACCCACGTTGATGGCATAGGGCCTCCTTAACTCGTAGTTAGGGTACCCTAAGTTATCTGGCGATGGGCGGCTACGGTCGCTCAGCGGCCAGCCGTGAGATTCTTCTTTGCCGCTCGCCGCAACTGGTACATCCGTGCCGTGCCGGCCGCCACGGTGATCAGGCCACCGCCGACCGCCGCCAGCAGGATCGCCACCCCCAGCGGCAGGCTCCCGTGCCAGCCGAGGAACGCCAACTGCGCCGTACTCGTGTTCTGGGTGATGAAGATCAGCAGCACGATGAGAATCAGGAAGCCCGCGGTCAGGGACGTCCATATGCTGGCCGTGCGGGTGAACTTCACCGCCGATTCCGGCGGCGCCGCGCTGTCTTGGCTTGGCGCGGTGGTTTGAGGTGGTTGATCGGGCGATACCGACGAATCGCTACTCATGGTGCCATCTTCACCCTTTCCGGCGCGGAAAGGTGCCGAACCCCCGCGAAACGTGGGCGTGTTGGCCCGCGGGCCCGAGTCATCGCCGTGTGACCGGCCCACTGAGGATAGTGTCGGTTGGTATGAGCATGCTGCTACGGCGCCGGTGGCGCGCGGCGGCGGGGCTCGCGGCCTTATGTCTTGTTGTCACGGCTTGCGGCAGCTCGAATCCGCTTGGCGGGGTATCGGGCAACATCAACTCGATCGTGGTCGGATCCGCTGGCTTTCCGGAGTCGAAAATCATCGCCGAAGTCTATGCACAAGCCTTGCAGACCAACGGTTTCAACGTCGGACGGCGGATGGGGATCGGCAGCCGCGAGACGTATATCCCTGCGCTGAAGGACCATTCGATCGACCTGGTGCCCGAATACATCGGTAATCTCTTGCAGTACTTCGAGCCGAATGAGACGGTAACCATGCTCGATGGCGTCGAGTTGGAACTGTACAAACGGCTGCCGGGCGACTTGTCGATTTTGACGCCGTCACCGGCGGCGGATACCGACACGGTCACCGTCACCGCCGAGACCGCAACCAAGTGGAACCTGAAGACGATCGCCGACCTGGCGGCACATTCACCAGAGGTGAAGTTCGCCGCGCCCTCCGACTTTCAGGCTCGGTCATCGGGTTTGGTCGGGCTCCGCGCACGATACGGGCTCGACATCGCGCCGGGCAACTTCATCGCGATCAGCGATGACGGTGGCGCTGTCACCGTTCGGGCGCTGCTGGAGGGCACGGTCAACGCCGCCAACATTTTCAGCACGTCACCGGCGATCATGCAGAACCATCTGGTGGTGCTCGACGATCCGCAGCACAACTTTCTGGCCGGCAACATTGTGCCGCTGGTGAATTCGCAGAAGAAATCCGATCGGCTCAAAGATGTGCTGGACACGGTGTCAGCGAAAATGACCACCCGAGGTCTGGCCGATCTCAACGCCTCGGTGTCCGGCAACTCCGGTATCGATCCCGACGAAGCGGCTCGGAACTGGTTGCGGGACAATGGCTTCAACCATCCGATCGGGAGTTGAGGCCTGGCTTGATCAGCTTCAACAATGTCAATAAGGTCTACGCCGACGGCACCGTCGCCGTCGACAGTCTGACTTTGGAGGTACCCGACGGCACGCTGACCGTTTTCGTCGGCCCGTCGGGCTGCGGCAAAACCACGTCGATGCGGATGATCAACCGGATGGTTGAGCCAACGTCCGGCACCGTCATGGTCGATGGCGCCGACGTCGCAGCCGTCGACCCGGTGCAACTGCGCCTGGGTATCGGCTATGTGATCCAGGGCGCGGGCCTGATGCCCCACCAACGGGTGATCGACAACGTGGCGACGGTGCCGGTGCTCAAAGGTCAATCGCGCCGGTCGGCCCGAAGGGCCGCCTACAGCGTGTTGGAGCGGGTCGGTTTGGACGCCAGGTTGGCCACCCGATATCCCGCGCAGCTGTCCGGCGGCGAGCAGCAGCGTGTTGGCGTAGCCCGGGCGCTGGCCGCCGATCCGCCTATTTTGTTGATGGATGAGCCTTTTTCGGCTGTGGACCCGATAGTCCGCTACGAGCTACAGCGCGAAATACTGCGGCTGCAAGCCGAATTGCACAAAACCATCGTGTTCGTCACGCACGACATCGATGAGGCCGTCCGACTCGCCGACCGGGTCGCGGTGTTCGGTCCGGGTGGATCGCTACAGCAGTACGAGGAGCCCGCGCGGCTGCTGTCGCGTCCGGCCAACGATTTCGTGTCGAGGATGATCGGTGCCGGGCGTGGCTATCGATGGCTGCAGTTCTTGGACGCAACCGAATTGCCCGTGCACGACATCCGCCCGATCGCCGAGTCCGATATCGGCGATGCGCAACTGCGCGGCGGCTGGGCATTGGTCGTCAGAGCCGACGGCGCGCCGTTGGGGTGGATCGACGCCGGCGGCGTGCGCAAGCACCGCGGCGGCGCCGCGTTAACCGACAGCGTGACGGCGGTCGGCTCGCTGTTCCGCCCGGGCGCCAACCTGAGCCAGGCATTGGATGCCGCATTGTCGTCGCCGGCAGCGATGGGAGTGGCCGTCGACAAGATGGGCAAGGTCATCGGGGGAGTGCGGGCCGGCGATGTGTTGGCCGTGTTGGAATCCCAGCCGCAGGACTAGACGTGCATTACCTGATCACTCATCTCCCGGCGGCGTGGATGCTGACGGTGATCCACCTACGGCTGTCGCTGGTGCCGGTGCTGGTCGGCGTGGCGATCGCGCTTCCGTGGGGAGTTCTGGTCTGGCGTCGACCCCCGCTGCGAAGGCTGACCACCGTCACCGCCAGCGTGGTGTTCACCATCCCGTCGTTGGCGCTGTTCGTGGTGTTGCCGCTGCTCATCCCGACCCGGATCCTGGACGAAGCCAACGTCATCGTGGCGCTGACGCTCTACACCGCGGCGCTGATGGTGCGGGTGGTGCTGGAGGCGCTGGATGCGGTGCCGCAGAAGGTGCGCGACGCCGCCAGCGCGATCGGCTACCGGCCCATCACGCGGCTGCTCAAAGTTGATCTGCCACTGTCGATTCCGGTGCTGATTGCCGGGCTGCGAGTGATCGTGGTGACCAACATTTCGATGGTCTCGGTGGGTGCGGTGATCGGCATCGGCGGCCTGGGCACCTGGTTCACCGAGGGCTACCAGGCGAACAAGAGTGACCAGATCGTCGCGGGGATCATCGCCATCCTGATGCTTGCGTTCGTCGTGGACATGGTGATCCTGCTGGCCGGACAGCTGGCGACGCCCTGGGTCCGTGCGTCGCGCCCCGGCCGCCGGCTGTTGATGGCTCCGGTGGTGGGGGGTTCGCGATGAGCTTCGTCGGGCAAGCGCTGTCCTACCTGTTCACCGCCGCCAACTGGGCCGGCCCGGTGGGGCTGGCGGCCCGCACTATGGAGCACTTGGAGTACACCGCCGTCGCGGTAGCGGTTTCGGCGCTGGTTGCCATCCCGGTCGGCTTGATCGTCGGCCATACCGGCCGCGGCACGCTCGTGGTGGTGAGCCTGATCAACGCGCTGCGCGCGCTGCCGACGCTGGGTGTGCTGCTGTTGGCCGTGTTGCTGTGGGGGCTGGGTCTGGTGGCGCCGATTGTGGCGCTGATGCTGTTGGGCATCCCGCCGCTGCTGGCCGGCACCTATGCCGGCATTGCCGCCGTGGATCGCTCCGTCGTCGACGCCGCCCGTTCGATGGGGATGAGCGAGTTGCGGGTGCTACTGCGTGTCGAGGTGCCCAACGCGCTGCCGCTGATCCTGGGCGGGCTGCGCACCGCGACGTTGCAGGTGGTCGCGACCGCGACGGTGGCCGCCTATGCCAGCTTGGGCGGGCTAGGTCGCTATTTGATCGACGGCATCAAGGTGCGGCAATTCCACATCGCCCTGGTCGGTGCGCTGATGGTGGCTGCGCTGGCGTTGATGCTGGATGCCGCGCTGGCGTTCGCGATCTGGGTCTCAGTGCCCGGTACCGGTCGGCTGCGCCGGATGCCGCCGAACGACTCCAACGTGACGGAATACGCCTCGAAATCACCGGGGCCGTCGCCTAACGTAGACCCGTGAGCCCAGCCCCAACGGAAGCGACGTCGAGCTCCTGGTCGGCGATCTTGACCTGGCGATCACACGACGCCAGGCGGATGGAATCGGTACGAGTGCAGTTGTCTGGCAAGCGAATCAAGGCCAACGGCCGCATCGTGGCCGCTGCCGCCGACACCAACCCGGCGTTCGCTGCCTATTACGACCTGCAGACCGACGAGACCGGCGCGACCAAACGACTCGGGATGACGGTCACACTGGCCGAGCGGGAGCGCCAGCTTGCCATCGCCCGCGACGAGGAAAACATGTGGCTGGTCACCGACCATCAGGGCGAGTCGCGGGCGGCCTACGACGGGGCGCTCGACGTCGATGTCGTGTTCAGCCCGTTCTTCAACGCGCTGCCGATCCGCCGCTGCGGCCTGATGGAGCGAGCCGACTCCATCACGGTGCCGACGATTTACGTCAGACTGCCGGAGATGTCGGTGTCCTCGGCAATGGTCAGCTACAGCAGTCCGGCGCCGGGAGCTGGCGAGGGAATCAAGGTGCACTCGCCGGTGTCCGAGACCACGCTGACCGTCGATGCCGACGGGTTCATCGTCAACTATCCAGACTTGGCAGAGCGGATCTGATCACCCCGCCGGCCCGGCCCGCGGCAGCCAGCTCGTCGCGCCAATTCTCGGCGCCGACGAACACCGTGACGATCTCTGGCCGCGGAAAACTGTCATAACGCGTCCGGGCGGCATGCCCGGCCTCGGCAAGCTCGGCGACAGACTTGTTGTGCGCCAGCGACTCCCGGGCACCGGCAAGCAATTCGATGGCCCGGTCCACTGCCGGCAGCAATTGGCCCGCGTTGGCTTCGCACATCGCCCGCACCAGATCCGGCGCACTGCCCGCCACCCGTGTGCCGTCCCGGAAAGACCCCGCGGCCAGTGCGAAGGCCAGCGGGACCTCCGAAGCGGTGACCGCCAGTGCTTCCGCCAGCAGATGTGGCAGGTGTGAGATCGCGGCGGCAGCGGCGTCGTGTTCGTCGGATCTGGCCGGCACCACCACCGACCCGCAGTCCAGCGCGAGCTCCATCACCATCGACCAGACCGCGGGGTCGACGTGGTCGTCCACGCTGATCACCCACGGTGCCCCGGCGAACAGCCGGGCGTGGCCGGCGGCCCAACCCGAGTGCGCGGTCCCCGTCATCGGATGCCCGCCGACGAAGCGCGCCTGCAGACCGGCCGCTTTGACCGCATCCAGTACCGCGCCTTTGACGCTGGTGACGTCGGTGAGCGGGCAGTCGGGGGCCGATTCGCTGATGTGGGTGAGCAGGATCGGCAGGGCCGGCATGGGCACGGCGAGGACGATCAGCGCGCCGCTATCGGCGGCGCGGGTCAGCACGTCGGTGAGGTCGGTAGTGGCATCAAAGCCGTCGAACCGGGCCGCCTGGGCCCCCTCGACCGAGCGGTTGTAGCCGAAGGCCTGGCGGCCCGCCGCCGTCGCCGCACGCAGTATCGAGCCCCCGATCAGCCCCAGGCCCAGCACGCACACCGGTGTCTTGAAAACAGGACCAGCCACCCCACAAGGTTGGCACATGCGCCGGAACGCTCGGCCCCGGTAGGCGGCCGACGCGACGCCGATCTGCCGGTCATGTGCTGGTCAACGGGCTCCAGCGGGACTAGCGTAGGCGCCCATGGGAGCACAGCGGGCTTCCGCGCAGGCGGATACGCCAGACGGATTCGGCGTGGCCGTCGTGCGCGAGGACGGTAAATGGCGCTGTTCTGCCATGCGATCAAAAGCCCTGACCAGCTTGACTGACGCAGAAACCGAACTGCGCGAGTTGCGCAGCGCCGGCGCGGTTTTCGGGCTGCTCGACATCGACGACGAGTTCTTCGTCATCGTCCGGCCGGCCCCGTCGGGAACCCGGCTGCTGCTCTCGGACGCCACCGCTGCACTGGACTACGACATCGCCGCCGAAGTGCTTGACAACCTGGACGCCGACATCGATCCGGAGGATCTGGAGGATGCCGACCCCTTCGAGGAGGGTGACCTCGGACTGCTCTCCGACGTGGGGCTGCCCGAGGCGGTGCTGGGCGTCATTCTCGACGAGACCGATCTCTACGCCGACGAGCAGTTGGGTCGCATCGCGCGGGAAATGGGCTTCGCCGAGGAACTGTCGGCGGTGCTCGAACGTCTGGAACGGTGAGGTCCGACGAAGACCTGATCCGTGCCGCTTTGGCGGTTGCCGCCACCGCGGGCCCGCGTGACGTCCCGGTGGGTGCGGTGGTCGTCGGCGCGGACGGCAGCGAGCTGGCCCGCGCGGTCAATGCCCGCGAGGCGCTGGGTGATCCGACCGCACACGCCGAGATCCTGGCCATGCGAGCCGCCGCCGGTGTGCTTGGCGACGGCTGGCGGCTGGCCGGAGCGACGCTGGCGGTCACCGTCGAGCCGTGCACGATGTGCGCGGGTGCGCTGGTGATGGCACGGGTCGACCGTCTGGTGTTCGGGGCCTGGGAGCCCAAGACCGGAGCGGTCGGTTCGCTGTGGGACGTGGTCCGCGACCGTCGGCTCAACCACCGTCCCGCCGTCCGCGGCGGGGTGCTGGCCGAGGAATGCGCCGCCCTGCTGGCGGCCTTCTTCGCCCGCCAGCGATTGGGGTAAGCACCGCGACGTTGGGTAAGCTGTCCGGCGGTGGCGTGTCCGAGCGGCCTAAGGAGCACGCCTCGAAAGCGTGTGACGGGTAACCCCCGTCCGAGGGTTCAAATCCCTCCGCCACCGCCAAGTTTCTCGGCCTATTGCCGCAGGTGAAGGCCACATTTCAGGCTCCGACCGTGCCGCTTGGGCGCGCTTTGGGCACAGTGCCCCGAATGGCGAAATCATTGCGGCCAGTCAGGGTTACGAGACAAAGGCTAACGCCGAGAAGGGCATTGAGGCGATCAAGACTCACGCGTCTGGCGCGAAAGTGGAGGATCACACCGGCTAG
>Ga0210386_10004256_pt1 | contig 11869 bp, 7 predicted proteins | sample IncBWH32OmetaG_FD_160091 | JGI IMG/M metagenome (GOLD analysis project Ga0210386, IMG submission 160091) | Forest soil microbial communities from Barre Woods Harvard Forest LTER site, Petersham, Massachusetts, United States - Inc-BW-H-32-O ... | reverse complement strand
AGACGCGCGCCAGATCAAACGGTGGAAAGCCATTTGCCGGCACGTCCGCCAGATCGAGCGCCATTGCGAGCCGGGCGATCTCACGTGCCGCAAGCGGCAGCGCCAGGCCCTTCTGCATTGGGCTTATGATAGCCGCAGGATCTGACGGCATGGGGCCCGACGAGCGCCGATGCCGCCTATCCATTGCCAATGCTCGCGGCGACTTCACCAAATCGTGGCGGCTTCGTTACCGCACCGCGCGGTGACGGCTGGGTGCGCGCCCGCTATACCGGATGGGAGTTTGGGAGGACGATATGCTGACACGCCGACATGCTTTGCTCGCAGGGGCCGCCGGTATCGCCGCGCTGGCGCTCGGCCGCATGACTTGGCCCGGTGGCGCCGATGCCGAAGCCGCCAAGACCTATGAGGTCACGCATACCGACGCCGAGTGGCGCGCATTGCTCAAGCCCGACGCTTATCAGGTGCTGCGCCATGAGGGCACCGAGCGGCCGTTCACCAGCAGCCTGCTGCACGAACATCGCGCCGGCGCCTTCAGCTGCGGCGGTTGCGACTTGCCGCTGTTTTTGTCGAAGACAAAATTCGACAGCGGTACCGGCTGGCCGAGCTTTTGGGCGCCGCTGGACAAAGCCGTCGACGAAATCAGCGACCGCTCATTCGGCATGGTGCGTACCGCCGTCTCCTGCCGGCGTTGCGGCGGCCATCTCGGCCATGTGTTCAACGATGGACCGAAACCCACGGGGCTGCGCTACTGCATGAACGGCGTCGCCTTGAAATTCGCGCCCGAAGGATCCGGCGCGAGCTGAGCTAAAAACGACCGCTTTACGCCAAGGCGGTCGTTCCCCCGGTTTCGCTCCCGCCGGATTCCGGGCTAGATGACGCCATGAGCGTCATCAATCCGAACCCGTTCACGACGCGTCCCGAGATCGAGGGCACCTTCGGCGTCGTCGCTACCACCCATTGGATCGCGACCGCCGTCGGCATGGCGACGCTGGAAAAAGGCGGCAACGCTTTCGATGCCGCGGTCGCCACCGCATTCGCCCTGCAAGTGGTCGAGCCCCATCTCAACGGCCCCGGCGGCGACGTACCGGTGATCGTTTACGACACACGGCGTGGCAAGCCGGAGGTGATATGCGGCCAGGGCCCGGCACCGGGCGGCGCCACCATCGCGCATTATCGCCGCGAAGGCCTTTCGCTCGTGCCCGGCACCGGGCTTTTGGCGGCCTGCGTACCCGGCACCTTCGAGACCTGGATGCTGTTGCTGCGCGACTACGGCACGCTGTCGCTGCGCGAGGTTTTGCTCCCGGCCATCGGCTACGCGCAAAACGGCTACCCACTGGTCGAGCGCGCGCATGCCACGATCGCGACCGTGGCCGAGCTGTTTCGGGTGCATTGGTCGACGTCAGCGGCCGTGTATTTGCCGCACGGCAGCGTACCGGCGACCGGCACGCTGTTCACCAATCCGGCGCTGGCGGCGACGTATCTTCGTATTCTCAACGAAGCCGAGAGCGCGGGCGGCGGTCGCATCGCGCAGATCGAGCGGGCGCGGACGTGTTGGTCGCGCGGCTTCGTTGCCAACGCGGTCGATCGCTTCTGCCGCACGCACGAGATCATGGACACGAGCGGCGCGCGCCATCGCGGCGTGCTCACCGCGGACGACATGGCGCGCTGGACGCCGCGCATCGAAGCGCCGCTCACTTACGACTACGGCCGCTATACGGTTTGCAAGACGGGCCCGTGGGGCCAAGGCCCGGTGATGCTGCAACAACTGGCGTTGCTCAAAGGCTTCGATCTCGACGGCCTCGACCCGACCGGCGCGGATTTTGTTCATCTGCAGGTGGAGTGCGCGAAGCTTGCTTTCGCCGATCGCGAGGCGTTTTACGGCGACCCGGATTTTGTCGACGTGCCGACGGCGGCGCTTCTATCCGACACCTACAATGCCGAGCGGCGCCAGCTCGTCGGAGACACGGCATCGGTGGCGTTGCGTCCCGGCGACATTGAAGGCTTTGGCGGCGCCGCCGAGATGGTCGGCGGCGATGCACCCCGGGCGGCCGCGGCTGCCGGCGCGGGCGAACCGACCGTCGGGCGGCTCGGCGGCACGCGCGGCGATACGGTACATCTCGATATTATCGACCAAGCCGGCAACATGGTTTCGGCGACGCCGTCCGGCGGCTGGCTGCAATCGTCGCCGGTGATACCGGAGCTTGGCTTCTGTCTCGGTACGCGCGCGCAAATGTTTTGGCTCGACGACCATCACCCGGCCGGGCTCGCGCCCGGCAAACGGCCGCGCACGACATTGTCGCCGACGCTGGCGCTGCGCGACGGCGAGCCGTATCTCGCCTGGGGCACACCGGGCGGCGATCAGCAGGATCAGTGGATCACGCAGTTCTTTCTGCGCCACGTGCACGCGCGGCAGAATCTGCAAGAGGCGATCGACGCGCCGGCCTGGCATTCGGAGCATTTTCCGTCGTCGTTCTGGCCGCGCAGCGCACGTCCCGGCGTGCTTGTGGCCGAGGGCCGGCTGCCGCGCACAACCATCGCCGAGCTCAAGCGGCGCGGCCATATCGTCGAAGTCGGGCCGGACTGGTCGGAAGGCCGCCTCACCGCCGCCGCACGCGACGGCCGCCGCCGCCGCGCCGCCGCCAATCCCCGCGGCATGCAGGGCTACGCGGCGGGGCGGTAAAATATTCTAAGGCTGTCGATTCTCTTTGGACTCGCAAAGCTCCGCTCGTCCTCGCGAAGGCGGGGACCTAGCCTGGATTCCGGCTTGCGCGGGAATGAGCGGGAAAAGGCTTCCGCCCTAAGCCGCCACGGTGCGCAGAAAATCCTCGACTTCGCTGCGCAGCTTCACGGCGGCGTTTTCCACTTCTTCGGAAGCCGCAAGCACGGTCTGCGCCGAGCTGCGCGTCTGCGTGACGCCGGAAGCGACATCGCCGAGCGCGGCAACCACCGCACGCGCGCCGGCCGCGGCACTGGCGACATTGTGCGAAATCTCGCCGGTCGCGAGCTCTTGTTGCTCGATGGCGCCGACCACCTCGGTGGTGTGGGCGTTGATGTCCTGCATGCGCTGGGTGATGGCGCGGATCGCAGCAACCGCATCGCCGGTCGAGCTCTGCACCGAGGAAATTTCCTTGGTGATCTCACCGGTCGCCTTGGCGGTCTGCACCGCCAGCGATTTCACTTCCGAGGCCACCACCGCAAAGCCGCGCCCGGCTTCGCCGGCGCGCGCCGCCTCGATGGTGGCATTCAACGCCAACAGGTTGGTCTGTTCGGCGATGTCCTGAATGAGCCGCACCACGTCACCGATACGCTGCGCGATGCGGGCGAGCGCCGCGATGTCGTCGTTGGTCGCGGTCGCGCCAGCAGCAGCCGTTCGCACGACATCGCCGGTCTGAGCCAGCCGGCGGCTGATCTCCTTGATCGAGGCTGAAAGCTCTTCGGCCGCGGCGGCAGCGGTCTCGACATTCGCCGAGGCCTCGTTCGATCCATGCACCGCGCCCTCAGCGCGCTGCAAGGTGTGGTCCGAGGTAGCGAGCAAGCTCTTGGCGGCCTGTTTCATCGCCGCGGCGCTTTGCCCGACGATGGCGATGACATTTTCCACGCGGCCGCGGAACGAGGCGATATCGGCATCGATGGCGATACGGCGTTCCTCGCGCAAACGCAGCGTATCGCGCTCCTTCTCGGCGACGAGTTGCTCGGTGACGTCGGTGTGGGTCTCCACCCAGCCGCCGCCACGCAGCGGCCGGCTGATCATCGCGACGATGCGGCCGTTCTTCATCTCGAAGGTCTTGCTGTCGGTGGCCGCCTGCGCCGCCCGCCTGATGCGCTCGGCCGCATAACGCTGCGGGTCGCCGGCAAAGGTACCGGCCTCGGCGCCGCAGGCCAGCAATTCGCGCATCGGCATGCCGCGACGAAGCTGCTGGCGCCGCAAATTGTACATTTCGATGAAGCGCACGTTGCAGAGGACGAGCCGGCCGTCGGCGTCGTACATGCACAGCGCCTGCGTCATGTTGTTGAGCGCAATTCGCGACAACAGATTGCGCCAGCGCTCCTGGGCGACCGCAAACAGCGCACCGCCGGAGAGAAAAACGAGCGCCAGTACGGCCGCAAAGATCAAAGCGGCGACAACCGGCGGCACGCTCTGCAGCGCTCCGATGATTCCGTCGAGTCCATAAAGGCGAAAAACGATCAGGCCGAGCACAAAGCCGGCGAGCCCACAGCCGACGACCACGCCCCATTGGCGTATGTTCTTTGCAACAGAATGGCCACTCATCATCGATGCGCACCGGATCGTTGGCGAAAACTACGCGTTAATACGTTGTTTTGCGGTTAACGAACGCCGAATGATGTTGCGGATCATGCTCTAACGGCCACGCTGGCGAAGGGTTTCGCGCACGCCTTTGGCGCCTGCGATGGCGGCCGAGCGCAGCGCCTCCAGACGCCGGACAATCGCGAACGGCGCGTGCCGGCCGACGCCGATCAGGCGGTTGCAGAGCGGCAGTCGCTCGCGCCAGATATGATCGATCATCGGATGGTCGGCAGTGGCGCAGGAATCGGCGCGCACGATCCGCGCGTCCGCGACCAGCGCTTCGGTGAGCGCCACGCTGAGCATCACCCCCGGCGAGAAGCGCGCGTACGCTTCGTCGTAGGCGATCTTCCAGAACCAGCCTGAACGGCCGCTGCGCAGCACGACCCCGGCGGCGATGGCGTTGCCGTCGACGAACAGGCGATCGATGGTGACTTTGCCTTCCGCCGCGAGCCCCGTGACGGCTTTACGCACAAAGCGCCGCAGATCGTCGTCTGCGGCCGCCGCCGTGCCGGCGCGGCCTTTCCAGCCGGCCGCTTCGACGGTGAAAAAATGCTCGAGCGCGTCGGCGACCGCTGCGGCATCCTCGGCAGCACCGAACGCCACCGCACCGACCTCGCTCAGCCGCCGCCACTGCCGGCTTAGTTCCTTGCGGCGATGCCGGCTCAAGGCACGCTCGACATAAAGCGCGCGGTCGCCGGAGGGTGCCAACAGCGCTCTTTGGTGATGATCGAAATCGGCAAAAGGAATCTGAGCGCGACGCAAGATAGGCTCCAGCACCGCCGCGAACGCGCCGTTTTCGGTGAGGTAAGGCAACAGCACCAATCCGGGCAGCTGCGTCTCGGCGGCGAGATGCGCGAGCCACGCCGCGATGACGAGTTCGGCCGCTTCACGCTCAACCAGCGGCACGCCGAGCGGCCCGTAGGGATGCGTCAAGCCGACCAGCAGCGGCAGACCGACGCCGTAGCGGCGCTTCTCGATGCGCGCCGGAAAAAAGCCGAGCAGCCGGCGCGGACCGCGTTCCGACCACACCAGCATCGCTCCGGCATCGGCCGCGAAGACCGGCGCGGCGGCAAGCGCGAAAGCGGGCTCATAGAAGACATTCGGCTCGAGCGCGGTCTCGGCAAGCTTACGCCAGGCGGGCACCAGCGGCGCGAGCTCACCGAAAGTGCGCCATTCGACCGTCAGGGAATCCACCGGATAGCGATCGGCGAGCAGCGCGCGACGCGCACTGGCAATAGCCGACGCCGTGCCGTCAAGCGGCACGACCGGTGTTTCGCTGGTCGAGACTCTCGCGGTCATGCGCGCGCCAAGCTGCGGTCCACGTCGTTATCCACGATGCCCTTCGCCTGCCGAGATTTTTTCTTCCGCATGTCCTGATCCCTCCCGCGCGTTAGCTCGAGGAACCGCCGAAGATGAAACAGTGCAGTCCCAGGCGATATTTCGCGACCAGAAACAGGCTCACGGATTCGAACAGCAGCGCGCTCGAGCTTGCCACCGCGGCACCGGCGAGCCCCAGGCGCGGAATCAGCAGCACGCAGAGGATCAAGCTGATGGCGAACGACGACCCATAAATCAGGGCGCAGGCGCGACGTTCGCCGAGCATGTTGAGAAGCCGCTCCGCCGGCCCGACCGAAGCGCGCGCCAACAGCCCGACGGCGATGATGAACATCAGATAATAGCCGGAGGTGAATTCGCGACCAAACAGACGCAGCAAAGGGTGCCCCAGCGCGAGCAACGCGACGATCACCACGAGCGATGGCCAGAAGGTCAGCCGCAGCGATTGCTTGAGAAAGCCGGCGAGGCCCTCGCGGTTGCCGCTGACGTCATATTGGACGAATTTATGGGCGATCGTTTGCGCCACCGAATAGTAAACGAACGAGACCAGCGCGATGGTCTTGGAAGCGGCGTAATAGATCGCCACCTCGTCGGCCGAGCGGAATTGCTTGACCACGATGACGTCGGAATAGGTGAGCAGATAGTAGAAGGCCTCGACCAGGAAAATCGGCAGCGATACCGCAAGCCACGTCCGTGCCGCATAGGCGCGCGGACCGTTTTCGACGACCCCGGCGAGCCTGCGGTTGAGCACGATCACCTGCGCCAGACCGACGCTGGTCAAAGCGATGACGCCCACAAGCGTCGCGGTGACCGCATCGGTGGGAAAGCCCAGCGCCCAGATCAGGCCCATCAACGCCAGCAACAGAATTGGGCGCTGCAGATAGACCGGTGACAAGCCGAGATTGACCCAATTGTAGGAGCGTGCGATGCCGCTTTGCGCCGACCAGACGCCGAACAACGGCAGCGACGCGCACGACAGATAAAGCGGCACGACGGTCGCAGGATCGATATGCGGCGTCAGCACTTTCACTGCCAACGCTCCAACCACGCCCGCAAGGGTGCCGAACAGCAATGCCAGCCAGCGACTGCCACTCAGGAAGCCGCGCAACAACGCGAAACGCCTTTGTTCGGTATATTCCGGGATAAAGCGCTGCGCGGCCGAACCGAGCCCGAAGTCGACCATGCCGCCGATCAGAAGCACCCAGGTCCAGCCGTAGATGTAGATGCCGAACTCAGAGCTGCCCATCCAGCGCGCCAGCAGAATTTGCGAGACGAAAGTCAGCGCCGCGCTGAATACCCGGATCAGGAACGCGGCGCCGGCGAGGCGGCGCACCAACGATGAATCGCCGTCGTCGGCAAACAGCGCACGCGCACGATCAATCGCGCCACGCACCTGCGGGCCGAACGGCATCAAAGCCAACAGGCGTGAAGATTCGCGCCGATAGGAACGCGGCGCAGGCTCGGAACTCACTGACGCCACTAGAGCGTATCCCGATTGGGCTGAATCGGGATCCGCTCTAAATTCATGTGTTGTGGCATATCTTCTTCGGAAAACCGGTTTCCACGTTTCCGAGACATGCTCTGATCTCTTTGTTGTCGCATGTCCATTTCGGAAAACCGGTTTCCACTTTTCCGGGACATGCTCTAAGACCTCTGCGCCAGCGGGAACGGATCCCGATCGGTGCGCAGCAATATCAAGGAAGCGTTAACATTCGGTTGGAATAAATTAACAATTGTGACGAAACACCGCTCAACAATTGTCATTCCGGATTGCCGCGGATGCGGCAAGTCCGGAATCCATAATCACTGGTCAATCAGAAGACACGCATAGTCAGTGGTTATGGATTGCGGGCTCGCGCTTCGCGCGCCCCCGAATGACGGCCGCCAATGATCGGCGATCGACCAGACGTCGCAGACTCGCTATTTGCTCAATAATCCTTGAGCAGCCGCTCGATATATTCGAGCTCTTCCTGCGGGCGCAGCGTATCGCCGAAACGGCGCCGCAGCTCTTCGATGATGCGGCGGGCGCGCTGCACATCGATCTCGCCCGGCACCTTGACGCTGAAATCGTCGGGATCGCGACCGTGCAGCGGGCGGCCGAGCGGATCGGTGTCGCGTTGCGCGCGCGGCTGGCCGAGCCGCCCGTTCGGACCCGGGCCGTTACCCTGTCCCATTTGCTGTTGCATCGATTGCGCCAGCCCTTGCGTGCCCTTGCGCAAGGCGTCGAGCGCGCGGCCCTGCGAATCGACCGCACTGTCGGCATTGCCATCGCCCAACTGAGACTCGGCGTCGCCCATGGCGTCGTCGGCCTGTCCGAGTTGGTCCATGCCGTTGCCGGCTTCGCCTTTTTCGCCTTGCTGGCCCTGACCATTTTGGCCGAGGCCGCGGTTCTTGAGCTCATCGAGCAGCTTCTTGAGCCGATCGCGTAGCGCCTGCTGGTTCTGCTGCAGGCCGTTCATCGCGTTGCCCTGCTGCCCATCTTGCTGGCCCTGCTGGCTTTGCTGACCCTGCTCGCCTTGTTTGCCCTGTTGGCTGCGCGAGCCGTTCTGCCGGCGCTGATCCTGGCCTTGCCGGAAAGTGCGGTCGCGCAGTTCCTGCTGTTTCTGGATCATGTCGCTGAGCTCGTTGAGCTCCGACATCATGTCGTCGCTATCGTCGCCGTCTTGACTGGGCGACGCCATCTGCAAATTCTCCATCATCTGCTGAAGCTGCTGCAGAAGCTGGCGGGCGGCGTCCTTAGAGCCGTTGCGCGCGAGATCCTCCAATCGATTGAGCATGCTCTGCAGATCGCGCTGGCTCAACGTCCGCGCGTTACGGTCGAGCGGCCGGGCGAGCTGCTGATTGTTGCGCAATTGCTCCTGCATCGATTGCATGAAGCGGTCCATCGCCGCACGCAATTGATCCATCAGCTTCTTGATTTCCTCGTCACTGGCGCCGCGCTCGAGCGCCTGCCGCAACGCTTCCTCGGCGGCGCGCAGATCTGCCTGCGCCTCAGAAATGTTGCCGTCCTCGATCCCGACAGCCATCTGCCACAATTGAGCGGCGACGTCGCGCAGATCGTCATCGTTTTTGGCATGGACTAGCGACCAGAAGATCGAGCGCAGCCCGAGATAAATACCGGCATCGGGCGTGAACTTCTCCGGCGCCAAGGCCAGCGCATCGAGCGCGGTGGTGACGAGCGGCCGCGTGCCGGTATCAAGCGCAAGGTTGCGCCGTTGCTCGACCAGGGCCCGCGCCAACGGCTTGACGAAGACGCGTTCGGGCAGCCGCAACGTGAACGGCTCGCTCTTGCCTTCGTTGCCGGCCTCGTCGCGCGCCGTCAGCGTCATCACCACTTCGGCGCCGGCCCACGGATGATCGGTAAGATCCTTGATGGTTTGCCCAACGCCGTTTCGCGTGCGTGCCTGCGGCAAGACCAGCGCGAAATCGGGCGGCCCAAACAGCGGATGCGCTTCGCCTTTGGTCTGTAGGCGCCCGGTAGGCGCGAACGTCGCCCCTGCTTCGGTCACGCCGTAATCGTCCTCAAGGCGGTAGGACAGAAGCAGCGCGCCGCGTGCCTGCTGCTCGGGATCCTTGGCGAGCGAAATCGTCGGCGATTTGTCCGGGATGACATTGAAGGCCCAGGTCAGATTGTCGGCGGCGCCGTGCAGCGTCGCCGAACCGGTCGACGCGATGTTGAACCGATATTCCTGAGTGCCCGTAGGCGCCTGCGCGTTCCCATCCGCGGGCGTCACCCCGCCCTTGCCGGTCACTTCCAGATTGAGTTTTCCGGTGGTGCGCACGACCAGCGTCGAACCGACCGGCACCGCAATCGGCATGTTGGGTTCGCTGTCGATCTTCGACATTTCACCGGGATGAATGCCGGCGAGAATGACCGGAGGCTTGCCGGTATAAGGCGGCGGCGTCACCCAGGCGTCGACGCGGAAGTTCGCCGGCAGCACCACGCCTTGCCAGTCGAAGGCCGCGCTGACGCGACGCCAGCGTTCGCCGCCCGCGGCAATGAACGTGGCGATCACGGCCATGAGCACGAGGCCGCGCACGGCATAAGGATCGCGCACCGACAGTCGCGGCGACGGCCAACCGGCCTTGAAGGCGCGCGCCGCCGCCAGCGTGCGCGCCACATGCGCTTGCCACAGCGCGAGCGAATACGGATCGGAGGGAGTGACGGCGAGCTCGTCGGCAAGCGTGGTCGCCGGACGGTGCTGGATGCCGCTGCCGCGATCGAGCCGGCGCAACGCCTCCGCGGCCGCCGGCAGGCGCAGGAAAGCGAGCGGAATAATAGCCGCCACCGCCAGTGCCAGGAATGCGACAAGCCCGGCCGCGCGACCAAGCGGCGGCAGCAACAGCCAAAACCCAAGCCAGGATACGGTGAGGAATAAACCGATGACGACCGCAATGCGCGCCAGCGCCGGCCAGAGCCGTTCCCAGAGGATGCTCCAGCGCGCCCGTCGCAACGCCAGGCTCAGTTGCGCGCGGGCATCTGCGTCTCCCGTCCGAGACGGGGCGGCACGGTGGCTAGACGAAGTATCCGTCAACGGGCTCTCCGCGGAAAATCCCCCCAATAACGCCGCGACAAAGGGGGCAGTTCAATGGCGCCGGCGGAACCACCTGGGCGCTAGGGCCGCGTCACGCCGAACATCTAAGCAAGATCAGCGCCAAGTGAATAAGCGCGAAGTGAACAAGCACCCGGGTGAATCCCCGCTGAATGTCGGCAAGCAAAAGCTAAGCAAGATTTCCGGCTCGTGGAAGCGTCCCTCACAGCCACGCTGGCATGCGGTCGAGCGCGATCAGTTCCTCGACCGCGACGCGCGGCCGGACCAGCGCCCATTCTCCTTTGCGCACAAGGACTTCCGGCACGAGCGCGCGGGTATTGTAGGTATTTGCCTGAACCGCCCCATAGGCGCCGGCGCTCATGATGGCGATGAGATCGCCGGGCTTCGGTTCCGTTATCGACCGGTCCAGAGCGATAAAATCCCCTGATTCGCAGACCGGGCCGACCACGTCGGCAAGGAGGCGCGGCGCGCCGACGGCAACCTCGCGGACCGGCCGCAGATCGTGATGCGCGTCGTAAAGCGTCGGCCGCACCAGATCGTTCATGCCGGCATCGACAATGACGAAGGTCTTGGCCTCGCCGCGCTTCACGTAGAGCACGCGGGTGACCAGGATGCCGGCATTGCCGACGATCAGACGGCCCGGCTCGAAAATAAGCCGGCAATCGAGATCGCGCGTGGCGCGTTTGACCACGGCCGCGTAGGCCTGCGGATCCGGCGGCGGCTCGTTATCCTCGCGGTAGGGAATGCCCAGGCCGCCGCCGAGATCGACGTGATGGATCTCATGGCCGTCGCCGCGCAGCAGGCGCACAAAGTCGGCGAGCAATGCGAACGCGTCGCTAAACGGATCGAGCGCGGTGATCTGGCTGCCGATGTGCATGTCGACGCCGGTGACGCGCACGCCGGCAAGCTTGGCGGCGCGCGCATAAACGTCGCGCGCGCGGCTGATCGGAATGCCGAATTTGTTCTCGGCCTTGCCGGTTGAAATCTTGGCGTGGGTCTTGGGATCGACGTCCGGATTAACGCGGATCGAGATGGCGGTGGCGCGGCCCTTCTGCGCGGCGATGGCCGCGAGCAATTCCAGCTCCGGCTCCGACTCGACATTGACACAGAGAATGCCCTCGTCGACCGCCCGCGCAAGCTCGCGCTCGGTCTTGCCGACGCCGGAGAACATGATCTTTTGCGCCGGAATGCCCGCGGCCCGCGCGCGCAAAAGCTCGCCTTCGGACACCACATCGGCACCAGCGCCAAGCCGCGCCAGCGTGGCGATCACGGCTTGATTGGAATTCGCCTTCATGGCGTAGCAGATCAGCGCATCGACATCGGCAAAGGCTTGCGCAAAGACCTGATAGTGCCGCTCGAGCGTCGCGGTCGCGTAGCAATAAAACGGCGTGCCGACGGCGTCGGCGAGCGCGTTCAGATCGACATCCTCGGCGTGCAGCACGCCATGGCGATAGGTAAAGTGATGCATGCGCGGCTGTTTAAAGCATCGACAGCACGATGGCGAGCGCTGGCGCGGCGATCCGGCAGGGGCCCTATTTGCAACGGCGCCGGCGCGCTATTGCAACAGGAAGTCGAGGAAGAAGGACTTTCTCTCGCTCGGCGGCGCCACCGGGTTGCCGGAAGAGTCGAAGCCGTTCTTTTGCGCCTGCTCGTGGGTGACCGGACCGGCGGCGGC
>Ga0210386_10004254_pt1 | contig 11872 bp, 16 predicted proteins | sample IncBWH32OmetaG_FD_160091 | JGI IMG/M metagenome (GOLD analysis project Ga0210386, IMG submission 160091) | Forest soil microbial communities from Barre Woods Harvard Forest LTER site, Petersham, Massachusetts, United States - Inc-BW-H-32-O ... | reverse complement strand
CTGGCGGATGTCGAGCGTGCTCTGGTCTTCCAGCTCGTTGAGGATGCGGTGAACCAGCGCCAGCGCATTGATGCGGGTCTGGGCCTGAAGCAGCGCCTCGCGCGCGCCCATGTCCTTGACCTGGTTGGCCTGGATGGAGAGCAGGCTCATCACAATCTGCAGATTGTTCTTCACCCGGTGATGGATTTCCTTGATCAGGGTGGTCTTCATGTCCACCGCTTCGCGCAGGCGCCGGTCGCGGTCCTGGATGCCTTCCGCCATCTCGCTCATGGCATCGCCCAGAAGCTTGAATTCCACCGGCGCCTCGGCCAGGTCGGGGCGGATGACATAGTGGCCGCCGCGATAGGCCGCCGCGATGCGGCGCAGATAATTGATCCACTGGGTCACCTGACGGTCGGTGGCAAGCCAGATGGCGAACCAGGCGAAGCCGATCATCAGGATCGGCAGCGCGAAATCCAGGCCGACATGCAGATAGGTGGGGCCGAACAGCCGGCTCTCGCCCTCGGCGAAGGCGACAAATATCGTGTTGCCGATCAGGGCGGCATTGCCGAAGCGCCAGAGCCGGCCGCGGCTATCCACCGCGCTCGCCACATCGCCGGGGTCGCCTCCCGCCAAGGCCGATCTGGCGATCGCAGCGCCCACATTGGCGTCATTGGTGGCGATCACATGGCCCGAGCGGTCGAAAACCGTCACCACCGCGCCCTTGGGCAGGTTGGCGGCGCGCATCATATAGTCGATCCAGTGGGTATCCAGCGAGATCGCCACCGTGCCGTCGAAGCCGCCATCGGGCTTGTGCAGCGCCAGCATCGCCCCGATCACCGGCTGGCCGGTGACGCGGCTGGTCAGCTCGTTGGACACCACCATGGCGTCGGTCTTCTGGGCGGCCTCGAATATCGCGGACTCCTTGACACTGAGGCCGCGCGCCAGCGCCATGGCCGAACAGGCGACGCGGCCATTTTCGTCGATGCGGGTGAGGTTGGAGAAATAGCGCACCCCGATCAGCGTGTCGGAAAGGACGCCGTCACAGTTGCCGTTCATGCCGCGCACTTCCGACAGGCTGCCCACCGCGCGCAGCACCTGTTCGGCCGCCGCCAGCAGGTTTTCATCGCCCACCGCCACGCCCTTGGCCGACTGGATCAGGCGGTCATGGATATTGGCGATGTCGATGCGCGCGCGCGCCACACCCTCGAAGATGGAGACCACGACCACGGGCAGCAGCGCGAACGTGATGATCGCCTGCAGCCTGCGGCGCAGGGTCCAGCCGGGCTCGCGGCCCGCATGGCTCATACTGTTACTTGGGGCGCTTTTTTCCGGCGAGCTGCTCGGAACGGCCAGGGCTGAGCTGATCAAGCTGTGCCATGATCTCACGAGCGGCGTCCCCTCCGGCAGGCCGTGAAACGTCATTCAGCGTATCGCCACCGTCCAGAATCTCTATCAAGGTCTTGCGCGCGCGGGCAACCCGGCTCTTCACCGTGCCCACCGCGCATTTGCAGATCGCAGCCGCGTCTTCATAGGAAAAGCCGCCCGCGCCCACCAGGATCAGCGCTTCGCGCTGCTCATCGGAGAGATGCTTGAGCGCGCGCACGGTGTCCGACAGTTCGGCGGAGTGGACCTGATCCTCGCCGCCGCCAGGAATGCGCTCAGCGGCATCCTGGTCCCAGGGCGCCTGGCGCCAGGCGCGGCGCCGGTCGGAATAGAACTGATTGCGCAGGATGGTGAACAGCCAGGCCTTGAGGTTGGTGCCGGGAATGAAACTGGCGCGGCTCTGCCACGCCTTGACCAGGGTTTCCTGCGCCAGGTCGTCGGCGGATTCCTGGTTTCCCGTCAGCGAGCGGGCAAAGGCGCGCAGAAACGGCACAAGGCTGAGCAGCTCGTTCTTGAAGTCGGGATTTTCCGGCTTGGGGGAATTGTGCGTCGAGGGGGCCGAGGTGTGCATCACGACACCTTCTTCCCGTCATTTTCGTCGATCTGCCGCAACAGCTCCATGAACTCATCGGGCACGGGCTCCTGCGCGACATCGTCGTACATTCGCCGCAACTCGCGGCCAATGGCCCTTTGCCTTGCCCGGATCGCCCTGGCTTTTTCCGTTGGCTTCTCGTCATTAGCCACGGTCGTGTCCCATTGCTGTGTCATGTTTCGCCACACCAGTCCTCGGATGAGCATACGTGCCCCCCGGGTAAAGCCTCGGTTGCCGACCTAACGACCCCATGCCAGTTCCCTTCCCAAGGTTCCAAACGTATGGATTTCCCGATGGTTCCGGCACGCTAGGGAACTTTTTTGGCTGGCGTAAGTTCCTGTCCTGAGCTTTTCTTTCGGGCCGAAGGAGCCATGTCATGAGCATTTCGCAAATCCTTGCGCCGCATCTGCCCTATCTGCGCCGCTACGCCCGGGCCCTGACGGGGTCCCAACCCAGCGGCGACGCCCATGTCCGCGCCGCATTGACGGCACTTCTGGCGGGAAATCAGGGGCTTACCGAGGGGGTGCCGCCCCGAGTGGGGCTCTACCGGTTGTTTCACGCCATCTGGCAGTCGGGCGCGGAGCATTATGACGATGCCACCATCCCTCCGGGCATGCCCAGGAACCCCGAGGGCCGCTTGCGCTCGCTGTCGGCGACCAAGCGCGCGGCCCTGCTCCTGACCGCGGTGGAAGCCTTCAGCCTTGAGGAAGCGGCCTTCATCGTGGACGAGACCCCCGAAGAGGTCGAACGCGCCATATTGGATGCGCAGAAGAGCATAGACAGCCAGTTGGCCAGCAAGGTCCTGATCATCGAGGATGAGCCCATCATCGCACTGGACCTGGAAAATCTGGTCACCGAGCTTGGCCACAGGGTGGTCGCGGTCGCTGCCACCAAGGACGATGCCGTCGCCAAGGCGAAATCGGAACGTCCCGGGCTGGTACTGGCCGACATCAACCTGGGCGAGGGAGGCTCAGGGATCGATGCGGTGAGCGAAATCCTGGCATCCTTCAACATTCCCGTGATCTTCATCACCGCCTACCCGGAAAAGCTTTTGACCGGCGAGCGGCCGGAGCCTACCTACCTGATCGCCAAGCCTTTCCTGCCCGAAACGGTACAGGCTACCGTGGGCCAGGCCCTGTTCTTTCATCCCGTCGCCAGAGAAGCGGCATAAGGTTGAAGCAGCATAAGGTTGAGGCGGCATATTTCAGTTCAGTTATTGGAGACAGCAATCATGGCAGCCAAGAAAAAGCAGACGCCGACCAATATCGAGGCGCGGCTGGCTGCGCTGCGGGCCGATGTCGAGGCCTTGCAGACCGATATGAAGGGCCTCTACGGCGATGTCAGCGAGGTGGCGTCGGAGCGCGCCGCTCTTGCCATGCGCTCGGCCGAGGAGATCGCCGACCGTGCCATGGCGTTGGCCGAGGAAGCCGCCAAGGAAGCCAAGGCGGCCGCCCTGGAATATAAGGATGACGCCCAGGAATGGGCGGATGAGAATGCCGAGGAATTGAGGTCCCATGTCCGTGCCCAGCCGATCCAATCGTTGCTGATTGCCGGCGGCCTGGGCGTCTTCCTGGGCGCGATTTTCCTCAGGCGCTGACGGTTTGGCATTAGTTTCCTTGTTAAGTCCGGCTGGTGTCGTGGTTTCGAAGCTCGTCCCAGTAGCGGTATTAAGGTTGCCTGGACGAGCTTCGAAACCGAAACGACACCAGGAATCAATGAGTTGCCAGCGTCCTCGATTCCGAAATTCGCCTGGAATCGGATATCGGTATCACGCGAATTTCGGAATCGGGACACTGGCTGGCGTATAAGGAATCCTGGACAAGGGAATGGGGATCACATGTTCGCGCGATTGGCCGCCAAGGCCATCCTGGCCGCTGCCGCCATTGCCATGGCTTTTTTCGGAATCGGGCTCCTGGGCATGGCCTTGGCCTCTGCTTTGGTAAAGGCGGTTGGCGTCGTGGGTGGCTACGCCTTGTCCGGGGCCGTGCTGCTGGTGCCGCCGCTGGTCTGGGCAATTGTCACACATTGGTCACGCCCCAAGAAGCCGGTCGTAGCCAATAGCGAGCTGACCAGGGTCCTGCTTGCCGCCGTCGCGAAGGAGACGCCCTGGATCGCCATTATCGGCGCCGGGCTCGCCAGCGCCGCGAACATGTTTCTCAACCGCAACAAATCTCCAAAATAGCCGGCGCAAATCCCGTCCAGCCTGTGGACAAATGGGAACCCGGCTACTGAGCGCAACGTTTGTGTCCTAGAGTTTGTGGGACCGAATGTCATGCTTGGTTGGGCGCTTACTTTCCTGATCCTCGCCTTGGTGGCCGGCTATATGGGCTTTTTCGGGCTGGCCGGATTGGCGGCGTCTATCGCCAAGCTTCTTCTTGTGGTGTTCGTGGTTCTTCTGATTGTCAGCGCTTTTTCCGGTGCCCTGAGGGGCAGGCCTCCTATCTGATCTGATTTATCCCGCTTTTGAATTGTTCCGCTGTCGAAGGGAGATTGCGCCATGCGTATTCCAGCCTTCATTGTCGAACATCCTGTCGAGGGCCTGATCGCCGGTATCCTGCTTCTGGCACTGCTGTTCGGCTCGGCCGACCGCCATGCCGCCGAAGTGTCGGCGCCGTCCCAAGGCCATGCCCAGCTGGCCACGGACCGGCTGTAAAAAAATTTGAACCGGCAGGAACGCTTTTTCACCCGGCCGGTTATCTGACACGAGCGGACGTCCGATCCGGAACGCCCCCAGCCCCTTCGACAGCCCGCCTCGGGTGTCCGCTCTCTACCAAAACCGCGCCAAGGCGCGGTTTTTTCATTTCAGCACGTTCCGCTAGGGCATCTTGCCAATCTGGGAACTTTTGGGCCGCGCGACCGGATAGATCATGTAGAAGCTGACCGGCGCCTGAAGCTCCACGTCGTGACCCATGTAATAGCCCCGGCGTGACTGGAGCTGGGTGGGAAACCCGGTATAGGCAAAATATCCTTGCACCAGCTGGTGCCGGTCACGGCGGAATTCGGCCAGGTAGATCAGCCGGCTGTGCAACAGGCTGGGCGCGGGCGGCGGCGCATCCGGATAGCGCTCCGGCTCCGTCACCTGGATGACCTTGACGCCGGGCTGGGTGAATCGAAGCCAAGCGGTTGTTTCATAATCGGTCGTCAAAATGGCATCGGCGAGACTCGCCTTGACCAGGGCGGCCGCGACTTCAGCAGCCGGCGCGAAATCACGGCCCAGAAGTCGCGCCACCGGATCCTTGGCGACTGACAGGGGCGCGATCAGGGCTTGGGTATAGGCTGCGAACAGAAAGACCGCCGCGACAGGTGCGGCGACCATCGAGATCCTGCGCCACCAGCCACTTTCTTGATGCCCGGCCGCTTCGCTGCCTGGAGCCGCAAACACATCGGCAGCCAGGATGGCAAGCGCCGGATAAAGGAATGAGGGCCAGTTTCCCTGCACCCGATCATGCAACGCATGCACCAGAAAATAGCCCAGGCCCACCCATACCAGCGCGGCAAGCACAAACCGATCGCTCGATCGACGCGTGGCGCGCGCCAGCCCCAGCGCCATCAAGACGAAGATCAGGGGCGTGGCCAGGCCAAATTGCGCCGCCAGGAATTCGCCCAAAAAGCGCAAGGTGAAATGGCCGTTGCTGACCCGGGCGAACTGGAAGGCAAATGTCTCCCAGTGATGCCGTGACTGCCAAAGCAGGTTGGGTGTGAAGATCAAAAGTGCTGCGCCCGCGCCCGCCCAAGGCCAGGGCGTGGCAACCCACTTTGCCTTCGTGGGCGCAGGACGATCGAGCAGCAGCCAGGCAAAGGCGCCGGCCACCAGAAAAAGCATGGCGAACTTCGCCAGCAGGCCAAGACCCGCGGCGATCCCCGCCAACAGCCAATATGCGCCCTTGCCGATCTGCTGGATGCACACCAGACAATAAACAAAGGCGCAAGCGGCGACGAGCAATGGCATGTCCGGCGTCGCCGCCAGAAACTCCACCGCAGCCATCAAGGTGAGATTGAACAGAAGAACCGCGAGAGCGGCGCGGTTCTCGTCCTTCAATACACCCGCCGCCGCGCGCCAGACAAACCAGCTCGCCGGCAGGGACAACAGGACACCCATCGCGCGCGCACCGAGGGGCGTGTCGCCCAACACACTGGTACCGGCACGGATCAGCCAGGCGATCATCGGCGGATGATCGAAATAGCCGGCTGCCAGATGCTTGGACCACAGCCAGTAATAGGCCTCGTCCGCCGAAAGCGGCAAAAATGCCGCCGCCACGCCGCGCAATACGATCAGGAGAACGACAAGCGCGAGCGAGACTCGCCGCGGAATCATCTGGCGCGCCAGACGAACAGCGTCGACATGGCGTAATTCCACAACACGCTCATCACCGCGCCCACCGCGCCGGCGACCCACCAGATCGGGCGTTCGACATAAAGCCAGCTCGCCAGATCCACATTGGCCAGGACCCCGACCGAACAGACCAGGCAGAACAGGACAAAGCCCCTCATCATCGCCCAACCCTTCAGCCGGCGGTCGCGATAGGTGAGCTCGTTGTTGAGCATGAAATTGCTGGTCATGGCCACGAAGGTGGCGATAACCTGGGCGGCCCGGAACGGCTCCTGCAAAATCAAGCCGCCGAACAGTACCGCCAAGTGCACCACAAGACCGATGCTGCCGACAATGGCGAAGAAGATGAAGCGCGGGTCGACCAGATCGCCGGTCATCTTGGCGAGCAGGAGCCCCAGGAATTCCACCCCGATCTGGATATTGAACTTGCTCTCGCCCTCGAATCTTTCGCCGAAGCTGTAGGCCTGTTCGGCGATGCGCAAGCCCGAGCCCGCCGTCGCGGCGATGTCGAGCAGGATCTTGAAGCCCGCCGGCGACAGCCTGGGCGCGATGGCGTCGAACCGGTCGCGCCGCATCATGAAAAAACCGGACATCGGATCGGACAGGGCCGTGCCGACGGCCTTGTGCGTCAACCTGGTCGCCAGCCGCGATATCGCGCCCCGGCTTTCGGAGAAGCTTGCGGCCGAGCCGCCCGCGACATAGCGGGTGGCCGCCACCAGATCGGCCTCGCCCGCTTCCAGCCGGGCCAGCATGGCCGGCAGCACTTTCTCGTCATGTTGCAAGTCGGCGTCGATCACCGCGACAAACGGAGCGGCGCTGGAGAGCATGCCCTCGATGCAGGCCCCCGCAAGCCCGCGCCGGCCGATCCGCTTGAGACAGCGAACCCTGGGATCCTGCCGGGCGATCTCCTTTACCGCCTCGGCTGTCCCATCCGGGGAATTGTCGTCCACAAAGATCGCTTCCCAGGCGATCCCCTTGAGCGCAAGGTCGAGGCGGCGCACCAATTCGGCGACATTCCCCCTTTCCCGGAACGTGGGGACAATCACCGACAGGGTCGCTGTCACATAAGCGTCCGAATTGGCGGAAACGGGCAAGGGAACTCTCAGATAGATTCTCGTCTTGGTGAGGTGTTGGGGCTTTGGCGTCAAGGGGTTAGCCGCCGGGTAAGGAATTGCCAACCAAGTCAGCGAGTTACATTTCCAAAAGCCGGAAACCTTGGAGCACAAACTGCGTTGGCTTGTTCATGAGCGACCTTGCCATGGCCTTCCCCCCTGCCCAGCGCGCACCCAGCACCCGGGATCACGGACTGAGACTGACAGCCCCACGCGTGCTGGTGGTCGAGGATGAGATGACGGTGGCCATGCTGATCGAGGACATGGTGGGTGAACTGTCCTACGAAGTTGCTGCCGTCGTATCGCGGCTCGAGGACGCGATGCGGCTGGTGGACAGCGATAGCTTCGACCTCGCCATGCTGGATGTGCACCTGAACGGGGAGACGGTTTTTCCTTTCGCGGCCGCGCTGGAGGAACGCGACATTCCCTTCCTGTTCGCCACCGCCTATGGCCCCAGGGGAATTCCTGCGGAATTCCGCGACCGGCCCGTCCTGCAAAAGCCCTTCGGTCCCGCGGAGCTCAGGCGCGCCCTGGTGGAGCTTTGCGGCCGCAGCTAAAAGAAGATCGCATACACCACCACGCCCGCGATGACGGCCAGCGCCAGGGAAATGTGCAGGACATAACGCATCACACCCAGTTCCTTGCCCTGGCGTGCTTCCTGTGCGTCCAGGACGACTTTGCCGCTTTGTGTCCGTTCCATGGGGATTCTCCTTCTCACTCCGCGGCGTGATCGCTCGTGCAATCACTGGCGCAAAGGCGGCGTTCCACTTCCGCCGCCACGGCCTCGATCACATCCCGGTCGGCGGGATCGGCGAGCAGCTCGCGCCACGCCCGCAGAATCTGAAGCCGCTCGGCGTCGCCGAAACGGCGATCCCTGAGCACATCGGCGGGCGTGCGATAGATGCGCGCCGGATTCTGCTTGATGTCCTCGAACAGTTTTTTCTTGCTCATGCATGCCTCCTGGCGACATGCCGGCTTTCGCCAGACTTCCCGTCAGACGCGGCCCAACAGGGCCAGCACCAACACAATCACCAGCACCAGGCCCAAGGTCCCCGAAGGGTAGTAACCCCAGGCGCGGCTATAGGGCCAGGATGGCCAGGCGCCCAGCAGCAGGAGCAACAGAACCACGATCAGAATTGTTCCCAACATCGCAAATTCCTTCCTGGATTATGGAAAAGGAACACCTGGAGACGGGCACGGTTCCCGGAAGTTGCCCGGAAACCGCCCTGCTCCAGGACGGGCGGCTTGTTGTTCGCGGGCGTCGCGGCTAGCGGCCGAACTTGAGGGCCGCGGCCGCCCCAGCACTTGCGGTTATGCCGGTCAGCACGGCGCCCCAGGCGATATCGAGAAGTGTCACGCGCAACGTCCACACTTTCATGGTGGCGAAGTTGGTGAGGTCGTAGGTCGCGTAAGTGAAGAAACCGAACAGGGCGCCATAAACCGCAGCCGTCTTCCAATCGCCGGCGTTGAGCGCGGGGCGCACCGCGAAGATCAACACACCGACGATATAGGTGAGATAGAAGATCACCGCCACGGTCATATTGGGATTGTCCGCCAGGAGCGGACCCAGGTCCCGGTGATACACCGCGCCCGATGTGTTGCTCAGCCAGAGAAAGTCAAGTCCGCCCATGACCAGGACGCACGCAAAATATGCAATCACATAGGCCATGATTTTTCCCCCTGCGGTTGTTTTACGCGCGCCACGCCCGCAAGGATCATTTAAACATATGTGATCCGTCTTGCGCATGAGGGCGTAAACGGGACCGGAGGTTCGGGGGACCAATGGCCAGGATCGCGGTTGTCGGGACGGGGATTTCGGGGCTGGGCAGCGCCTTCCTGCTCCATCCCGACCATGAGATCACCGTCTATGAAAAAGCCCCCCGTGTCGGCGGCCACACCCGTACCGTGACCGTGGATTACGGCGGCAAGGCGATTTCGGTGGATACCGGCTTCATCGTCTTCAACCGTCCGAACTATCCCAATCTGTCGGGCCTGTTCGCGCATCTGCATGTGCCCACCCATGCCAGCGACATGACCTTCGCTGCCTCAATCCGGGACGGATGGCTGGAGTGGGGCGCCAAGGATCTGGACGCGGTGCTGGGCCAGCGCCGCAACATCCTGCGCCCCAAGTTCGGTCTGTTGGTCAGGGACGTCATGATCTTCAACACCCAGGCGCAGGAAACGGTGGAGCGCCATCCCGACCTCAGCCTGGAAGGCCTGATCCAGAAACTCGGGCTGGGCGAATGGTTTCGCCGCTATTATTTGCTGCCTATGTCGGGCGCAATCTGGAGCTGCCCGCCTTGTGAGATGATGAACTTTCCGGCCCGCACCCTGGTCCGGTTCTTCGCCAATCATCAGCTGATGTCCTTTACCGGCCAGCCGCGCTGGCAGACCGTCACAGGCGGGTCACAGGAGTATGTCCGCCGCCTCACCGCGCCCTTCGCCCATCGCATCCGCACCAACTGCGCCGCCGTGGCGGTCACACGCCCCACAAGCGGCAAGGATGCCGGCAAGGTCCAGATCAAGGACAGCCAGGGCGGGAGCGAGAGCTACGACCAGGTGGTGCTGGCGTCCCATGGTGACGAGACGTTGGCCATGCTCAAGGACGCCAGCCGCGAGGAAGAATCCGCGCTTTCCTGCTTCCGCTACCAGAAGAACCGCGCCGTGCTTCACCGCGACGCCAGTCTGATGCCCAAGCGCCGGCGCTGCTGGGCCAGTTGGGTCTATACCTCGGATGGGGAATTCCTGCATCCCAAGATCACCGTCACCTACTGGATGAACCTGCTGCAGGGCATCGACCAGGATTACCCTTTGTTCGTCAGCCTCAATCCCAAGCGAGAAATTCCGGAAGCACTGACCTTCGACCAGACCGATTTCGATCATCCGGTGTTCGACCAGGACACCATGGCCGCGCAGAACCGCATTGCCGGCCTGCAGGGCCGCCGCGCCACCTGGTTCGCCGGCGCTCATCTGGGCCATGGCTTTCACGAAGACGGGCTCGCCAGTGCCGTCCGGATCGCGCGCGCGCTCGGCACCGCCATTCCCTGGGAAGAAGAAAGCGCGCCGCGGGCCGATGCGCCGCAGCAAAAGTCCCGCCCCCCGGTTATGCTTCCGGGGTTTCCGCACCCCGGTCCGGTGCCCGCGTAATTGTCTTGAGCCGTGCCCGGTAATAACCTCAAGCCGGTCCGCAAAGGGAAGCCGCGATGTCCCTGATACCTGCCTCCTATATCGAGAAAAGCTGGCACAGGGCGCTGGCTGCGCTGGAGATTGGCGCGCTGACTTTCACCGCCCCCAATGGCGAGGTCACCGTCGCCCGGGGAGCGATGCCTGGACCGCAAGCCTCTTTCCGCATCCATGACTGGGACGTGCTGCGCCGGATCATGGCGCGCGGCGATATCGGGCTGGGCGAGGAATATATCGCCGGCTCCTGGGACACCGACAGTGTCGAAACGCTGATCAGCCTGTTCCTGCTGAATCTGGATCATTTCTCCGACTTCAGCCATGGCAGCTTCCTCAACCGGCTGGGCTTTGTGATCCACAATGCGCTGGTGCGGCGCAATTCCATCGCGGGCTCGGCGCGCAACATCCAGGACCATTACGACGTCGGCAACGACTTCTATTCGCTGTGGCTCGACAAGAGCATGACCTATTCCTCGGCGCTCTATGGCGGCGCCGCCGACTTGTTCCGCGCCCAGCAGAACAAGTACGAACGCATCCTGTCCAAGTTCGACACCTCGAAATCCAGCGTGTTGGAGATCGGCTGCGGCTGGGGCGGCTTTGCCGAACGCGCGGCGTGCGACAATCACCATGTCACCGGCCTCACCATTTCCCCCGCCCAGCACAAATTCGCCACCGAAAGGCTCAAGGGCGCAGCCGACATCAGGCTCCAGGACTACCGCTGTGCGAAAGGGCAGTTCGACAATATCGTCTCCATCGAGATGTTCGAGGCGGTGGGCGAGCATTACTGGCCGCAATATTTCGCCACCGTCGCCGAAAGACTGAAGCGCGGCGGCCGCGCCATCATCCAGACCATCACCATCAAGGACGAACTGTTCGCGGGCTATCGCACCCGCAGCGACTTTGTCCGCCATTATGTGTTCCCCGGCGGCATGCTGCCCTCGCTGGGCCGTTTCCGCGAGGAAGCGGAAAAGGCCGGGCTGAAATTCGTGGGCGCCTTCGGCTTCGGCAAGGACTATGCCCGCACCCTGCGCGAATGGCTGGTGCGGATGCAAGGACAGGAACCCGCGATCAAGGCGCTGGGCCACGACCAGCAGTTCATGCGCAATTGGGAATTCTATCTGGGCATCTGCGCGGCGACATTCGAAGTCGCGCGCACCGATGTCGTGCAGGTGGAGTTGGTGAACGCCTAGCTCTAGGGTCGAGACTCAATTGCCGCCATTTAAAATTGAGCGGAACTGTGCACTTGGCAAACCCAAACCTAGGGGTGGGGACAAGGGCGGCTAAATTAGTTCT
>Ga0210386_10004249_pt1 | contig 11878 bp, 9 predicted proteins | sample IncBWH32OmetaG_FD_160091 | JGI IMG/M metagenome (GOLD analysis project Ga0210386, IMG submission 160091) | Forest soil microbial communities from Barre Woods Harvard Forest LTER site, Petersham, Massachusetts, United States - Inc-BW-H-32-O ... | reverse complement strand
TCCTCTGCGACGGCGATTGCCAGATCCTTTATTATCGCCGGGACGTTTTCGATAAGCCGGAAAACCAGCAAAAGTTCAAAGATAAGGTTGGCTACGACTTTCCGAATCCGCCCAAGACCGCCAAGCAAATGATTGATGTGGCCAATTTCTATACGGGATGGGATTGGAACGGCGATGGCCAGAACGACTGGGGAATTGCCCTCCACGCCAAGGTCAACGAACAGGGCTTTTTCCATTTCTTGACGTTGGCAGCTCCTTACGTCTGCTCGCCCAACAACAAATATTTCTGGTTCCATCCAGAGACCATGAAACCCCTGATTAACTCTGAGGGCCACCTGCGGGCATTGGAAGACTACGTCAAGTTTCTGCCTTGCGGGCCGAAAGAAGCGATCAGTTGGACCTTGGGACAAGGCTGGAACTTGTTTCTGACCGGACAAGCGGTGATGGAACCGACCTGGGGCGATCTTCCAACCTTCGCACAGGATCCTAAAGAATCGAAGGTCAGGGGCAAGGTCGGCGCCGCGATCATTCCGGGTACCACTGAAGCCTATGACCCGATCAAGGGTCAGTGGGATAAATTCGATCTTAACTCCGTCGGCAACGTGAATGGTGGAACCTGGCATTGCGTCATTTCGCGCTTTTCCAAGAAGAAAGATCCCACTTATGACTTTCTCGCTTTCATGGCCACGAAGAAGAACGCCTTGTACAATTGCACGCACGGATTCACCGGCGTGCAACCGGGGATGAAATTCGAATACTTCCCGCCGGTTGGCACCGGAAAAGTCGAAGAGTGGGTGGAGCAGGGATGGGACTCGGATGAAGCAAAGCGGTACCTGGACGCTTACTATCAAAACTTGTCGCTCCCAGTACAGGAGTCGTACCTGCGAATCCCGGGCGCCGCCGAATACTGGCACGAGCTGGATGTTCGTCTCTCTGCGGCCCTCGCCGGACAAACTCAACCGAAGGCCGCACTCGACGATTGCTCCCAGGCCTGGGAGCGGATCACCGAGCGGTACGGACGCGACAAACAAAAGAAACTCTATGCGGAATCGTTCGCTTGACGGGTGGCTGCCATAAACAAGTGGCAAGGATAGATCTGCTCCCATGGAGGTGAACGAATTAGTTCAGAGCAAGGCGGAAAGAGGATTCAAGTACGCCTTGCTCGCTCCCGCGGTGATCTGGATTGTCGCGCTGACTTTTTTCCCGATCCTCGCCGCGATTCGATTCAGCTTTGCTAACTATGCGCTCGGCGAAGGGATCACCGCGTGGGTTGGGTTTGACAACTATGCCCGGTTGCTAACCGACGGCTCCTTCTGGTACGCCCTCTTTATCACCTTAATCTTCGTGCTGGTAACGGTGCCGATCGAAGTGTGCGTCGGATTTGTGCTCGCCTGGATGATCACAATCGGGGTGCCGGGAAATAAATATTTTCGGCCGATCTTGACCGCTCCTCTATTTACCATGGAGGTGGCGATTGGATACTTAGGGGTAACCCTTTTTACTGACCAGGGCGGTTTGTACAGCACCATCCTGGGCGCTCTTGGAATCCACATCGATTGGCTGTCGACGGCCTCGGGGGGCCTAACTGCTGCGATGATCCTGGATATCTGGATATGGACTCCCTTCGTCTTTTTGATGTCCTTGGCTACGTTATCCGCGATTCCTAATGAGATTTTCGATGCGGCGATGTTGGAAGCTTCGAGCCATTGGCAGGTCTTCCGTCATGTCGCAATCCCTTTGGCGTGGCCGGTGCTGACGATTGCCATTCTCCTGCGCGTCCTGGAAGGATTTAAAGCATTCGGATTGCCGTACGCTCTGACCAGCGGCGGGCCGGGCACCAGCACGCAGCTTTTTAGCGTGATGGCGGACTTGACCACCATCCAATTTACCGATTTTGGACGAGGATCGGCGATGGGTATCCTTTATCTGATCATGGTCTCAATCGTGATTACCTTTTTCTTTAAACAGATGCGAAAACGCATCAATTAGATCGGCGGCTGGTTGGCATGGAAAATCTGCTTTGGCGTAACTCGAAATGGGCTTCGAAACTGGTCGTAATGGTGATCGTTTGCCTCGCCTTATGCTGGGTGGCGATTCCGTTCCTCTGGGCGATCGTTAACTCGATTAAATCTCACACCGATGTCTTTAAGTCGGGAGCGATTATCCCGTTTCTGCAATTTACTCCGACTCTGGATTCCTGGAAGGAGGTACTGGGCGACCCGCAATCTCTAAATTGCTTGTTCAGTAGTACTCTGGTGGGGGTCGGTACGACAGTTTTGGTTTTATTGATTGGGACGCCCGCTGCTTACAGTCTCGCTCGATTCGAATTCAAACGAATGAAGAGCAAGGACATCACTCTCTGGTTCCTCTCACAGCGGGTCATGCCTCCAGTCGTGGTGCTATCACCTTTCTACATTCTGCTGGCCGAGGTCGGCTTGATTGACACCTGGACAGGGCTCATTCTGCTTTATTCGACCTTCAACCTCGCTTTCTGCGTGGTCATCATGCGCGACATTTTCCGCGACGTCAGCAAGGAGGTGGAAGAGGCGGCGCGGATGGAGGGAGCTTCCTTGTGGCAGATTTTCTGGATGATTGCCTTGCCACTTTCTCTCGACGGTCTCATCGTGACCGCTTTTATCGTCTTTGCCTTCTGTTGGAATGAGGCGCTTTTCGCGTCTGCCGTGACCTCGCAACACGCGGCGACCATGCCCACGCTGATCTTGGCGTCTCGCAGCACCAGAGGGGTCGATTTCAATTCTGCCGGGGTGAACACGATCCTGGCGATTGCCCCGCCGGTTATCCTTTCGTTCTTTGTTCAGCGTTATCTGGCCCGGGGACTCTCCTTTGGCGCGGTGAAAGGATGAACTTTTTGTTTATTATGTTTCAGACAAGATTTTTGTTAGGCACTTTGGCCTCCATTTTGCAGCGAACGACACCCAGGGAGCAAACGTGGCGATAGTCGAACTCTCCAAAGTCTCAAAAAAGTACGGCGACGTCCTTGCCTTGCGGGATTTCAACCTGACCACCCGTGACGGCGAATTTGTGGTCCTGGTCGGACCTTCCGGTTGCGGTAAAACCACCACCATGAGGATGATCGCCGGTTTGGAAACCGTGACCGAAGGCGAGATCAAGATTGGAGGCAAAAATGTCGTTGGAATGATTCCGCGAGAACGCGATGTGGCGATGGTCTTTCAAAACTACGCGTTGTTCCCGCATTTGAACGTCTTTGGCAACCTGTCCTTCGGACTGCGACTTCGGAAAGTTCCCAAGGAACAAGTTGCCGACAAAGTGCGTTCAGCGGCGAAGATTCTGGATATTGAGCACTTACTCGAGCGCAAGCCCAAGGAACTTTCTGGAGGCGAGCGTCAACGGGTCGCGCTGGGCCGTGCCATCGTCAGAGAACCCAAGGTGTTCCTGATGGATGAACCGCTCTCAAACATCGATGCCAAGTTGCGCGTCGAGATGCGGGCGGAGATTATCAAACTTCAACGGCGTCTGGGCGTTACCACGTTTTATGTCACCCATGATCAGGTCGAAGCGCTCAGCATGGGCGACCGCGTCGTCGTCATGTCGAAGGGATTCGTGCAGCAAGTGGGAACTCCGAAGGAACTGTACAACACGCCGATCAATCTTTATGTCGCGGGTTTCATCGGCAGTCCGTCGATGAATTTTCTCCGTGCCAGGATCAACGGCGACGGAACCGTTTCTTCCGGAGAAAATGTTGCCCTGGTTCTTCCGCCAGTGCGTGCGGCGGCGTTCGCCCGGAACGGAATCAATGACGCCTGGGTTGGGATTCGTCCCGAGCACCTGGTGATCCAAAGAAATCCTGACAGCGTCACCAGGAACGTGATCAAGGGAATCGTCGAAGCGGTCGAACCGCAAGGGGCGACCACTATTTTGCAAATTAATATCGGCCAGGAAAAGAAGATCATCGCTCAAATCAATGAGCAGTGGGGGAGAGAGGCCGGGGAGAGATTAACGCTTACAGTGGCGAGCGAATTAATTCATCTCTTTGATCCTGAAACCGAGCAAGCCTTCGGTTATAAGTAGATCTCAGGACAGATGGCCCGAAGGGCCAAGATAGTACTATTTTAGCGAACGGCAGATTGTATCTCTGCCTAACAAATACCCTATCCATTTCGGTAGCATTCAGAGCGCATTTGGACCACGTGATCTCTCAGAGGGTAAGGACGATGGATAAACCTCGTCCTCCCCGTTGTCGCGCTGTAGTCAATTCCACAGATTTACCGGTGTGACTGTTTCAGTCGCCGGGCGACTCCGACTGGAAGTGCCCCGTGAGAGGGGTCGGTGGACCGACGCATGGGTGGCGACGTAAAGGCCTTCCAGACTGAGGAGCTGATAGGTCTGTTGGAACGTTCTGATGCGTAATTTGTAGTTGTCGAGAGTGTTCTTGCGCTTGAACTTCATGGCCCGCAACCGTATGCGGATCCAGGAGTCGAGCTTGTGGAACTGCTCTCGATTGGTAACAAAGGACGCACAGAAGTACTGCAGCGGAGAAAGCGTTCGAGGAGGTCGAGCACTTTACCGTCCCCCGGCGGCGCCTCGATTGCGCTTGACGGCCTTAAAGGCGTCACGCATGAGACCGATATCGATTCTGCCAATCAAGGAATGAGCCTTCACGGCTGAACCTTTCTCATCTGTCGATGCACTAACCGTTCCGCTCGCCGGTGCCCGGGGTTAAAGGGGTGTTGCTTAGCTTGTCTTGGGTTAAGGCGTGAAGAGGCACGCCCTGGGGGCCGCAAAAAGCCTCTATTTCTACCTTTGTGCAATTTGGGAGTAATCCATGCGTTGCAGATCGGCGATCAGCCCCGGCCCCGTCGGATTCCAGCCCAGATTCTTCCGCGTCTTTTCGCTTGAGGCCACAAGGTCAGCGCCAGCGAACATGGCCAGCCATCCAAAATGTGCCGCAGCCTTTTCCGGCGACAGAGAAACCACCGGAACCTTCAAGCCGCGACCTATGGTTTCGGCAATATCCCGCATCGGCACGCCTTCTTCGGCCACCGCATGATACTTGGCGCCTGCTTCATGCTTCTCCAGCGCAAGCCGGTAAAGGCGTGCGACATCCAAAACGTGCGCTGCCGCCCAGCGGTTGCGTCCTTCCCCCACATACGCTGACACGCCTTTCTCGCGCGCCACGGCGATTAAATAAGTGACAAGCCCTTGCTTGATCGTGTCGTGAACCTGCGGAAGGCGCATGACCGAAGCCTTAACGCCCTTCAACGCCAGAGCCGTCTGCTCCGAAACACGAGGGAACGGGAAATCCGGCGGCACCACATGGTCTTCGGTCGCAACCTGACCCGGCGCAGCCAATCCAGCCGTACCCGATGTGACGATCAGGGGCCGATCTGAACCGGCAAGCACGGAACCCAAGGCTTCGATGGCACGTTGGTCGATCTCGCAGTTCTCTTGGAATTTCGAAAAGTCGTGAATGAAGGCCAGGTGAACGACGGCATCCGAAGCGGCGGCGCCGCTTCTCAAGCTCGAAACATCCTCCAACGCTCCGCGCTGCAGATCGGCTCCCGTGGCGGCGAGGGCCTGAGCGCCAGCCTCCGAACGCGCCAAGCCAAGCACCTTGTGCCCCGCAGCGATGAACTCCTTCACAACGTGGGAACCCACAAATCCGGTGGCCCCGGTGACAAAAACACGCATGGGTATCTCTCCTTTATTAATGGTTAGGATTGTGGCCCCCAATCTTGCTGAAACCTAACGAACTTGCTAAAGTGGAGCCGCTCTCCGTTTAGGGAAATAAACGGAGAGTGTCTCCGTTTGCAAGGACTTTTTTTTAATGACCAAGCGAAAACAACGTTCCGACGCGCAGCAAAACCGCGAGCGCATTCTCGTGGTGGCGAAAGAGGCATTCGCTAAATCCGGGGCAAATGCCAGCCTCGACGACATTGCGAAACAGAGCGGTGTTGGACCTGGAACGCTCTACCGCCATTTTCCCTCACGGGAGGACCTTTTGAAGGCGGTGTATCAGGCTGCGGCGGAAAAGCTGGCGACGGCAGCGATGGAATTTGCAGAAACTTTGCCTCCGATCGACGCGGTGCGAGCCTGGATGATGTTGTTCGTCGACTACATCGCCGATAAGCAAATCATCGCGCCCGCGCTCAATGCGTTGGTCGACGATCCCCATAAGCTCTACGAAGCTTCTTACGGCCAAATTTGGGAAGCTGTTCGCAGTCTGGTCAAACGCGCCGTCAAAAGCGGCGACATCCGGGAAGACCTTGATGCAATCGACCTGCTTCGGGCGCTTGTCGGCGTCGCCAGCGTAGGAGCCAGTTCAGACTGGCAGCAAAGCGCCCGCAAATTGGTCGACATCCTCATCTTGGGATCGCGGCCAGTCACCTAGCGTGTCGATGCTGAGGTGGCCGGGGCATAAGAGATGCCTCCAAAGTTCCGGAGGCAATCAAGAGGGCAAATGGATGCCGTTGGATCGCCGGATCTCCATCAACTTACGCTCCTCGCCTTTGCTACCCGCTGGACTTGCAGGGTGTGTCCGTTGCCGTTGGCGAACGGCATGACCTTACCAACGATCTCGACGACAGGATTCCTCACCGTCTCGATACCGTAACGCCGATAGACATCCGCGAACAGCTCACATTCGATGATGCCTGTCGCGTCGCAGACGGAAATGAACTTCATGGGCCTCCCGTCCTCCTGCCGGTGGATACGGTCCTCGATGATCATACCGGCGATGCTGACTCGTTTACCGTGATTGTCCTTCAGGTTAGCGATGGGACAGTAGCTGTCCCAACGGACGTCCGGAAACAGTGCGAGTGGGTGATCGGTCACTGGGAATCCCAAAATGTCCTGCTCGGCTTTCAGCCGCTCAATCAGTGAGGGTTCCTCCAGGGGGATGTCGGGCAAGGTGGGCTTTTCGCCGCCAGCTAAGAGCAAACCCTGCCCGGCGATGGCGGGCCATTGAGCCAGTTCCTTGAACTGCCAAAATTGCTCGGTGCGCGATTGACCGAAGGCGTCGAACGCCCCAGTTCGAATGAGATGATCCATTTCATCGGTGGAGGGCGTCGTCCGAAGGTAAAAATCTCTCATGGATTCGTAGGGCTTGCCTCTCTCCCAATGCTCAAGCAGTCGTAGAGAAAGGCCTTTGATTTGAAAGAGAGGCACGCGCAAAGCGTTGCCTTCCGGGAAAAAATGATTTCGGGAGCGGTTCACATCGGGCGACCGGAAACCCAGTCCAAGGCGGCGGCACTCGATGGAATAGACAAGCTTGCTGTAAAAGCCCTTTCCATTGGTCAGGACGGCGGCAAGGAACTCGGCGGGATGGTGACGCTTGAGCCAGGCTGCTTCGTAGGCTTCGACGCCGTAGGCGGTGCTGTGAGCTCGGCAAAATGCGTATCCCTGGAAACTATAGACCAGCGTCCATACGGCCTTGATTTCATCAGCTGTCCGGCCCATTGCTTGGGCGGCTGCGACAAACTCACGCCCAATCTCGATTATTTTCTCCTGCTGGCCCTTGACCAATGCCCTGCGCAGGATGTCGGCGCGTCCGGCTGAGAGGCCGGCGAAGTCTTCGCAAATCTGGAGGATGTGTTCCTCATAGGCGACGACGCCATACGTGGATCGCAGCGCCCTCTCCAAGCTGGGATGAACATAGTCGACCCGCTCCAATCCCTGCGCTCGCAGCGCAAACTGCTCTTTCTTGAGGTTGTTGGCTGCTCCAGGGCGGATGACCGAAACGATGGCAATCAAATCGTCCACATTGTTGACGTTGACCATCCGTTCAAGCGTACACATGGCGGGGCTTTCGATATGATGAACGCCACGCGCTTCGCCAGCCGCGATCATTTGCCAAACCTCCGGATGATCCCAAGGCTCGAGTCCTTTCAGGTCCACTTCGATGCCTTGGGCCGCAATCATCCTTTTTGCGTCCCTCATGACCGCAAGGCCGCCCTGCGCCAGAATGTCCATTTTGACCAGCCCGATTGCCTCCACTTGTTCCATGTCCAAGTGCGTTGTGGGATAACCTTTGGCGCTCGTGAAGACAGGTGTAAGGCACGTCACCGGCAAACGAGAAAGTACAACCCCGCAGGGGTGCATCTTCGGATGTTTCGGGAATCCATCGAGACGATGTGCTAACCGTAATGCCGTTTGATACGGGTCTTCCGAGAAATCCAAGTCCCGGCATTCCTGACTCTCTTGTACCGCCCTTTGAAGGTTGGTCGCGTCAGTCCACGGAAGGCGTTCTGTCATGCGACGAATCTGATATTCAGAAACGCCCATCACCTTCGCGATGTCGGCAAACGCGCTCTTTCCGCGATAGGTACTGAAGCCGCCGACGATTGCGGCGTGGTCCCCATATTTTTTGAAGATGAGATCCACCACGTCATCCTTTCGATCATGGGCGAAATCGATGTCGATATCCGGAAGCTTGTTCAGCACCATGCGGTCGCGGTTAAGGAACCGCCTGAAATACAATCCGAACCGGATCGGGCAAACATCGGAAATGCCCAGGCAGTAACAGACGAGACTGTCCGCCGCGCTGCCGCGAGTGATCCACTCGATTCCTTCCGCTTTGCAATCTTCGAGAATTTCCCACGTCAGGAGGAAATATTCCTCGTAACCAACCTCCCCGATGATGCCCAGTTCCTCTTCAATCTGCGAAAGTACCTGCGGGAGCATCCTGGGCTTTTGTGCGTATCGACGCTGGACGCCTTCCACGGTAAGTCTGCGCAAAAATTCATGCGCGGTGCTTCCATCAGTTGGGTAGTACCGCGGAAATCGCAGGCCTCCCAAATCGAATTCAAAATTGCACTGCTCGGCAATTTCCAGCGAATCCCGGAGTGCATCGGCATGGGCGGCCAATTCTTTGGGAGATGGAAAATGGAAATGTCCTTTTCGCTTTTGGGGATTCCGTTCATCGAGCAAGGACAGCGTGCGAATGGACTGCAAGATATTGAACATTGGTCGCTCGCTCGGATCGGCATATCTGACCTCCGGCAGCCAGCCCGCAGGCCGCAAAATCAGTCCCGCGCGTTGCCCAACCTCCAAGGCTCGCGACGGTTGTGAGAGAGCGGCGCAAAGGTTTTGATATCCCGCCGCGTCCTTGACGTAGGCAATGAACGATTTGCCGTCGGCCATGACCTCGGCCGCGATGATGGGTTTTATGCTCTCATGTTTGGCCCCCACGAAAAACTCTACCGCACCGTGTAGATTGGCGTCCGTCATGGCCACGGCCTTGCATCCATGGGCGTTGGCTAGCTTTACCAAAGCTTCGGGTTTCAAAAGTGAGTCCATGAAGCTGAACGCGGATTTGCAATTCAGGGCCGCCCATTCAAGCTTCAACGACTGAACCCGTTTCTTCGGTACGACCGGTGCGGCTTGTCTTTCCTGCCCGTACGTCTGCAAAAACAGGTCATGCCCGCGCATGATTGCGCCATTGCCATAGCGGCCCTTTATCCGGTCGAGTATCGGAGAAAGCCTTCGGCGTTGTGCCGAATCAATGCCCGCATTTAGAAGCGGCAGACCGCACTGGAAAATGACTCCATACACCCCGGACAGCTTCACCGAAACCAAGCGGAGGGAGACTCGTCGCTTCCAAGCCTTTTTGAGTAAGCCTGAGAGAACAGAATAACAGTCCGTTTCCAGATCGGTCGGTTCCCCCAGGCTTTCGCTTCGTCGGCAGTCGTCGAAATCGTTATATCGCACCCGGACTTCGATGGTCCGAACCGTCTTGCTCTCGGCTCGCACTTTGACGAAGAGGCGATCCGCTATGGAACGGAGTTTCGCCAATACCCAATCTTCATCGGTAACGTCTTCGGTGAAAGTTTCCTGAGAACTCCAACTTTTGGCTGCGGGGGCCTCTGGAATAACGAGACGATCGTCAATGCCTCGGGCGAACTCCCAAAGCTGGCGGGCACCCTTTCCTGCGAACAAGGAGAGTTGCTGGGGTGAGACTTCGGCGATTTGGCCGATCCGAGCGAGACCGGCTTGGTTGAGCGTTTTAGCCATCACTGGCCCAACTCCCGGCAGCCATTTGTTTTCGAGCGGAAACAGAAACTCTCGCTCTCGCCCGTCCTGGATCTCGATGAAGCAGGATGGCTTCTTGAGCTTGCTCGCCACAGCGCTAACCAGCTTGTTTCGGGCGATCCCCTCGGACACCGAGATTTTCAGGCTCTGACGGATCGCGGTCCGAATGACCTCCGCCACCTCCCTCGCGGATCGTTTGCAGTTCCCTTTGAGGTCGAAATAGCCCTCGTCGATGCTCGCTACTTCCACCACCGGCGTGTGGTCGTAGGCGTAGGAAAACATGAGGCGACTAAATTTCTCATATTTCTCAAAATCACCTGAAACGGTGATGAGGTTCGGGCAAAGTTTCCGCGCTTTGGCGGTGGGCATGGCGGTGTAGATGCCAAGTCGTCTCGCCTCGTAACTGGCACTGGCAACGACTCCTCTTTTTGAGCCGCCCACTGCGACAGGCTTTCCTCGGAGTCTGACATCGGCAGCTTGTTCGACCGACGCGAAGAAGGCATCAGCATCTAAATGGACAATCATCGCCGTCACTCCTCATAGCCGGCGTTTGTCCACCCTCAAGAGCGCCCGAAACACCCCTTGGATCACCAATTCGTGAGCCGGAATGAGGTCGGGATATTTGGAATTCTCTGCGCGAAGAAATGGTTTTCCTTTGTGGACTAGAAACCGCTTAAGCGTCGTTTCTCCGTCGATAAGAGCGGCGACGATGTCCCGATGGGTTGGATCACGGAGTTCCATGATCACGATATCTCCCGCGACGATATGGGCATCGATCATCGAGTCGCCGCGCACCTCAAGCGCGAAGGTTCGGGCATTTTTGGGGAGTTGGAGCGTGTCTTCATCGATCGATACGCAACGATCGGATTGCTGCTCTTGATCCGACGGATAGCCCGCCGGAATCATTCCCAGCAAGCGTATATGGACAAGGTTAACGTGAACCATTCCAGTCGCCGTCACGGACCGAGCCGCTCTCCCGCTTCTTTGAATTGCCCCCTTCTTCCCCAGGGCCTGCAGGTGCTTATGTGCGGCGTGAGAAATCCCAAATTTGAAGGGACCTTGGATCTCACAAAGCGGCGGCGTGACACCTTTATCGGCACGTAAATCCCGGCTAAAATCCAGCGCGGCTTGTTGGTGGTCGGTGATCCACATTGTGTTCATATGAACACTTATTTTGAGGGAACGTCAAGTCATACGTTTTCCGGGCGAAGGAATTGCGGAGGAAGGTAAACGTACTCGAAAATATCATCGTCGGCGCGGAACGACCCGGGAATGAGGTAGCAGTCGGCTCAGCTGGAGTGGAGCAGCATGCCCTTGCCGCCCTCGATTTCGTCCGTCTCGCGGAACTCCGCAAGCAGACAGTGCAGAGCCTCTCCTATGGGCACCAGCGACTCGCCGAGATCGCGCGGGCCCTCGCTGGCAGCCCCAGGTTGCTACTCCTCGATGAACCGGGCGCTGGCCTGAATACTGTCGAAAAAAGCGAGCTCGTCCAACTTCTGAAGCGTCTTAAGGGACACGGGCTCACCATTCTTGTAATCGATCACGACATGAACCTGGTCGAGCAGGTTGCCGATCGCATCACCGTGCTCAACTTTGGCCGCCGTATTGCCGACGGTCCTCCGGCGGAGGTGTTACGCAACCCGGAAGTCATGGCCGCTTATCTCGGAAACGTGAAGACTCATGTCGCTCCTTGAACTCGAGAATGTAGTTACTGCCTATGGCAAGGTCGAGGCCTTGAAGGGGCTTACCTTGCGCGTAGAACAGGGAGAAATCGTGACGCTCCTTGGCTCGAACGGTGCGGGGAAGAGCACTACGCTCCGCACCATTTCCGGATTGGTTCGTCCACTGTCTGGTACGATGCGTTTCCTCG
>Ga0210386_10004248_pt1 | contig 11879 bp, 12 predicted proteins | sample IncBWH32OmetaG_FD_160091 | JGI IMG/M metagenome (GOLD analysis project Ga0210386, IMG submission 160091) | Forest soil microbial communities from Barre Woods Harvard Forest LTER site, Petersham, Massachusetts, United States - Inc-BW-H-32-O ... | reverse complement strand
CTTGCCGTCGAGCAACACCTGTACCGAGCGCGGCCGTTCGTCTTCGGAGCTGAGCACCAGATACACGTTCTTGGCCTCGAACTCCAGGTCGATGCCCGCTTTGGACACGGCTGTCGCCGGCTGCGCCGCGATGTTCCAAGTACCGCTGTAGTCGAATTCGTTGAGCGCCAAGCGAGGGGGTACGTTCATGCCGTAGTCGTTGACGCCGGACTTCGGGCCGCTGCGCCATCCCTGCGCGCGGTTGGTGCCGAGATATGTCTCGGGCGTAGCCACTTCGCTGGGCGTCACGACATCCGTCGGGTGGCTCATACCGCCCACGCTCGCGCCAGATTCAGCAAGCAGCGAGCGGATCGCCGTCTCGGTCTGCGAGTAGTCCCCCTCGCCGGCCGTCGCATAGCGCACGTCCCCTTTTGCGTCGATCAGGTAGTCCGCCGGCCAATACTCGTTGCCGTAGGCGTTCCAAGTCCCCATTTCGTTGTCCTGCACCACCGGATAGCGCAGCCCGAACTGGTCGATCGCGTCCTTGACGTTGGAGGCCTCGTGCTCGAAGGCGAACTCCGGCGTCTCGACTCCGACGATCGTCAGTCCGTCCTTGCGGTAGTCCGCGTCCCACGCCTTCAGATAGGGCAGCGTGCGGATGCAATTGATGCAGGTATAGGTCCAGAAGTCGATCAGCACCACTTTCCCGCGCAGCCCGGTGAGACTCAACGGTTGGTTGTCGGGTGTGTTGAACCAGTCCTCGGTATCCGCGAATTCAGGCGCCGGCCCGAGATTCTTCAGCTTGGCCGCGTCTGCCAGCAGCGTCGCCTGGCTCGCGTTACGAGGTGCGGTGGTCGTTTTCGAGCCAGACGCGAACTTCGCGATGTGTCCGGTGACTTGGGGCAGGCGACTTTCGACGGCCTTCGATTTTTCAAGGCCGGCCGTCAGGTTCACGTCGGGAATGTGTTCGGCCACATATTGGTCGAAGTCCACGTCCACGCCCACGACGATCGCCAGCGCCGTGACGATCATCACGGTGCCGAGCGTGCGCTGCAGCGCCGGCCCTCGGCCGGCGGCGCGCACGCGGTCGAACAGTTTGCGCCCGCCGAGCGTCAGCGCGAACAGCACCACTGCGCTGCCGAGCGAATAGGCGACCGCGACCGCGACTGTGCGGCCGCTGGCGGCGCTGACCGAGATCACCGCCGCCAGGATCGGCCCCGCGCACGGGGTGTAAACGAAGCCGAGCGCTCCGCCGACAAGCAGCCCTGAGCGAAAGCCATCGCCGCGACTGGCTTGGGCACCACCCACCCCAAGTGCCGCGATCCGCGACATGCGCGCCTCGAGTCGGTCGGCCAAGCCCGGCACGATCAGGGCGAGCCCTGATGCGAGCAGCACAGCCACGGCGATGTCGCGCAGAGGATCTGAGCCGAGCCCGACCCCGTCGACGACGTTGGCCACGCCGACGATCACGACCGTGAACGTCACGGTCAGGCCGATCACCACGCCGAGTGGCCGCCGCCGGCCACCCACGCCGCCGGAAGCGAGCAGCGCCGGCAGCACGGGTAGCACGCACGGCGACAGCGCCGTGCCGGCGCCCGCGAGAAAGGCAAAGCCAAGCAGGATCAGCATCGTGGGACAGAGCTTATGGCCAACGGTGGCGTTCCACGCCATATCGGGCGCCAGGCAGGCGCCACGAGCTGAGCTTCAGCGGCGCAACATTATGTAAACGACGCTGATTGCAAACGCGATCTGACCGAAGGCGAGCGCCGTGCCGAGGTCGATCGCGCCGAGCGCGCCGGCGAGCACGCCGGCGAGCACGAACGCCCCGAACATGGTCGCGAGATCGCGTGCCACCGGTCTCATTTCTCTGTCGCCGTCCGTTCGAGCACACTCACGAGCGCCTGTACATCGAGTCCCGCATCCTGCTGTTCCAGCAAGCGCTCGGCGGCGCGGCGCCCGCCCAGCGCTCGCAATCCGCGCTCGCCGTGCTCGCCGGCGAAATCGAGCAATGCGCCCGCGCGACGAGCATGCAGGCGTCTGGCGGGGATGTCGACGCTCGCGCGGTGCTCGTCCAGCGCACCCACAAGCTCGTCGATCCCGTGGGGTGGAGGTAGAGAGGACACTGCCAGTACGCGCGTAGTCCCAACGCCTTTGGCTCCGAGCGAACGCAGCGCCGCGCTCAGATCGCGTCTGGTTGCCATGGCTATCCGGCCGAGGTCGGCCTTGGTGACGACAAGCACGTCTGGAGTCTCCATGATCCCGGACTTCAAGAACTGCAGTACGTCGCCGCTGCCGGGCTGAACCACGACCGCGACCGTGTCCGCGACGTCCGCGACCTCGGTCTCGGCCTGTCCCACGCCCACAGTCTCGATCACGACCACGTCGAAAGCCGCCGCCAGCGCCTGTGCCGCCGCGCGGGTGGGTTCGGCAAGGCCGCCGAGACGCTCCCCCGCCGCGGTCGAACGGATCAGCACGCCCCTGTCGGTCGGGTCGAAATCGATGCGTGCCCGGTCACCGAGCAGCGAGCCGCCAGAGCGCTTGGAGCTTGGGTCCACCGCGAGCATCGCCACGCTCCTACTTTGTGCTCGCCACGCGTGCAGCAGCGCGGAGAGCAGCGTCGACTTGCCCGCGCCGGGCGGTCCCGTCACACCGACGATGTGTCCTTGTGCCTCGCCGCCGAGGGCTGCAGGGGAGACCTCTCGCAGTAGCGCCGTCGCCTGCTCCCGATCGGAGGCTGTACTGCTCTCCAGCAGGTTGAGCGCCGCCGGCGCCGCCTTCAGGTCGCGTTCGCGCAGGCGTCCCCCCAGGAACGCCCCTCTCGAATGCTCGCGTGCAGGATCACCGTTCTCCTCGGAGGGCGAGGAGGAAGCGCGTTCGCCCGGCCCAGTGGGCGTGTCGGCGCTCACGCGGCGGTCGGCACGCCGTTACGCTCGCCCACGAGCTCCACGATGTCGTGCATGATGCGCGAGATGTCGAAATCCTTCGGGGTGTAGACGGCGGCGACTCCGGCCTGCTCGAGCTGGGCCACGTCCTGCTCGGGGATGATCCCGCCGACCACCACCGGCACGTCCACTTCGGCGTCGTGTAGTGCGCTGATCACGGCTGGGATCAGCTCTCTGTGTGAGCCCGAGAGAATCGACAGCCCGATCACGTGCACCCCCTCCTGCAGCGCCGACGCGGCGATCTGGGCGGGGGTCAGGCGGATGCCTTCGTAGACCACGTCCATGCCGGCGTCGCGTGCGCGCACGGCGATCTGCTCGGCGCCGTTTGAATGGCCGTCGAGGCCGGGCTTGCCCACAAGGATCTTCGGGCGGCGACCGAGCTTCTCGGCCAGGTCGGCGACTTCATCGCGCAACTGTGAGAGCTGCTCGTCGGCCGGCGCCGCGCTGGCCTCGCCGACGCCTGTGGGCGCACGGTAGCTGCCGAACACCTCGCGCAGCGTGTGCGCCCACTCGCCCGTCGTTGCGCCCGCGCGCGCGGCGGCGATCGTGGGAACCATCAGGTTCTCGCGGCTGTGCTCCTCGCCGGCCACGCGCGCAAGCTCGGCGAGCGTGTCATCGACAGCTTGCTGGTCGCGTGCTGAGCGCCAGCGCTTCACGGCCTCGATCTGCTCGGCCTCCACAGCCGGGTCGACGACGAGGATGCCGCCCTCGGCGTCTGCGGTGAGGGGGGAGGTCTCGCTCTCGGTGAAGCGGTTCTGGCCCACCACTATCTGCTCGCCCGACTCGATCCGCTGAATGCGCGCACGGTGGGAGTCGACAAGCGCCGCCTTCATGTACGGCACGGCTTCCACGGCCCCGCCGTGCTCGGCGACGATCGCCATCTCCTCGCGTGCGCCCTCGAGCAGCTCGGCCACGAGCCCGTCCATCACCTTCGAGCCCTCGAAGATGTCCGGGTACTCGAGGATGTCGGTTTCGTAGGCCAACACCTGCTGGATACGCAGCGACCATTGCTGATCCCAAGGGCGTGGCAGGCCAAGCGCCTCGTTCCAGGCGGGCAGCTGGATCGCGCGCGCGCGCGCGTCGCGGCCGAGCGTCACCGCCAGCGCCTCCAGCACGATGCGCTGCACGTTGTTCTCCGGCTGGGCCTCGGTCAGGCCGAGCGAGTTGACCTGCACGCCGTAGCGGAAGCGCAGGCGACGCTCGTCCTGCACGCCATAGCGCTCGCGCCCGAGCTCTTCCCAGAGGATCCCCATCGCGCGCAGCTTCGCGTGCTCCTCGACGAAGCGCACCCCGGCGTTCACGAAGAAGGAAATGCGACCGAATACGTCGGCCATCAGCTGCTGCGCTCGGTCGGGCGGCTCCCCAAGCTGAGAGGCCGGGCCGGAATGGGTGGTTTGGGCGCTCTGGAGACGCTCGCGCGTGGCATCGAGCACGGCGATCGCGTTGCTCATCGCGTAGGCGATCTCCTGTACCGGTGTCGCGCCGGCCTCTTGCAAATGGTAGGAGCAGATGTTGATCGGGTTCCACTTCGGGACGTGCTCGACCGTGTAGGCGATCATGTCCGCTATCAGGCGCATCGAGGGCGCGGGCGGGAAGGCGTAGGTGCCGCGCGCCAGGAACTCCTTGATGATGTCGTTCTGGGTCGTCCCCTGGAGCTTGTGCTGCTCCACGCCTTGCTCCTCGGCCGCGACGATGTACAGCGCCAGCAGCCATGCCGCGGTCGCGTTGATCGTCATCGAGGTGTTCATCTCGTCGAGTGGGATCCCGTCCATCAACGCCGCCATGTCGCCACGATGGACGACGGGCACGCCGACCTTGCCCACCTCTCCCCGCGCCAGCTCGTCGTCGGGGTCATAGCCAGTCTGCGTAGGCAAGTCGAAGGCAACCGACAGCCCTGTCTGCCCCTTGGCGATGTTTCGCCGGTAAAGCTCGTTCGAAGCCTTCGCCGTGGAATGCCCGGCGTAGGTGCGCATCATCCAGGGACGGTCGCGCTCGGGCAGGCGCGGAGACGGATCGCTGCTCATGCCCGTAATTGTATGGGGGAGCGGCAGGCTTTATCCTGCAGGGCCATGAGCCAAACGATCGAGCTGCCACGCACACGTCTTCCCGGAAGCGGTCACGGCGACTCCTGGAGGGTGATCGTGCGCAACGACGACCACAACACCTTCGAGCACGTCGCCCGCACGCTCGCGCGCTTCATCCCCGGTGTGAGCATCGAGCGCGGCCACGAGATCGCCAACATCATCCACAACTCCGGCCAGGCGATCGTCTTCGGCGGCCATCAGGAGGCCGCCGAGCACTACTGGGAGCTGTTGAAGGGTGCGGGCCTGACGATGGCCCCGCTCGAGCAGGGCTGAGCGGCTCTGCTTCAGACGTAGTGGGGCGTGGGGGCGTCGCTTGGCTGCCCGTTGGGCGTACCCCCCGTATGCCCGTTGGGGCCGTCACCGGGGACGCCGTTGGGAGCGACCGGTGCCACTGGCTCGCCCTCGATGCTGCCCGCGGCAGTGCGATCCCACCATGCGTAGAGGACGGGGATCTGGTACCAGCTCGAATGGCGCACCCTGAAGTCGGTCATCTCCGGACCGTCCCAAAAGCGTTCCCAGTCGATGTGCTCGGCAAAGTGAGCCAGCTGTTGGAAGCGGTAGCGGTCGTCTTTTGAGCGGTACACCGCGTAGGAGGTGGCGCCGTAGCGCAGCGCCACGGCGGCGACCTCGTTCAGCGCCTCCTCGAAGCCGTCCGCGCGAAAGCCTGTGGCATACCAGGGGACGATCACTGTGCCAGCCATCAGTTGCGCACCTCCATGCTTGTCGCCTTAGCGATATCGAGTGTCGAGCAGAACATCAACCGCCGACCTCCGCGTGTATTGCACCAGGTCCCTCGGCGGTCTTGCCCTGCTCCTCGGACTCCGCGCCGACAAGGATCGAGATCTTGCCCAGGTGCTTGTTTTCGAGCATCAACTGGTGTGCTTCGGCGACGCCCTCGAAGCCGAGCGTGCGCCACAGCACGGGCCGGATCTGACCTGACTCGATCAGCTCGTTGGCCTTCATGCACTCATACGCGTTCGCGAAGTGCGAGCCGAGGATCTCCTTCTGCTTCATCCACAGGTAGCGCACGTCGAAGTCGAGGTTGAAGCCGGTTGTGCCGGCGCAAATCACGACCTTCCCGAATGGCTTCACGGTGAACACCGACGTCGGGAAGGTCGCCTGCCCGACGTGCTCGAAGACGATGTCGGGGGCGTCGCCGAGGATCTGCTTCACGCGCTTTGAGAACTCGCGCGAGACGAGGAAGCGCGCCTTGTCCTCCTCGGGGGTCTCGCCGCCCTTGCGCATCATCCCCGCGAACTCGGCCCGATCGATGTAGTCCACGGCGCCGAGGCGCTTGACCAGCTCACCCTTCTCGGCCGAAGACACGACGCCCACGCAGTGCGCGCCGGCCGCGGCACACAGTTGCGTGGCGAACACTCCCAGGCCGCCGGCCGCGCCCCAGATCAAGACCTTCTGGCCAGCCTGCAGTTTGCAGCGGGTGATCAACATGCGGTAGGCGGTGAAGTACACGAGCCCATAGGAGGCCGACTCCGACCAGCTCAGCGCCTGGGGCTTGGGCAGCAGCTGCTGGGCCTGCACCTTCGTGAACTGGGCGAACGACCCCCAGGTCGTCTCATAGCCCCAGATCTTCTGCGAGGGTGCTGCCATCGGGTCGAGACCGTGCACCTCCGGATCCTCGTAGGAGGCCTGGTTGCAATGCACCACCACCTCGTCGCCTGGCTTCCAGCGGGTCACGCCCGCACCGACCTTCCAGACGATGCCTGAGGCGTCCGAGCCACCGATGTGGTGCCCGTATTGCGGGTGATCGCCGTACTTCATCACCGACACCGGCTTGCCGAGTGCCGCCCACACGTTGTTGTAGTTCACGCCGGCGGCCATCACGCGCACGATCACCTCGAAGGCGCCGGGCTCGGGAACCTCGATCTCCTCCAGCTGGAAGGCGTCCTTGGGTTCGCCCTGGCGCTCCTCGCGGATGACCCAGGCGGCCATCGTGGAGGGCAGCTCGCCGGGCTCGGCGCTCACGCTTGAAACTCGTTGAAGATCGATTGCCACGGTGCCTCTGAACCTCCGATGATTGAAGTACCCACCCACCCCGAACGATTGAAGTACCCACCTACCCCGAACGGGCCTGCAATCCTACCCGGCGAGCAACATGCCGGGGGCCAAGTCTCGATGCTGGGCGCCCGGCACTATTGGAACGGCAGCTCGACCACCACTGCGCCGGCGCCGTCATCTCCGACGGCGATCGTTGCGCCCGGCTCTGCCTCCCGACGCACGAGCGCCAGTCCGATGGGGCCGAGGCCGGGGGAGACGACGGAGCTGCCCAGGCTGCCGACAGACTTCTCGCCGAGCGTCAGAGACGCGCCCGGCGCGGTCGGCTCAGACAGGCGCAGGCCGCGCAGATGACGGTTCGGCTTGCCCTTGTAGTACAGGCGCGCCACCGTCTCCTGGCCGACGTAGCAGCCCTTGGTGAAGCTCACGGCGCGTTCGTTGAGGGCCGCCTCCTGGGGGATCGTGCTCTCGTCGAGGTCGATCCCGTAGCGCGGACGTCCGTGCTCTACGCGCACGATCTCGGCTGCCGTCTCGCCCACCGGGAGGGCGCCTGCCGCTTCCAGAGCGCCGCGTATCGTCGCCAGTGCGCCGGCCTCGAACAGGGCGTCGATTCCCAAGTCGGTGCGGATCAGGCGCACGGGCGCCTGGCCCAGGTGGGCGAGCAGATGGGTGTGCTCCTGGCCCGGCAATTTGGCCTCGTCAAGTGCGAACGCGCTCGTCACGATCGCGTCGGCATCGGGCCCGACGAGCGACAGCAGAGAGGACTCGAGCGTGCGCTTGTGCAGCTCGACCTCGTAGCCGACCTTGAAGCGGCGGATCATGTCGAACAGTGCCTGTAGAGCGCTGCGCTCGGTGTCGAGCAGCAGTTCACGCGGCTGCTCGTCTGGCTCGTCGGCGACGGCGAGAATGCGCAGGTCCCCAAGCATCTTGCCCTTATGGGTCAGAAAGGCCGCGTAGCAGCCCTCGCCAGGCTTCAATCGGGCCAGCTCGTTGGTGACCTGGCCGTTCAGGAACTCCACGGCGCCCGCGCCCGTCAGCGCGAGCTTGCCGCGCTCGGAGCGGTCCACCAACCCGCAACGCTCGATCAACGCCGCATACTGAGCGGCGAGCGCGGTCGAGTCCGTCGCTGTATCGATCGCTGCCACAGCTCCGAGGATAGCCGCGCTAGGCTTCACCCCCATGGCCCTAGCGGACACTTTCCAGAGCATCGTCGACTCGCTGCCAGACGACTGGACCGACCTCGAGCTCGACCTGCGCCTCGCCGACGAGTCGCGCTACATCGACGCCTGTGTCTATCTGGCGACGTGCAACGCCAGGCCCTATTCGCATCATGACTGGCACTGGCGCCTGCTTGTCGCCCACCGCTTCGGCCATGCCGCCTCCGCGCCTACCGTGCACGGCACGCTACGGCTGCTCGACGAAGCCGGGATCGAGGGCGAGATGGCAGTGCGCGAGCAGCGTGTCGGGCGCGTCGAGGTCACGCAGATGTGGGGTCGCCCGCACTCGGTGCGCGAGGAGTTCGCGCGCCTGCGGGCGCAATAACCGGGTCGGGAGCAGCGGGCGCAAGCCGCGATTCGATGGCGCAAGTCCTCGCGTTCATCCCAGATCTGCTTTTTGGCTCACGGGTGCAGGCGGCGTTGAGCACAGCTGGACACGACATCGTCTTGGTCGCGGAGGCAAATCGCGTTCGAGAGCGTCTGTCCGGCGTGGACGTGCTCGTCGTGGACCTCACCGACAAACCGGATGCACGAGTGGGGCTAGTCGAGTCCCTGTTCGCCGACGGCTCACTCGAGGCAGTTGCCACGCTCGCCTTCTACTCGCATGTCGAGGCCGAGGTGCGCGATATAGCCGATGAGGCAGGCTTCGATCTGGTGGTCCCACGCTCGCGAATGGCGCGAGAAGGCGCAGATCTGATCGCGCGACTCGTCGAGGGTTCGCGTCAGTGAGTCGGGCGTGGCAAGCGCTGGTCGCCCGGGCGTTTCCGGCGGGCGGCGATCCGAGCGACTGGCGTTCCGCCTGTCGGAGACAGTATTTGAAATACCGTAAGTGCCGTGAGGCATAGGCCCACGCCGTAGTACCAGCCGATCGAGGCGCCCGCGAGCGTGAGCGCGATGTCGGCAACGAACGTCAAAATGCCGAACACAAGCATGCAGACCGCAATGTAGGGAATGCGTTCTATTGTCTGCATTCTATCAACCGAGCATCCGGATCGCGACATAGGCAAGGAAAGCTACGAAGCAGCCGCACACTCCCCCGACGGCAGCACCCAGCGCCAGGTTCTCGAGTGCCTGGCGCAAAGTGGCATGGTTCGCGACCAAGCCAACCCCGCCACCCACGACGCTCCCGGCGGAGCCAAGGATCGCGAGCACGTCGGGGAGAGTTGAGGCATCGATGGCCGCATGCGGCACCCGGCGATTGTGAGCCGCGCTTGGACGGTACTCGGCGCGGGGCCACGATTCGCGGTTCAGATCGCTCTAGCTGGGCGGCAGCGCCGCGCCGCCACCCAGCTCGGCATGTTCGGCCTCCTCGGGGTCGAGCGGGACCAGCGCGGCGTTGGGCACGCGCTCGGCGAGCGCCACCTTGTGGCCCGCGCGCTGGAAGAGCGCGATACGGATCACGACGCCGTGGCAGACGGCGAGAGCGGGAAGATCTCCTCCTTCGACGTCGGCGAGGGCTGCTGCGACGCGGATGCCCTGTTGCGCGAACGACTCGCCGCCTGGGAAGCCGAAGTCTGGGCGGCCTTCGACGAAGCCCGCGAAGCCATTCGGGTCCTCGACCTGCACGTCGGTGAACAGACGGTCGGTCCAGTCGCCCGCGTCGGTCTCCATCAGTCGCGGCTCCTCGCGCGGCTCCAGGCCTAGGCGCGCGGCGACGATGTCGGCCGTTTCGCGCGCGCGCAACAGCGGGCTGCACCACAGCGCGACGAATGGGATCTCACCCGAGTTCCCGCCGACGCCGGCGCTCGCACGCTCGGCCAGATCGGCAGCCTGGGCACGCCCAGTGTCATCGAGCGGCACCGGTAGGTGACCTTGGAAGCGGCGTTCCAGGTTATAAGCGGTCTGGCCATGGCGGGCCAGGTATACGTTCGCCGGAGTCATCGTTAGCGAGACGGGCGCGCAAGCACCGGTCGAGCTGTTCTGACCAGTGGGACTAGTCGCCCGCGGGCACGGGCTGCGCAGCCTCGCCGGCTTTGCCTATGAACAGGTACTGGTAGAGCAACGCCGCCACCGCGGCCCCCAGCACCGGTCCCGCATACCAAACCCAGCCATTGGCCCAATGGTTGCCCACGAGCTGCGGGCCGAACGCGCGCGAGGGGTTCATCGCGGCACCCGTGAACGGTCCTCCGAACAGCACGTCGATCGAGATCGTGAGGCCGATCGCAAGGCCCGCGACCGCGCCGAAGGGGCCGCGTTCGTCCACGGCCGAGCCGAACACGACAAGTACGAGGAAGAAGGTCAGGATCGCCTCCAGCAGGAAGCCCGAGCTTGCGTCGACACCATGACCGAGTGCCGGCACGCCGAGGTTGACCGCCTCGGTTATTTCTCGTGGCAGCAGCTCCTTGACGAACAGTGCGGCCAGCGCCGCGCCGCCGAACTGGGCGATCCAATACACGCCCGCGAGCGCTGGCTTGATCCGACGGGTGATCAGAAAGCCGAACGTGATCGCCGGGTTGAAGTGCCCGCCGGAGATGTACCCGAGCGCGCACACCATCACGCCGATCGCGAGTCCGTTGGCAATCGCCACGCCGATCAGCGTTGTGTCGTGGACGCCACCGGCGGCGGCCGCGGCCCCGGCGCCGATGAAGGTGAGTGTGAACGCGCCGATCATCTCGGCCACGGCGCGACGCAAAGTATCTTGGGACATGCGCGCAATGTAGGGACGGTGCCGGACGGCACCGCAGGAGGCGTCATAGACTCAACGGATGCGCCGCCGCGTCACCTTCTCGCGCAACCTGACGCTCTCGCTGTCGCGCACGTGCCAGTGCTACTGCAAGTACTGCGCGTTCGCCACGCACAAGGCGCACCTGTACTCGCCCGAGGAGGTGATCGAGATCCTCGACGGGGCGGCCAAGCGGCAGGTCAAGGAGCTGCTTGTGCTCACCGGCGAGCGTCCCGAGGTCAACCCACAGGTGCGCGAGCGACTGGATGAGTACGGTCACGAGGACTTCACCGGGTATGTCGTGTGGACGTGCGAGCGCGCGCTCGAGCGGGGCCTGCTGCCGCACACGAATCTGGGTGTGCTCTCGCGCGAGGATCTTGCACGCCTGCGCGAGGTAACAGCCTCGCAGGGCCTGATGCTCGAGTCGGCCTCCGAGCGGCTGATGCAAACGGTGCACGCCGGCTCGCCCACCAAGCATCCCGCCCGTCGCCTGGAGACGATCCGCGCGGCGGGCGAGCTTCAGATCCCGTTCACGAGCGGCATCCTCGTCGGCATCGGCGAGACCGCCGAGGAGCGCATCGCCTCGCTGGAAGCGCTGGCGGAGGTCCAGGCCGAGCACGGTCACATCCAGGAGGTGATCCTCCAGAACTTCGTGCCCCACCAGAGCTACTACGGCCAGGAGCCCGCCGAGATCGCCGACGCGGCCGCGCGCGAGTATTGGCGCACCGGGGTGGACGAGACGGACGCCCACGCTCGCCCGTCGCTGCCGCTGCCGAAGTGGGCAACCGAAGGGGCCGGCGCAGTCTCGATCGAGGACATGAAGCAGCTGATCGCCGAAACGCGCCGACTGATGCCAGACGTGGGCATCCAGATCCCACCGAACCTCGCCGACTGGTGGAGCGAGCTGGTGGCGGCCGGCGCCACCGATCTCGGTGGGCTCTCCGCCAACGGCGACCACATATCCCCCGAGCACCCGTTCCCC
>Ga0210386_10004245_pt1 | contig 11889 bp, 13 predicted proteins | sample IncBWH32OmetaG_FD_160091 | JGI IMG/M metagenome (GOLD analysis project Ga0210386, IMG submission 160091) | Forest soil microbial communities from Barre Woods Harvard Forest LTER site, Petersham, Massachusetts, United States - Inc-BW-H-32-O ... | reverse complement strand
AGGGGGAGGGGGTAGCTACTGAAGTGTCAGCCCAAGGCCGTTTGATCCCAGCGGCTGGGGTCTCGCTGAGAACTCACGTTCGATCCGGTCGTTGATCCCAGCCCAGGCGAACTCGGCCGTCACTCGGATCCCGTTCATGATCGCCCGGTCGTTCGACGACCCGTGCCCGATGATGCACACGCCGCGCACCCCCAGCAGGGGAGCACCGCCGTACTCCGACGGATCGAGCCGCTTCTTGAACGCGTTGAACGCCTTGCGGGAAAGGAGCGCGCCAACCTGCGCGGTTACGGTGGTAGTCAGCGACACCTTGAGCATTTCGCGCACCAGCCGTGTGAGCCCTTCTGAGGTCTTGAGAGCGACATTGCCGACGAACCCGTCGCAGACGATCACGTCACAGTTGCCGTTGTAGATATCCCGGCCCTCGACGTTGCCGATAAAGTTGATGGGAAGCTGCTTCAGCAGAGTATAGGTCTCGCGGGTCAGCTCGTTGCCCTTGCCCTCTTCCTCGCCGACGGATAGCACGCCAACCCGCGGCCGCGGAATCTTCAGGACGCTGCGCGCGTACAGCTCGCCCATAACGGCGAACTGCTCCAGGTTCTGCGGCTTGCAATCCACATTGGCGCCCACATCGAGCAGGATCGAAGGCGTTCCCGACAGGGTCGGCACCACGATGGCCAGCGCCGGCCGGTCAACTCCCGGCAGCGCGCCCAGCACCATCTTGGCCGTAGCCATAGCGGCCCCGGTGTTGCCGGCCGTCACGAACCCCGCCACTTTCTTCTCGCGGACGAGCTTCAGCCCGACACGCATCGAGCTGTCGCGCTTGGAGCGAACGGCATGAGCGGCTTTCTCGTCCATGCCGATATGCTCGCTCGCATGAACGATGTGGATCGGCAGACGTTCCCCGTCGAGGGCGGTAGCTAGCCCTCTGCGCAGAACATCCTCGGGTCCCACTAGGTGCACTCTTACCGGCAGCTGGCGGCAGGCGAGAATCGCTCCGCGCAGCTCGGGCTCCGGAGACTTGTCCGAGCCCATGGCATCCAGAGCGATGTCAGTCAGCATCGGGTGAAGCTAGCTGGCTTCCTTGACTTCGAGAACGTCGCGGCCCTTATAGTTGCCGCATTTGGGGCAGGCGCGATGCGGAAGCTTGCGCTCGTGGCAATTCGGACATTCCGAGAGGCTGGCAGAGGTCAGCGCATCGTGTGCACGGCGCTTGGAGGTGCGGGCCTTCGAATGGCGCCGCTTTGGATTAGGCATTGCTGATTCCTTTCCTTACTTCGGCACTCACCCGCCTTGCTCACGCGTCCCGTGGACGCCACTCGGGTGGGCCGTCAAATTACGTCTTCATCCGGCTGACCAGATCTGAAAGCGCCGACCACCGCGGATCGGCCGGAGCCGCATCGCAGTTGCATGATTCGGAGTTCAGATTCTTGCCGCAGCGCGGGCAGAGTCCCTTGCAGTCTTCACCGCAGAGCGAGCGCGCGGGCAGGGATAAAAACACCTGTTCCCGCACCACGTCTTCTAGCACAAGACCGCCATCTCGATAATAACCGATTTCCGTCTCCGGCGTGCTGATTGCCCGCTCCGAAGCATCGGAATCCACCCCTAAAGGCCGAAACAGCAGGTCAAACTCGCCCTTCAGAGCGTGGTTCACAGGCTCCAGGCAGCGGGCGCAGGGAATCTCAAACTCCCCTTGATAGCCGCCGCGCAGCCGGATATCCTCAACCACCCGGAGTGCCCCCCTTGCTTCGCCAATGCGTCTTTCCTCGATCAGCTCAGCCTGTCCTTCCACGGCAAGCGGGCCCTTCTGGGTGGCCTCGCTTCCATAATCGATAACGCCCGGAGCGAATGCAACGTCGAACCGGAGCGGCTCCTTCTCCAGATCGAGCAGAGTGATCAGCATGGTGATGCCTCTTTTGCGTGGGTCTTCTGTAAAGGTAAGGACTTCGTGCCCGGCAGGTCAACTCTGACCGCCGCCCGCCAGGCTTGCCAGTGTCCGCGCAAGCACACTGACGCCATGGGAAATCTGCTCCGGCGAAGAGTACTCATCCGGCCGATGGCTCACCCCTCCCCGGCTTGGGATAAACAACATGGCTATCGGCGCAATCCGCGCCATGAAGAGCGAATCGTGATAGGCCCGGCTGACCATCCTCCGGAAGGTGACCCCCTCCGCTTCGCACGCTGCCGTCAGTGCAGCCAGAATCTCCGGCGACGACTGTGCCGGGGGATCGGAGTTGATTATTTCCACCTTGACGGAAACGCCGCGCCGTCCGGCTATCTCTCGGCATTTGGACTCAATCTCGCCTTGCACTCCGTCACGCCGGGCCGCATCGGTGTCACGCAGGTCGACCGTTAACTGCACCCGGCTGGGGATGGAGTTGATTGCGCCCGGGTGCACCTGACAGATGCCGACGGTCGCGACCGTGTCGATTGCACCCGTATTCACTGCCGCACGCTCGACGGCCACGACTATCTCTGCCGCCGCACACAGGGCGTCGCGGCGTCCGGCCATGAGCCGGCCGCCCGCGTGCCCCCCTTCTCCCTCGACAATGATGCGGAAGCTCGCCGGGGCGGCGATGCTCGTGACCAGCCCAAGCGCAATCTGCTCCCGCTCGAGAACCAGGCCCTGCTCAATGTGCAGCTCGACAAACGCCCCGTACTCCCCGTCAGACTGTCGGACGCCATCCAGTGCTCCCGCAAAACCCGCGCTTTGCCGAACCACATCCAGCGGGTTTCCCTCGGCGTCGGCTAGCGCGGCCGCCGTAGTGGGCGCCAGGACACCCGACATCAGTCGGCTCCCCAGACAGCCGATGCCGTACCGTGTCGGTTCCTCGGAAGTAAAGATGACTAGCTCGATCGATCGCTCTGGTATAAAGCCGGCACGCTGCAGCGCGCGAATCGCTTCCAGCCCACCAAGCACGCCCACTACGCCGTCGTATTTCCCCGCGTGTGGAATCGCGTCCACATGCGAACCGGTGGCGACAGCCGGTAGTTCCGGCTTCGCGCCTAGCCAGCGGGCGAAAGTGTTCCCGATGGCGTCTTCGCGCACGGTCAGGCCTGCTTCCCGACAACGATCCTTGAGCCACCTCCGGGCCTTTCTGTCCTGCTCGCTGAAAACAACACGCGTGACCGCTGGCGCCTCCGAATCGGAGAACTCCGCCAGCGTATCAATCTCGCGATTCACCTGCAGTTCGTCAATCTCCAGCTTCATATCTATTCACCGCAGTGGATGGCGGTTCCAGTCCTTGTAGATCAGATATTTTGCCGGCGTTTTTCCGATAGCTCCAAACCACTGCGGACAATACGGGCCCATCCAGATGAAGTCTCCCGCCGTCACCGCATACCATTGGTCATCGAGCCGGTAAATTCCGCCTCCCTCAAGTATTAACAACCCGTGCTCCATCACGTGGACCTCTACCATGCTTAGCGCCGCACCAGGCTGATACGTCATGGTATTGACCGCAAAATCTAAGGCCATCGTATCCGGCAGCAGTCGTCGCACCATCAGACATGAATCGCCCATCAGCGGCTGGCCTGCAACCTCTAGCGCGCTCGCAAAGATCGGCCCATGCGGGCAAACCCCTTCAACGGTTTTATAAGCCTTCTCAATCACCGCAAGACGCGATGCTTGCGCCGCAACCACGTGATGCTCTGTTCCTTCGGGCAAGTACGCGTAGTCATCTTTCCGCAGCACACGATGACTCGTATCCAGCTCGACCTCGACATTGCCTTCCAGCACAAAAACAAACCGCTGATAGACGCACGGGCCGAGCGTTCCGCCGGCTTCCATCTCCGCCGTATATTGCGCGAACCCCGCACCCAGCGCGGGCGAAGCATGAACGATCGCCGTGGCCTTTGCCATCCCCGGAATTTGCGTGCGAATAAAACTGTCCGGTGTATGCAGCGCATGATTCGCTCTTCGCACGCTACGTGTGAGACCTAAGTGGCGCAAGAGTCTGGCTCGCTTTCCATCGATTGATCAAGATAGCTTTGAAATACGCCGAGAAAATTCATGCCCGCGCGCAATGCCGACCCAACATCTTCGCCAGCAACCGCTTCATCGGGATGATGACTGATGCCCCCAGAGTTACGTAAAAAAATCATTGCCGCTGGAACCTTTGCAGCAATAATCATGGCGTCGTGACCGGCGCCGCTGGTCATGTGCCGGGGAGAGATACCTGCTCCAGAAATCGCTCGGTCCGCAAGCCCGATCAGGGCTGAGTCCAGTTGCACTGCTGGCTGCTCGTATTCGATACGGTGTTCCACCTCAATCTCCCGTCGCTCTGCAATCGCGCGCGCCATAGCAAGAAATTCCCTGACTGCCGACTGCCGTATCTCTTCCGATCCGTGACGCACGTCCAGGCTGCAGCGGACCAATCCCGAAATTACATTTGCCGCTCCCGGCTCACACGAGATTTGGCCCGTGGTTGCAACCAGGCCTGGCATCGAACTTGCCGCCGCCTCGATAGCCACAATCCATTCTGCCGCCGCCGCAAGTGCATCGTGCCGCAAAAACATGGGCGTCGTGCCGGCATGAGCTGACCTGCCGCGAAATGTGACCTGGGCGCGACTTTGGCCGACGATTGTTTCAACCACGCCAAGACCCAGCCCCGCGTGTTCGAGTACTGGGCCCTGCTCGATATGAAACTCAAGATATCCCCGCGTCGCCGGGTGAAGACGCGGATCGATTACGTCCGGGTGCAACGCCGCGTAATGATCCAACGCTGCAAACATCGCAACTCCTTCTGCATCCCGTCGCGCCAGATGCGGTGCAAGGAGTGTCCCGCTCACTGATCGGCTGCCGATGAAAGGCAAACCATAGCGCACACCCTCCTCATCAGAGAAGCCGATCACCTCAACACCGAAGCCGAGACGTCTCCTCTCAAGCGCTTCAACCATCGCAATCCCAATCATCACGCCAAGGATACCGTCGTATCGACCGCCATCCGGCACCGAATCCAGATGCGAACCGATAATCAGTCGCGGCACAGATTCGCAACTCGGCCCTCCATCATGTGCCGCATAGTAGCCGCGGAGATTGCCCGCCCGATCGACGCTGACCGTCATCCCCGCGCTCTCCATCCATTCGCGCACACGAACGTGGCACGCCTCCATAGCTGTCGATAGAAACGTTCGGGTAATCGCGCCTTGGCACTCCGAGCATTCGGCAAGTGTCTCGCACCGGGCAAGCGCAGCCGCTACAATCCTGTCGAGGTCGACATCCGGGCCGGGATAACCAGTTACCAGCGTCATCATTCAATCTACCTGCGGATCGTCTCTGTATACACGAGCCTCGATCGACCCATGCGGTTCGTCTGTCGGCACAAAAATCTCATTCGGATTGTCCTGCCCAAACGGTGACAGATCGACGAGGTTGCAATGCTTGTTCGGCATTTGGAGACGCACATCGGCGATCTCGCTCACCTCTACCAGCGCTCTCTTTGCCATCGCATATAACGTCTGCTGAACGGAGAGACTCTCATGCCCGGCAAACGCGCTGACAAGCGCGCCCTCGACGCGCTGACGCAGCGCACCATAGTCAGGATGAGTTCCGGCATATCTCCACTCCGCCGCCGCCAGCGTGCCGAACAACCGGTCGTGCGTTTCCTTGAGCGTGGTCAGTCGATCTTTAAGGTATCCGGCGAAGGCCGACTTCGCCGTCTTCAAAAGCCACATTTTTTCGAAGCCCGATGATATGCTGCGGACACCAGCGCGCGATAGTGTAACTGCCGTGGTGTCGAGTTTGTCGCTCGCATGCGTAAATGCTGCCGGGAAGCCTTCGATGCCCCTCCAGGGAGTGGCGACGATGTGCACGCCCGCAGCGTCCGCATATGGATTGGTCTCGATGAAGTGCGAAACCAGTTCCTGCCCGAAATCCTCCACCGACTTCGCCGAAGATGAGCGCGCCAGCGAGTAAACCGTGTTCTTCATTGTATCTGTCGGCAGAATGTGACTGTTATCGCCGTCTTGGAAGCACCTGCTAAAATCGCCCGTCAACCAGACCTCAACATTCCACTCGGTGACCTCGTGTCGCGCGCCAGCCCTATTGACTTTCATCAATCGCACGCGGGACTTGCCGTAACGGTTTTCGCCAAGAGCAATCGTCATAAAATCAACTTCCCCGATAGGTCGAATAGCCATTCGGCGCCAGCAGAAGCGGAATGTGATAATGATCCGCGACTTCTATAACTGTAAATGTCACTTGTACGAGCGGATAAAGTCCCTGCACACCGCGTGCATCAAAGTAATCTTGGGTTTGGAACGTGAGTCTGTACGCACCTCCCTGAAGTTGCCATTCCGGGGAAAGCATCTGTCTCACACGACCATCGTCGTCGGTGGTCTGCATTGCGATCTCACGCCAGCCGCTCGCCCCGCTCTGCTCCAGAGTGACACGCACACCTGCAACTGGACGCCCGAGCGATGTGTCAAGGATATGTGTGGAGACGCCGTTCACAGTCCCAGCCACTTTCTCAGCCGAAGCTGTGTGATCTGTCTTTGCTGCTCGGCGGCTTCACACAATTCCTCGGCTTCATCATTCTTCAGCCGGCGTTCGAGAATTGCGAGCATCTGCTCGGCAGACTTACCCGTTGCGCACACGATATAGATGCGCCCGAAACGCTGCTCATACTTCCTGTTCGCGTGGCGAAGCCTCTCCTGGATGTCTTCGCCGCACAGAACCACGCCACTCTGCTCCTGGATCGACCACTGCGCTGACTTTGCCGCAGCCGCATCGGGAGTCTTCTTCTCCCCAATACGCGGATGGCGGGCAAACGCCTCATCCCAATCCGTTGGATCAAGCGCCAGCCAGATTTCATCGGACTTCACTCGCATCGCCTCCCAATCCCGAAATGGCCGCAGCCGCACTAGGGCGTGCGCCCACCTTTGCGACCCACAGCAAGGCAGAATTTCTTCAGCGGCCTCCGAGGCCGGAAGTACATTCCAGCGCGCCAGGGCCGCGTTCAGCTTGAGGCCCCTGCGAACACGCGAAGCATCTCTTCGAGCAAGTTCCCCGCGACCAGGGTCCTGTAACTGGCTGTAGAGCGGATATCATCAATAGGAGTGCTCTCACTCGACAAGACCCGGCGAGCCTCTGCAATCGTGGCCGCATTCGGTGCCGCCCCTAGCAACACCTTTTCCGTCCGCAAAAGACGAAGCGGAGTAGGCGCCACACTTCCCATGCCAATGCGGATTTCCTCGACGCGGCCTTGTCGGAGGCTGCCGGTTGCTGCGACGCAAATCTTCGAAATAGCTTGGGCGTTGCGCGATCCTACTTTGCGCCCGTAGCGAAGGGCCTTCTCGAATCGCTTGGGCAAAACAACCGCTCGGATCAACTCATCCGGAGCGAGCGCCGTTTTCTTGTATCCAAGATGAAATTGCTCATACGGGATGCGCCGTGTCCCGCGTACCGAAATCAACTCCAACTCGGCGGCGTAGGCGAACAAGGCAGGCGGAGAATCGGCTGCCGGAGAGGCATTGGCAAGATTTCCGCCGATCGTTCCGCGATTCTGATTAGCGATGCCTCCTGTCCACGCGGCGCATTGGGCAAGCAAAGGAAAATGCTTCTGGATACCCGAGTGGTGGCGGATCTGGGTGAAAGAGCAGCCTCCGCCAATCGAGATGCTATCTCCATCTTCGACGATTTGACTGAGGTCAGGCAGCGATATGCTTACCAGCTTTCGCGCTGCCAGCTTGCCTGCGCCGTAGAGAACCATGATCTCCGTCCCCCCCGCGATCGGCGTCCACTGGCCAGCCTCGTCATGAAGCAGCTGCAGCACGGAGTCCAGCTGTCCCGGAACGATCAGATCATAATCGGCCGGATACGACCTCATTTGATCGCTCCCGAGTCGGAGTTCGCAGCCTTCTCCGCAGCCGCGAAGATGCGCATGTACCCGGTACAGCGGCAGAGGTTGCCGTTGAGCCCCTCCTGAATCTGGTCCTGCGTGGGGCAAGGATGCCTATCGAGCAGATGCAGCGTCGCCAGAATCATTCCCGGTGTGCAGATGCCGCACTGTGCTCCACCGCACTCGAGAAAAGCCCGCTGCACTCGATTCAACCTCCCGTGTCCGCACACGCCTTCGATCGTGACAATGGTTGCGCCGTCCGCCTGCGCAAGTGGCATCAGGCAGCTGTTAATCAGCTCTCCGTTCAGCATGACGGAGCACGATCCGCACTCACCCTCGCCGCAGCCTTCTTTTGTGCCCGTGAGACCAAGGTCATGCCGCAGCACGTCGAGCAAGCGGGCCATCGGTGGAGCGGTTACCCGGTGCTCGACGCCGTTCACCCGGAGAGAGAATTGCCGTACGCTCATACTGCCGCCATCTCTCTCGCAACTGGAGCGCGGCTCGCAAGGCGCTCTGCGATATCTTCGGGCAACAGGGGAATCGCATTGAACTCCTCGCCAGTGGCGTGCGCAATTGCGTTGAGGATAGCGGGAGCCGGGCCGTCAATTGGCAGCTCTCCGATGCCCTTGGCACCATAGGCGCCAAATTCGAAGGGCACCTCTTCAAAGTAGACGCGAATCTTTGATATGTCCTGCGAGGTGGGAATGATGTAGTTGGTCATCTGATTGTTCCTCATCAATCCACGGTCCCAGGCCACTTTCTCGTACAACGCATACCCTATGGCCTGTGCGACGCCGCCCTCGATCTGCCCGGTCGCGAGCACTGGATTGAGGACACGGCCGACTTCCTGCAGCGCAACAAAGTCATCCACAGTTACAGAATAGGTGGTCAAGTCCACCGTAACCTCAGCCACATAGGCTGCCCATGCGAACGCGGCATATGCCTCGCCGTAATACTTCTGATCGTCCCAGTAAACATCTGGCGGAGCCTCGTACCGACTCATCGAGCAGAGGCCGCCATACCTGGCGATGTAGGCGCGAGCGGCGTTCTGAAGTTCGATCGTCGTATATGTCCCAGCCAGTAGCCCGCTGGCAATCAGAGTCTGCTTTAGGCCTCTCGCAGCGGAATGCACCAGTCGTCCCACAACCATCGCTGTACGCGAGGCTACGGTCGGGCCGCTGTTGGGCACAATGCGGGTATCCGCCGGCGCCATTTCGACCACGTCGTAATCCACGCCCAGCGACTCAGCTGCGATCTGGCAGAGAATGGTATTCGTGCCTTGCCCAAACTCCGTGCTCGACACAAGAACGCGGATGCGACCGTCCGCAGTCGCATCTACGCCAACCAGCGAATTGAGGTAGCGCTCGCCCGAACCTGTAAACCCCGCGCCGTGAAGGAAAACAGCGAACCCGATACCCTTCTTGCGCAGACTGTCCGGGTTCTGGCGATTGAACCGCGCCTTCTTCTCGTAGTACCCTGCATAGTCCAGAGCGCGCTCCATCCATCCCGGAAGGTCGATCTGCTGGCGAATCTCCTGCCCCGTACTTGTGGTCTCTCCCGTCCGTAGCAGGTTGCGGCGCCGAAACTCCTCCGGCGTCAGCCCCACTGCCTTAGCCACGCGGTCCATCTGGCGCTCGGTCGCGAACAGCGCCTGGGGCGCGCCGAATCCCCGAAACGCCCCGTGTGGGGGTGTGTTGGTCGCATAAGCCTTCGACCGCACGCGGATATTCGGCCAGTAGTAAGCGCCTCCCGAGTGAATCGTGGCCCGCGAAAGCACCGTCGATGAGAGGGTCGAATAGGCTCCCCCATCGAGACAAAACTCGATGTCGGCGGCGAGCAGCTTTCCGTCTTTTGTCACCGCCGTCCGGTGACGGGCCCGCGACGGATGCCGCTTCGTCGTTGCCGCCATATCCTCCATGCGATCGTAGATGAGCTTCACCGGACGCCCCGACTTGATCGCCAGTAGCGCCGCGTGGGCCCCGATCATCGACGGATAATCCTCTTTGCCGCCGAAAGCACCTCCGGTTTCCACCTGGATCACGCGCACCTTGTCCTCCGGCAGTCCGGTCACGGCGATGAGCGCCTTGTGCGCATAGAACGGACATTGCAGCGATCCCCAGAAGGTCACTCCTTCGAGTTCGCTGTAGGCGGCAATCGCGCCATTGTTCTCGATGTATAGGTGCTCCTGCGCGCCGGTCATGTATTCGCCTTCGACAATGAGAATGCCGGGCTCACGAAATGCCGCATCCACGTCGCCCTTTTCCAGCGAGTACGACTTCAGAATGTTGTCCTCGCCCCAGACAACCGGCTTGCCAGATTCGCTTTCTTCAATCGAGTGCACTGAAGGAAGCTCTTCGTATTCGATCTTGATCGCGGCCACCGCCAGCGGTAATAAATGCCGGTCCGGATGGCCAAGGAGGAGAATAGGCTCCTGCGGGTGATTGACAAAGCCATCGGCCAGGCAGGGCCAGTCGTTGCTGATCAGTGCCACGTAGTTGTGGCCGGGGATGTCTTTGGCCGTAACGACGGTGAATTCGTCCCACGGAATTCCCGTGCCATATTCGATGCTCAGCACGCGGCCACGCGGAACCGCACTGCGCACCGTCGCGCCGAAGATCATTCCCGGGAGTGAGATGTCGTCAATGTAGCGCGCAGAGCCCAGCACCTTCGCGAGTCCCTCCTTGCGAAAGACCGGCTTGCCAACGATGCGCTCGCTCTGCAATTCCTCTCCTCTGCGCTGGATGTCGAGCGGTCGAATCCAGCATGGATAACGCCCGAATTGGCCTCGGGATGCTTCCGTAGCCGGGGCCGGCGACTTCAAGGAAATTTACTCATCATACTACGGAGCCTTCATACTTCCGCTCCAAAAGGCTTCTCTGCAAACGCCCCGTCGCGGAAAACCATCCGTCCTTTTAGGTAAGTGGCCAGCACCCTTCCCCGTAGCCGCATACCAACATACGGCGATGCAGGATGGCGTGTATGCAGCACATCACGGCTTACATCAATCTCCGCTTCAGGATCGAAAATCACGAGATCTGCATCGTGTCCGATGGCAATCTTTCCCTTGCGGCTACTGAGGTGTGCCAGCTCGGCCGGTTTCTCCGCCATTACCCGCACTAAGTCGTTCAAGCTGATATCCCGCGCGCGCATGCCTGTCCACATCACCGGCAGCGCAACAGAAAGGCTCGCAATGCCTCCCCACGCCTGATCGAAACGACCCTCCTCCAGCCGCTTCCATTCCGGCGGGCACGGCGAATGATCAGTCGCCACAAGATCGATGGCTCCCTCTCGCAGCGCGTCCCACAATTCCTCGCGATTTTTCCGCCCCCGAATCGGTGGCGCACACTTGTGCAGGGTGCTCCCATCCTGAATCTCCTCCGCTGCAAAATGCAGATAGTGGGGACAAGTCTCCACGGTGACCGGTAGCCCTTCCTGCCTTGCGGCGCGCAGCTCGTTCAGCGCGAGGGCGGTCACAAGATGCACAATATGCAGGCGAAATCTGTATCGGCGGCACAATTCCAGGAGCATCCGGATCGCCGATAGCTCCGCCTCGTCGGGCCGGGAGCGAAGATATGTCGCATACCGCCGCCAGTCCGCTCCGTTGAGTAATCCGGTTGCCGCTTCGATCGGCTCTGGAAGTTCCGCATGTACAAGCAGAGGCAGTCCGCTACGCGCGACATGCGGCAACGCCCGCTCCAGTTGCTCTCGCGTCACCATCTCAAAGCCTTCGCATCCCGGATAGATCAGGAAGCACTTGAAGCCCTTCACACCAGCTCGGGCCAGCGGTTCTATGTGCTCCGCATTGTCGCCGGCGACGCCACCCCAGGCGGCCCAGTCGACAAAGCACTTCTCCCTTGCAGCCTGGCGCTTCGCTTCCAGCGCGGCCACCGTTGTTGTCTCCGGCAGGCAGTTCAATGGCATATCCACAAGCGTCGTGAATCCTCCTGCCGCAGCAGCACGCGTTGCCGTCCAGAAGCCCTCCCACTCCGTGCGTCCCGGTTCATTGATGTGTACATGGCTGTCCACAAGGCCCGGCAGAATGGCCAGGTCT
>Ga0210386_10004244_pt1 | contig 11889 bp, 11 predicted proteins | sample IncBWH32OmetaG_FD_160091 | JGI IMG/M metagenome (GOLD analysis project Ga0210386, IMG submission 160091) | Forest soil microbial communities from Barre Woods Harvard Forest LTER site, Petersham, Massachusetts, United States - Inc-BW-H-32-O ... | reverse complement strand
TGCATAAAATGAATAATGTGGCAGGTGCTACAGAATTTGCTGTTACCATGGAAAAAGAAGGTGGCAGTGATACCCCGCATGGTAATATGATAGTGCTGGGCGATGTAAGCAAACGTAACGGATAAATCCAAGTTCCTTTTCTTTACGTATATAGTTTTAAATACCTAAACTATGAGACGTTTTCTTTTTACAGCCACAGCAATTTTTTTTACCTTTGTTAGTAATATAAGTTGCAGCAATGCTTCAACGAATAATGAAACTAATAATCAATCTATGAATACAGCCACTGATACAAGCAAACATTATGAAACTGCAATTTTTGCAGGAGGTTGTTTTTGGGGTGTACAATATTATTTTGAAAAAGCTAAAGGTGTAATAAACACCGAGGTTGGTTATATAGGCGGCCATGTAGATAATCCTACCTACCAGCAGGTATGCTCGCATACAACGGGTCACTACGAAGCTATACGTGTTACCTACGACCCGAAGGTTACCAATTACGAAGCTATGGCTAAGTTGTTCTTTAATATACACGACCCAAGCCAGACCGATGGACAAGGGCCTGATATTGGTGAACAATATCTGTCGGTTGTGTTTTATATGAACGATGCGCAAAAGCAGATTGCAACAAAATTAATTGGCCAGCTTACAGCTAAAGGTATGAAGGTAGCAACCCAATTAAAGCCGGCTACTACGTTTTGGGTAGCTGAAGGTTACCATCAGCACCATTACGACCATGAAGGCACTACACCGTACTGCCATCATTTCCAGGATAAGTTTTAAATGAGTTATTACATAAAACAAAAAATGCACATAATAATATGTGCATTTTTTGTTTGCCGCCTGCTCTAACAGTTAGAGTTTAAAATAGCCCTGCTTATTTCTGAATAACAATCTTCCCTGTGGAAATCAATCCACCTGTTTCAGTAAGTAGCCTGTATAAATATATACCATTAGGGTTATTGCTCAAATTTATTTGAGTATTTGTGGGGTTTAGTTTTGAAGTGTATATTTTTTCTCCAAGCATATTGTAGATTTCTATGGATGATTGACAATTAACTCCTGACAACTGAATAGTGGTAATGCCTTTCGAGGGATTAGGGTAAATATTGACGGAATACTTATCTGAAAGTCTCTTTACTCCTGATGGTGCGCCACACGGAACCCATTTTGCAATAAATGCACCCAAATACGATAATGTATCAGTTTCTATGGTATCTGTTCCAAATACCAAAGAATCACGATAAATTGCAGATGCCCAATAGATATTACTACCTGAAGAATCTGAAATTACATTACTATAGGGTGTAGTATTTGGAATGATTGAGCCACAAATTGCATTACCAGAACTATCAAACTGAATAAGAAATGCTGCTGATGTACTAATTTTCCCTTTTAATGTAAAACTACCAAATCGGAGAACTGAATCACTACCTCCACCAGATAAGTATACATGCTCCTTTTTATCAATAGAAAGAGAATATCCAACCCAACTTCCATTGGCTGAATCCATGTTTGATTGTGCTGCCCATTTTACCTTTCCATTCGAATCATACTTAACTATAAAAGCTCCTAAATTATTAGATGAGTTATACAAATAATGCCCACCGAATGAAATACTATCTACAAATTGACCAGAAATATATGAATTCCCATTCGGGTCAGTAATAATAGCCCATCCATCTGATGATGTATTATGTGTTCCCGTTGTTTGGTTAACCCAAAGTGGATGCCCGGCAGAATCATACTTTGCAATAAAAGTGAGATCGCCATTTCCAATATCGTTTATATTATAACCACTAAAGGAAACTGTACCACTATAGAAGTTACCAATAATATATAAATTATTGTGGGAATCCATACTTATGCTGTGTCCAGAAGAAGCTGCAATACCATTCCCAATTGCCTGTTTCAACCAAATCAAATTACCCGAAGAATCAAATTTACATAAATAAAAAGTCGCATAGTTGCAGCGTATTGTATCCTTTCCGCAAAAGGCCTGGCCTATAAATGCTCCTGTCATGTAAACATTCCCAATATTATCTGTCACAAGTGCGCCTCCATCAATTAATGAATTTCCATTATTAGCAATGTTGAATTGTTTTGCCCAAAGCAATTTTCCACTTGAATTATATTTAACCAAATATGAGGTGTTAATACTAAATGTATCAGTAAGCCACAATGAACCAAATTTTATACTGTCATTAAAGGTGCCTGACATAAATACATTCCCCAATGCATCTGTCACAACAGAACCTGCTTCTGCGAAACTTTTAGAAGTAATAAACATGGCTTTAACCCAAAGTGGGCTCCCCGAAGAATTGTATTTGACTAAAAAGGTGTTACTATACATAGAATTACTTATAATAGCGTTCCCCCCAAAACTTAATGTATCTCCAAAAGTTCCAAGCATAAAGCTATCGCCATTTAAGTCTTCAGCAATAGTATTTTCTTGTCCTGCATACTTCCCATTGGGTTTTTGCCCGCCTTCAGCCCATGACCATGACTGCGCCTTACTTGTATTTAATGCAAGTAACGAGATAAAAATTAGAGTGAAATACTTTTTCATAGTGGCTTAATTTATTTACTTACTATTATTATTAAAGATAGACAAAATTCTTAAGCAATTTATCTCCCTCTTTTTCGTTAGTTTTGTTGAAACAGGCTCATCTAAAACCTGTTACAACAAATCTCCATGATAAAACTTCCTTCTGTACAGTCTGCATCAAGCCAATTGATAGCGACTATTAAACGTTTTCCGCTTAGTGTGTTGTGTGCTTTTACAGGTACATTCTGCCTGGTATACCTTGCACACCACCGTTGGTTCAGTTGGTTCGACGAAAATGGTGGAAATAGTGCATTCGCTAAAATTGCCATGTGTTGCGAGCTCGGGCTTTGCCTCTTCCTGGCAGCATCCTTATACTCCGAATCTAAGGGGCATGTGTTAAAAGAAAAAATAGTAACACAAGGCCTTATGCTTGTTCTTATCATTGGTTATTATTTTACCATAAACCATTACCAGCATTTCGGGGTAGAGAGTTTTACACGCTATTCTTTATATATAATTGCATCGCACTTAATGGTTGCTTTTGCACCCTTCCTGGTAAAAAATCAGGTGAATGGTTTCTGGCAGTTCAACAGGGCATTGTTCCTGCGCTTTCTCTTATCGTTCTTATATACCCTGGTTCTGTATCTAGGCATTTGCCTTGCTATGTGGCTGCTCGATGATCTCTTGCATGTTTACATCGGCAATAACTATTACCTCTATGCATGGTTCATTATGACGGGCGTATTCAACACATTGTTCTTTTTAAGTGGCGTGCCTGCTAATATTCATGAACTGGAAAGTGATAATACCTATCTGAAAGGCCTAAAAGGGTTTACACAGTTTGTAATGTTACCGCTCGTAACCGGCTTCTTACTAATACTATATGCCTATTCGCTGCGTATAATCATTTTGGGAAACCTGCCTAAGGGTTATGTTTCATACCTGGTAATTACTTTCAGCGGCCTGGGTATACTTTCCCTGTTACTTATTTATCCGCTTCGCAATAGCGATGAGAACAAATGGATAAAAATATTTTCCAAATGGTTCTACATTGCGCTGTATCCGCTGGTGGTATTGCTTGCATTTTCTATTTACCACAGGGTACACCAATATGGTATAACAGCCGACAGGTATTTTATTGTAGTGCTTGCCTTGTGGCTTATGTGCATTGCTTCCTATTTCCTTATGAGCAACAAAGAGAATATAAAGCTGATACCAATATCGCTTTGTGCAATAGCATTACTGGCTTCATTTGGTCCATGGGGCGCATTTGGCGTAGCTGCCCGTAGCCAGACCAGGCAGCTCGAGAAAATGCTTGTTGCAAATAAAATACTTGTTAAGGGTGTTATTGATACCAATAGGCACGATGTAAACGATAGTATTAACCGCAGAGTTGAATCGATAATTGAATACCTGATAAAGATAGAGAACCTTGATATGATACAACCTTGGTTTAAAATAAACCTTGACTCGCTCGATAAACAGGAAAATAATGACCGTTATTACTATGCTTATGGCGAGGCAGGAAACATTATGAAACACATGGGTTTGCCGGGGTATGATGACGGTGTACGGAGCTACAACAATAACAAGCATATTAGCTTTAGCCGCGCTTCGAGGGGTGATGTAAACTACTCGTTGAATGTGGCAGGATATAATTATTATTCAACTATTTATTCTGACAGAAGCGCATACAGCACGCACGATGATGATACAGCATACGGGTATACCTGTTTTACTGCCGGTGCCGATAGTTTTTCTATTGTTCCATATAAACAAGCGGGTAAGTTTTGTATTAAGCTAAAGAATGAAATTGTCGCAACGTTCGATATGGAACCTGTATTAAATAAGTGGAAGGCTAAATACGATCAAAACAATAATGATTACGTAGATGTAGCTGGTGATGAATTCAATTTAAAAGCAGAAGGTAGTAAGTATGAATTTCAACTGAACTTTAGCCGTGCAGATGGTTCTATAAAAGACAATAAGATATTCAATGTTTCGTTTGAAGGTGATGTGTTGACGAAAATAAAAGAGTAATTCTTTGTATTTACAGTTTATGAGATCAGTAGGAAAAAAACTCGCTATTCTTATTGTTCTGTCTGTTATTCTTATTTCCTGTTACCCGAGGAGGCAGGTGTTAGCTTATTACCCCAATGGTAAGGTAAGGGTAGAACGGCATCGTAAGTTGTTTGATTCGCTGAATGAAATATACATTACCTATTACGACAATGGAAGGGTGGCTGAGAAAGATTATTGGAGGAACAGGCATGCTGTATGGGCTGAGGGTAATATAAAAATGTGGTATAGCAGCGGGGCAAAAAAATTTGTGTCGGTAACGAAGTATAAAGATACTGTTGGGGTTTACAATACAACTGATTCAAGTTATGTTTTTAAAGGGCTGCGTTTCAACTCCACAAAAAGCTGGTTTGAGAACGGTACGCTGCATTTTGAAAGCTACCCTGAAAACGGAAAGATGATATATGTATATAATAATGAGAAGGGAGATAGCCTTGTAAAACAGGTTGTGAAAAATGTGCGGCCCGATGGATACGATACAATTAGGACGGGTAAAATATATGTTAAAAGATAGTTACGTATTAAGCCTGTATTTGTTTAAACCTGTAAGAACCAAAACTCATTAACACAACCAGTGTTGCACACAGAACAGCAAAGTCGGTAGGCAGACCAAAATGAGTTTGATGAATAAGTGTAAAGCGTATCGCATCAACAGCATACGAAATAGGGTTTACGTAGGCAATTATTTTCATTACCTGCGGAACATTATCGAGTGGGAACAAAGCGCTTGAAAGAAAGAACAAGGGTATAAGCAGGAAATTGTTTACAGCAACAAAAGCCTGCATATCGTTTACCACGGCGCCTATACCTGCACTGAAACCAACAATGGCGAGTGATAGCATTCCCATAAATACAATTGCTAGCGGAACGTATGCCCAATTATAAGGACGAAAGCCAAGCACGATGGATATGCCAAATAATATAATGCCTTGTATCAACGATATAGTAGCACCACCCAGGGCGCTGCCAAACATTATCTTCATGCGCGATACAGGCGCTACCAGCGTTTCTTTTAAAAAACCGAATTGTTTATCCCATATAATATTTGCACCCCAGAACATAGAGGTGAACATAATGGTTTGAACAATTATGCCCGGAACAATAAACTGTATATAGCTGCCTTTACCCGATTGCTGAAACACACTGTTCAAGCCATAACCAAGTGCAAGCATATATACAAGCGGTTGTACAAAACCCATAAGTATACGAATGCCCGAGCGCGAAAAACGCTTGATCTGCCTCAGCCATAATATGTAAATGGTGCTCATCGTTGCTTGTTCTTCATTATCGACCTGAACCGTTCACGGTTACCCTCAGCAGAATCTAAAGTTTCATCGCGTACTTGTGTGCCGGTTAATTTCAAATATGCTTCTTCCAGGTTAGTTGTGCCGGTTTGCTGTTTCAGTTCTTCACTTGTTCCGCTGGCCACAATTTTACCATGGTCAATAATGGCTATGCGCTGGGCTACAGCCTCGGCCTCACCTAAATAATGGGTGGTAAAGAATATGGTCATTCCTTCCTTGGCATTCAACTCCTTTATATAATTCCATAACAGGTTCCGGGTTTGTGCATCGAGCCCCAGGGTAGGTTCGTCTAAAAACATGACCTTAGGATGGTGCAATAACCCACGGGCAATTTCAAGCCTGCGCTTCATTCCTCCTGAAAAGGTTTTTACAATGGCTTTCTGTCGTTCCCAAAGGTCAACCAACCTTAGCATTTCTTCAATGCGGCTATTTGTCTCTTTTTTTGGCAGGCCATATAAAACAGCATGCAGTTGCATGTTCTCGTATGCGGTCAGTTCGTCGTCAAGGCTTGCATCCTGAAATACTATACCAAATACCTTGCGGGTTTCATTAGGTTCTTTGGTAACATTATGCCCTGCCAATTGAAGCTCACCAGATGTTGGCTTTAAAAGGGTGGTAAGCATTTTTATGGTAGTGCTTTTACCTGCACCATTAGGCCCAAGGAAAGCAAATATTTCTCCCGCCTGCACTTCAAAACTTACATTGTCTACAGCAGTAAACTCGCCGAATTTTTTACTTATATGTTGAACTGATATTATGGGCTGCACTTGCTTTTTTTATGAAGTGTAAAACTACGAAATCATTGTGTATGTTTGTGTTTATAATTCTGTGGTGAATGAAAAAGTTTTTGCTGAGTGGTTTATTATGTGTGCTTGTTATTCTAACTCATGCCCAAACCGGAAAGCAGGTAGCTGATAGTAATAACATGTTTGCTTTTGAATTCTATAAGCATGTTGATGCAGGTAAAAACAATGTGTTCTATTCTCCTTTCAGTATTACTACGGCCATGGCAATGGCTCAAACGGGCGCACGCAATGAAACGTACAGGCAAATAGGCCACGTTATGCATTTTAATACGTTGCCCAAAAGGTTTATGGGTGGCATTGAAACCCTTGTTAATGCTGTTGAAAGTGATACGCTGACTGATACTGCTAATCATGTTGTTATTAACCTTGCTAATTCAATTTGGCTGGGAGATAGCCTGAAAGTGAAACAAACCTATGCTGACTTAATGACAAATATTTACCACGCTACATCAACCAAGGTAAGTTTTGCCGATACCAATACAAGAAACATAATAAACAATTGGGTTGAGGGAAAGACAAATGGTAAGATAAAGAACCTTATACAACAGGGCATATTGAATCCTTCAACAAGGATGGTGCTCGTGAATGCCATTTATTTTAATGCTAGGTGGCAAACACCTTTTCCGAAAGAGTTTACCTTGCAGAAATCGTTTTACATTTCAAAGCACGACAGTGTAATGGCCGACATGATGCATATTACCAATAGCTATTTGTATTACGAGGATGAGAATTTGCAGGCTGTTCAAATGCCATATAAGGGAAACAGTTTGTCGATGATAGTATTGCTACCCAAAGGAGTAAAAGCAGGTTTTGATAAAATGGAAAGCCTGCTTGATGAGAAATACTATAACAAGATATTAGACTCTATGTCTACCAAAAAGGTGAAACTAAGCTTGCCTAAATTTAAAACTACCGATGAGTTTCAGCTTAAGGATGTTCTTTCGAAAATGGGTATGCCTATTCCTTTTACACCTAATGCCGATTTTTCATCATTGACCGATGAAAGCCTTTGTATAGACAAGGTTATTCATAAAGCATTTATTGACGTTACAGAAAGCGGTACCGAAGCTGCCGCAGCAACTGCGATTATTATACATCCATCGATGATAGTAAGCCCGAAGTCATTGATAATGTTTAATGCGAACCACCCCTTTGTATTTGTAATACGCGATAACGATACCGGTTGCATTTTGTTTATGGGTAAAATAATGAACCCGTTGCAGTAGGTTTTCAGGGTTTATTTTACTACATTTGATATATTAAATCCGGCGCATGAGAAAACAAATACTTTTCTTAAGTCTCATATTTATTTCGATTGCAAATAGTTATTCCCTATGGGCCCAAAGCGATATAGACACCATTACATTCGAAAAGCATTTGGAACTTGTCAAAATTGATACATCACAAAAAAATAACATATGGCAAATAGGCCGGCCGCAAAAGGCTTTTTTTGATAGTGCTTATTCTAAACCAAATGCAATTGTTACCGATACGATTAATGATTATCCGGTAAATAATGTGTCATCATTCAATATCATTTTGCCTGGTACTAAAACACCATTTGGTAGTTGGGATAAATGCACCATACCTGTTGTTACTTTCTGGCAGAAATTTGATATGGATACGCTTCAGGATTCGGGGTCTATTGATGTTTCAAGTGATATGGGTAAAACATGGCAATCTATTTATGAATACGAATGCTCTAATTCATCTTTACATATTACAGGTCATTCTTCCGGTTGGGAATCCTATACAATTAATTTTACAATAGGGAATGGGGGCTGTACCAATTATTTTCCTGCTTGTGATACCGCATTGCTACGTTTTACTTTTTATAGCGGTTCTACATTGTCAAATAAGGAAGGATGGATGATAGATAATATAGTAATTGGATGGGATATGTGTGAAGGTGTTCAGGAATATACAAAAAATGCTGCGCAGATTTCTGCATACCCTAACCCTTCGAGCAATAACACCGCATTATCGTATCAGTTGCCACAAGGCCAAAGCAGAGCTACACTCAAGTTGTACAATGCGGTTGGGGAATTGGTGAAAACAGGTTTGATCAATTCAAATGCAGGTACTGCAAAGCAGGACGTTACTGATCTGCCCAACGGTATTTACTATTATACTTTACTAGTAAACGGAACAATTACTGCAACCAGTAAATTAGTAGTAATCCACTAAATCTTGCTTCCTCCCTTCGGGAGGACCGAGGTGGGCTTTTATTGCTTCATCTCCCTCAAAAACTTCAATACCTCATCGGTATGTTTTTTGCCTTCGGTAAGGCTATGGTATTTAAAAACAATCTGCCCGGTTTTGTCAACTACATAGGTAACCCTGTCGGTATACATTTTGCCTTTCACACCAAAAGCAGCAATTACTCTTTCATCGGGGTCACTCAGCAACTGGTAAGGTAAATTGTCGTCGGTTGCAAACTTTTTGTGGCTTTCAACACTGCCCTGGTTAATACCAACAACCAGTGCGCCAGCCTTTATCAAAGCCGATGAACTATCTCGAAAGGCACAGGCTTCTTTGGTGCAAACAATGCTCTCGTCTTTCGGGTAAAAAAATATTACAATTACTTTTTTGCCTATCGAATCTTTCATGTTGAATGGTTTACCGTCCTGGTTCAGCAACGTAAACTTAGGTACCGTATCACCAACATCTAATTGTTTGGTTTGTGCATTTACGGTGAGAATTGTAAAAAGAGAGGCAATTACTAACAGGGTTTTCATAAACAGGGGTTTTAAAATATACTATTCACTAACAACTATTGACTAACTACTATATATAACTCAGCCACCATTTTTCCGGATGAGCTGCTTTGTATTTTGCATACCAGCTACATAACGGATATAAAAAGGCAACAACAAATATCCATGCAAAGTAAACCGTAGCCAGGTGGTAATGGTTATGCGCAGTATCAAAACGATTCAACCGCTGAAGCAGTAATGCTATAAGGTTGAACATGATAAGGTGAAGTATGTAATAGAACATAGGCACCTTGCCTATGGTAATAAAAAAACGGGCTATTGCATTATTGGCGGTTTCGAACATGGCAAGGAAAAGCAGGGCAGGGCCAACCATTATTAAAATATACAGTAACGAGCAAGGGTATTTGGTTACATTAATAAATGAAAGGAACGAAAAAACATAATTGGCCGAACCTGACCACAGGTTATGATAAGGTGTCCATGGAGAAGGGTCGCCATAGGTGTTGAACAGGCGTAATACTATAAACAACGCAATACAAATAGTGCCTATAAGTATTAAGTTACGCTGGCGTGCTTCTGCCACATAGCCTGGTACATAAAACTTGCCAAGGCAGTACCCTAAACTTATAAGCCCGAAATAGGGTAGAAGCGGGTACAGTACAAATACGTGTAATGAACCCATAGTAACCGGAGTTACTTTATGTAAAAAAGCCCACAGTATGCCCAGGGCTGAAGTGGGCGATGATTGCTGCTCCAGCCCAACGGCATTTAATATGCCCATAGTGCCTGGTTCAAAATAATCGGCAACATTATGGAATAGAATTATTGCCAGGCCTGATGCAAGAATAAACCAATAAGGCAGTTTGCGCCAGAAAGCCAGGAATACCATACTAACGCCAATAGCCCAAATTACCAATGCCGTAAAATGCATAGTAAACAAAGTACCTGTCCATAAAAACTTGAATAAAGTAAGCTCAAGCAGTATTAACCATAAGCCACGGGTGACAAGAAATTTTGTCAATTCGTTGCCTCCTTTCTTTAAGCCATATAAATAAGCGGAAAGGCCAGCCAGTAAAATAAAATTGGGTGCACAAAAATGTGTTACCCAACGTGTAAGGAATAGGATAGGGGTAGTGTAGCGGAAATCAAGCGGATCGTGTGTCCAGGCATCAAAGTGAAGAAAATCGCGTGAATGATCCAACGCCATTATAACCATAATAAGTCCCCTGAGAAGATCAATTGATGTAATACGGCTTGTTTTTTCTATCTGCATGCTGGGGAATTAGATGGGCTTAAATTAGAATTAAGTTTATAAGTAAATGTAACCAAAATCGCTATTTAACACTAATTAACAATTTAAGTAGTCGTTAGTCAATAGTCGTAAGTGTTTAGTGTGTTTGCATTAATTCGTAATTCCTAATTCGTAATTAATATGGGCGTTCCCCTACGGGTCGGGCTTTACGTTACAACTCCTCGCCTCCTAAGGTCGGCTGTGGGGTTTCCACTGCAACACGAAGTCTCACGAGTTCAAAAGCTAATAAACGCGCTACGAGTAATCCCTAACGCAAATACACTAACGACTATCGACTAATAACTGTGGTAAAGGTGGGCGCGGGTTAGTCCCGAGTGCTCGGGAGCAAGCAGGGAGTCCCATCCCTTCGCCCCTCCCATGAAGGGAAGTTGACAGCCTCAAATGCAATTAATAATGAGGAATTAAAAATTACGAATTAAAAGCCCCTTTAGTGGTTTGGGGCAAAAAAAGTTGGTAAGATTACTCATAAACTCTAATAATTTCAGTAATGAATTCGTGAACGCTCTGCGGTTGCTTCATTCTTCGCAATGAGGGCTAAAACATGCTGATGATTAACGACTGTTGACTTACAACTTAAAAAAGGTTTATAGAATACTTCATGGTACCTTCATGTAATTCTGTTAACTTTGGGTAACTAAGTTTAAAGAAGCTAAAAGAATTAAATAAAAAACCCGCAAACTATGAAAACACAGCTTAGAAAATTTTTAGCAATTGGCGCAATAGTATGCGCAATGCCACTTGCTTCATTTGCACAAGATAATGATATGCAACCTGCCGATCCGGGAGATACAGTTGTATCGGCCCAGGACCAGCAAATGGATTCTTCGGAAGCGCAACAAGTGGCTCCGCCTGACCAGGCGCCTGTCAGCACACAAACGTTTTACGACGACCTGTCGCCATACGGCCAATGGGTGAATATGCCAACCTATGGGTATGTATGGATACCAAGCGCCGGACCTGGCTTTGCTCCTTATTCTAATTACGGCCATTGGGTTTATACCGAATATGGCTGGACATGGGTATCGGACTATTCATGGGGCTGGGCGCCATTCCACTATGGCCGTTGGGAATATGACGGAAACTATGGCTGGTTCTGGATACCTGATATTTACTGGGGACCTGC
>Ga0210386_10004243_pt1 | contig 11893 bp, 14 predicted proteins | sample IncBWH32OmetaG_FD_160091 | JGI IMG/M metagenome (GOLD analysis project Ga0210386, IMG submission 160091) | Forest soil microbial communities from Barre Woods Harvard Forest LTER site, Petersham, Massachusetts, United States - Inc-BW-H-32-O ... | reverse complement strand
CGCCGAGCTGCGTGGTCACCGGCTCGCGTTCACGCGCCGCTCGCTGCGCACGCGCTGCGGCGTCGCCGACATCGTCACGGCGGCGAACGAGAGCGTGTGGGGCGCGCTATACGAGCTCGACGACGAGCAAGTCGCCGCGATCGAGCTGAAAGAGGGCGCCGGCTCGGCGTACGAGCGCAGGACGGTGCGCGTGTGCGTGGGCGCCGGCGCGAGCGAGCACGAGGCGCACGCGTATGCGGTGATCGCGCCCGACGCCGCGCACGTGCCGCCGTCCGCGGTCTACCTGGAGGGCATCCTCGTCGCGGCCCGAGCGCGCGGGCTGCCGGGCGAGTATGTCGCGACGTTGACGGCGCTCGGCGATCCAGCCCACTGATCGACCGGCGCGGGACGCCGCTCGGGACGCTCCACCGGCTCGCCGACGGGCGCTTGGTGCACGTCGCGAAGCGCGCTCGCCGAGCGCGCGGAGCGCGGCGCGGAGCGCAGCAGCAACACGGCGAGCAGCGCTCCGAGCAAACTGACCGCCGCGGCGACGCCGAACGCGAGCTGGAAGCCGCTGCTCAGCGCGGCGAGACCCGAGGCGCCGGCGTGGGCGCCGGCGCGCGTCTGCGAGGCGGCGATCGTGCTGAGCGCGGCGAGCCCGAGCGCGCCGCCGATCAGACGCGAGGTGTTGAGCAGCCCCGAGGCGAGCCCACTCTGCGAGCCCGGCACGCCGGAGACGGCGGCGATCGTCGATGGCACGAGCGCGAGGCCGAGGCCGAGCGCCGAGAGCACGCCGCCGGGGAGCACCTGCGCGAGGTAGCTGCCGCCGGGGCGCACGCCGGTCAGCAGCAGCAGTCCGGCGGCCGACAGCAGCATCCCGACGGCGATCACCGCGCGCGTGCCGAAGCGCTGGACGAGGCGCGGCGCGAACGACGTCGCGAGCACGACGCTGAGCGTCATCGGGACGAACGAGAGGCCAGTCGAGAGCGCGTCGTGGCCGAGCACCTGCTGCACGTAGAGCGAGAGGAAGAACCACATCGCGAAGACGGCCGAGTAGAGCAGGAAGACGATCACGTTCGCCGCGCGCAGCGCCGGCATCCGGAAGATCGGCAGCGGCACGAGCGGCGCGCGCGCGAAGCGCCCCTCGACGAGCACGAACAGGCCGAGCAGGACGAGTCCGGCGAGCAGCGGCGCGAGCACGCCGGGCGAGCCCCAACCGAGCGTGTCGGTGCGGACGATGCCGTAGACGAGCGCCGTCAGCGCGCCGGTCACGAGCGTCGCGCCGAGCACGTCGAAGTGTTTGTGGTCGGCTTCGCTGCGTCCCTCGGGCACGAGCGCCGGGGCGAGCAGCAGCACGAGCAGGCCGATCGGGACGTTGACGACGAAGATCGCCGGCCAGCCGAGGCTTTGCGTCAGCACGCCGCCGAGCAGCGCGCCGAGCGCGCCGCCGACGCCGCCCATCGCGCCCCAGATGCCGAGCGCGCGGTTGCGCTCGCGCTGCTCGCGAAACGACGTCGTGATGATCGCGAGGCTCGCCGGCGAGATCACGGCGCCGCCGACGCCCTGCAGCGCACGCGCGCCGACGAGCATCGAGGAGGAGTCGGCCAGCGCGCAGACGAGCGACGCGAACGAGAACAGCGCCGTACCGGCGAGGAACACGCGGCGACGGCCGAGCAGGTCGGCCGCACGGCCGCCGAGCAGCAGGAAGCCGGCGAACGTCAGCGTGTACGCGTTGACGACCCACTGCAGCCCCGTCGTCGAGAAGTGCAGGCCGCCCTTGATCGACGGCAGCGCGACGTTCACGATCGAGACGTCGAGGATCACCATCAGCTGCGCGAGGCAGACGAGCACGAGCAGCGCGTTGGGGCTTCGCCGCCTGAGCGCGCGCGGCACGGCGAACGCGCTCATCGTGTGCGCGCCTCGAGGATGTACGCGGCCTGGACGACGGCCGCGACGCGCGCGTCGGAGGTCGGCCGCGCCGGCATGACGACGCTCGGCGCGGCGGTGGCGGCGGTGCTGTTCTCACGTGTGCTCGGCATTGCGCTACCCTTCGGTTCGTAAGTTCGACGATCATCGTAGCAGGAAGTTCGATAGTCGTCGTACAATGGGAACAGAAAGACCATGGGTCTGTACCACCCACCCACAGAGGAGCTCGAGCTGGCGAGCGTGTTGCACGCGCTCAGCGACCCGCAGCGGCTGCGGATCGTGCGCGAGCTGGCCGACGATCCCGAGCCGCGCCCGTGCGGAAGGCTCGAGCTCGAGATCAGCAAGTCGACGCGCACGCACCACTTCCGCGTCCTGCGCGAGGCCGGCGTGATCCGCCAGAAGCAGCTCGGCACGGCGCGCGTGACGTGCCTGCGCCGCGGCGATCTCGACGAGCGCTTCCCGGGACTGCTCGACGCCGTGCTCGCCGCGGCGCCGGCAGAGCCGACGCCGGCGTAGCTCAGGCCGAGGCGCTGCGTTCGACGCCCGCGTTCGTCCAGTGGACGATGTCGGCGACGAGCTTCAGCGACGACGCAGGTACGATCGGCGCGATGCCGGACCGTCTGCACTTCACCGACTCCGACGAGGCGAACGCGCTGATCGCCTCGGACCCGATGGCGCTGCTGATCGGCTTCGCGCTCGACCAACAGGTACCGGTGCCTAAGGCATTCAGCGGGCCGCTCGCGATCAAACAGCGACTCGGCTCGCTCGACCCGGAGAAGCTCGCGAAGGCCGACCTCGACCCGATCTTCCGCGAGAAACCGGCGATCCATCGTTTCCCCGGGAAAATGGCCGAACGTGTTCACGATCTCGCGGAGCATGTCGTTCTCAACTACGACGGACGGGCCGAGCGCGTTTGGACAGACGCCGCCGATTCGGACGCGCTGCGCGCGAACATCGAAGGGCTGCCGGGCTTCGGCGAGATGAAGGTCAAGGCGCTCGGCGCCGTGCTCGCCAAGCGCTTCGGCGTCAAGGCGGCGAAGGGGCTCGTGCCGCCCCACCCCACGCTCGGCGACGTCGACTCGCCGCAGGCGCTGGTCGACTACCAGGAGGCCAAGCGCGCGCACAAGCGCTCGTTGAGGGAGAACGCGGCGCGCTGAGCGGTGGGCGCGCCCGCGCCGAGCTGGGACAATCTCGCGCATGAGCATGGTCCTCGCTTTGACGCGTCAGACCGGCAGGCATCTCGCGGAGGTCGGCTTCCTGCTCGTGCTGTTCGCCGGCATTTGGCTCGCCGCCGCACAGATCCCCCGGCTCGGGCTGGCGACTGTGAGGACGATCGTCGCCGGCATCGCTTTCGCGATCGCCGGCGTGCTGCTGATCATCGCCACGCGCTGGGGTCACTTCGGCTAGGCGCATCACGGCGCTCCGCTCGGCCGCTGCCGTCCACCCCGTCCAGTACCCCCTCTCTGAGCGCTCTTACGCCGCGGCATCGTCCCTCCGCTTCGACGGCGGCGAGCGCCGCGCGAGGATCGCGCCCCAGTCGCCGTCCTCGATCGCGCCCGGGCGCGTCATTCGCATGAACTCGCGCAGCAGCTCCGACAGGCCGTCGGGGTCCTCGAGGTGCGGGAAGTGCGCCGCGCGCGGCAGCGTGCGGAAGCTCGAGTGCGGGATCGCCGCGTGCGCCGCGCGCCCGTGCGCGAGCGGGATCGTGTTGTCGCGCTCGCCCCACACGATCAGCGTCGGCAGCGCCTCGAGCAGGTACAGCCGATCGGTCGCGCTGACGCGCTGGCCGTGCACGTCGATCACCGAGCGCAACGTGTGCAGGAACGCGTCGCGCGCGCCGGCGCTCTGCAGTGGGCGCAGCGCGCGCGCGGCGGCCTGCACGTATACGCCCGCCCCGACGCCGCGATCGCGCAGGCGCGCGCCGACCTGCGCGAACGCTTCGACCAGGCGCGGGCGGATCGTCAGCGCCAGCAGCGGCGAGACGCCGGGCAGTGCGGCGGTGCGGAGCGTCGGAGTCACCTCGCGGCCGAGGCCGCCGCTCGAGATCAGCGCGAGGCGCTCGACGCGCTGGGGAAACTGGTAGAAGAACTGCATCGCGACGCCGCCGCCGAGCGAGTGCCCGACGATCGTCGCGCGGTCGATGCCGATCGCGGCGAGCAGGTCGCGGATGCTCGCCGCGTGCGCGCCGAGCGAGTAGTCGCCGCGCGGCGCCGCCGAGTCGCCATGTCCGATCAGGTCGGGCGCGATCACGGTGTGCTCGCGCGCGAGGTTGAGCGCGACCTGGCGCCAGTGGCTCGACGAGTTGAGCATCCCGTGGATCAGCACGATCGGCGGCCCGCTGCCGGCGACGCGATAGATCACGCGCCGCCCGTGCAGCTCGATCTCCCACTCGTCGAACTGCGCCGGCAACGCCGTCACGGGCGCCGGGCGCGGCGTGTGTCTCACGCTGTCAGCCACCGCTTCGGATTCTCGACGAAGACGGTCTCGAACGCGGCGTCGTCCATCGCGCCCTCGGCCCGCAGCGCCGGCACGACCTCGTCGAACACGAGCGTCATCGACCAGTTGCGGATCGCGCCCTGGCCTTCGAACACCTCGGCCGCCTCCGGCGGGAACCAATCGATCGTCGCGCAGAAGTCCTGCGAGATCATCAGCCGCTCGGCGTGACCCGCGCGCAGCAGCGCGGCGGCGGTCGCGTTGCGTTTTTCGATCGGCAGGTACATCTCCAGGCCATAGCGGTCGAGGCCGACGTACACGCCCTTGTCGATCAGCGCCTCGATGTAGGCGACGTCGTCGGTGTCGCCGCAGTGCGCGATCTGCACCTTCGCCAGCTCGACGCCCTCCTCCTCGAAGATCTCGACCTGGCGCGGGCCCGTGCCGACGGCCGGCATCGAGTGGGCCATGATCGGCGCGCCGGTCTGCACGCTCGCGCGCGCGACCGCGCGGTGGATCTTCTCGACGTTGTCGGTCACGCCCGCGGCGTCGGCGGCGCACTTGAGGAACGCCGCACGGATCTCGGTGCCTTGCACGCCGGTTTCGATGTCCTCGACGAAGTGGTCGGCGATCACGTCGACGTCGCGGTTGGCGAAGTAGTGCGGCAGGTAGTCGTAGCTGTAGATGCCCGTGCAGGCGACGATCCGCACGCCGGTCTGCTCGGCGACGCGCTTCATGAAGCGCACGTCGCGCCCGCCGAACATCGCCGTCGGGTCGACGATCGTCTGAACGCCGCGGTCCTTCGCCGCGCTCACGTGCAGCAGCGCAGCGCCGAGCTCGAGCTGCTCGTCGTAGCGACCCGGCCACTGGTCGGCGACCGCCTCGTCGCGGAAGCGCACGTGCTCGTGCACGAGCGTCAGCCCGAGCTCCTCCGCATCGACCGCCCCGCCAACGGTTTGGACCTCTGCCATCGACGACCTCCTCGCGTTCGCTCAAGTGGCGAAGCCAGCTTACGCGGATCGCGCCGGAGACCGTCGCGATGCTGGGAAGATTGCGCCGGTGCTATTCGAAGATCGCTCACGCGCCGAGTCGTTTGGCGCGGTCGCCGAGCTGTACGACCGTGTGCGGCCGTCCTACCCAGACGCGCTGCTCGACGCGCTGCTCGACGACGCCCCCGTCCGCGTGCTCGATGTCGGCTGCGGCACCGGCATCGTCGCGGCGCTGCTCGCGCGGCGTGGCTGCGACGTGCTCGGCGTCGAGGTCGACGAGCGGATGGCCGCCGTCGCGCGTGCGCGCGGAGTCGAGGTCGAGGTGGCGCCGTTCGAGGACTGGCAGTCGCGCGGGCGGCGCTTCGAGCTGCTCGTCAGCGGTCAGGCGTGGCACTGGATCGACCCGATCCGCGGCGCCGAGCGCGCCGCGGACGTGCTCGAGCGTGAGGCGACGCTCGCGCTGTTCTGGAACTTCGGCTCGCCGCCGGCGCAGGTCGCGGAGCGCTTCAACGCGATCTATGCGCGCCTTGCGCCGGGCGTCGAGAGTTACTCTGTGCTGCTCGGCGGCGAGGATCGGCGCGCCGACGCCGCCATCGCCGGGATCGCCGCGAGCGAGGGCTTCGAGCCGGCGACCGTGCGACGGTTCCCCTGGAGGCGCGTGTACGACACGCAGCTCTGGCTGGCGCTGCTGCAGACGCACAGCGACCACCAGACGCTGCCGCCAGAGCGACGCGCGCGCCTGCTCGCGGCGGTCGGCGAGGCGATCGACTCGCTCGGCGGGTCGTTCGAGCTGCCCTACGAGGTGGTGCTCGTGACCGCCCGGCGCCTGTGAGCCGCGGCGCTCACGGCGACAGCCGCGTCAGCGACCAGCCGTTGCCCGCACGCTCGTAGAGCAGCCGGTCGTGCAGGCGATCGTCGGCCTGCGACCAGAACTCGACCGCTCCGGGCTCGACTCGGATCGCACCCCAGTCCGGCGGGCACGCCGGCGGCGCCTCCATCGCCTCGAGCAGGTGCGCGTGGCGCTCGCGCAGCGGCTGCAGATCCTCGATCGGCTCGCCCTGACGCGAGACGAGCGTCTGCAGCCGGTGCTCGATCGGCCGCTCGTCGAACAGCTCCTCGGCGAGCGCGCGTTCGGCGAGCGTCGCACGGCCGGCGACGTGGACCTGACGCCCAAGCGAAGGCCAGTGGAACAGCAGCGCGACGTGCTGGTTTCGCTGCAGCTCGCGCGCCTTGCGTGTCCACAGCGCCGAGCTGAACAGCAGCGAGTCGGGCTCGAGGCGCTTCAGGGAGACGGTTCGTGCGGTCGGGCGCGCGTCCTCGCCGACCGTCACGAACGCGACCGACGCGGGCTCGCTCAGACGTGCTTCGCGTGCGTCGAGTAGCCAGCGTCCGAGCAGCGCGAGCGGCTCGCCGGGGATCGTCGTCGGGTCGAGCCTCTCGGTCACGGCGTCACTCGGTCAGGCACGTGTCCTGAGGTACGCGCGCGCACGTCCATCCGTTCAGGATAAGCTGCCAGCCGACGAGGAGCCGATGGGATTCGACCAGTACCACGAGCCGCCGGATGAGCTTCCCGAGCAGACGCGCACGTTCGCGAGGATGTGCGCGTCGCTGACCGAGGAGGCCGAAGCGATCGGCTGGTACGAGCAGCGTTTGGCGATCGAGCGTGACCCGGAAGCGGCGGCGGTGATGGCCGACGCGGTCGGCGAGGAGTACAAGCACTTCAGCATGGACCTCGAGTTCCTCCTGCGCCATACGCCGAAGTGGCGCGAGATCGCGCGCGGCGTGCTGTTCCAGGAGGGCGAGATCGTCGAGCACGGCGAGGCCGCCGAGGCCGAGGCCGACGACGAGGCCGGCGGCGACGCGCCCGGCACGACGGCCGTGCCGTCGGGCGGCTCGCTCGGGATCGGCAGCCTGCACGGGGAGGGAATGTGAGCACGAGCCATCTGCTGCGCGAGCACGCGCCGATCACCGGCGCCGGCTGGAAGCTGATCGACGCGGAGGCGCGCGAGCGGCTGCTGCCGGGGCTCGCAGTGCGCCGCCTGGTCGACTTCTCCGGTCCGCACGGCTGGGAGCACTCGGCGACGAACCTCGGCCGCGTCGAGCGCACGAACGTGAGCGAGCTGAAAGGCGTCGAGGCGCACCGCCGCGTCGTCATGCCGCTGGTCGAGCTGCGCGCGCGCTTCACGGTCTCGCGCGAGGAGCTGCGCGACGGCGACCGCGGCGCCGAGAACGTCGACTTCGTCTCGCTCGACGCGGCCGCTCAGCGGATCGTCGACGCCGAGAACGTCGCCGTCTTCCACGCCTGGCCGAAGGCCGGCATCGAGGGGATCACGGCGAGCACGCCGCACAAGCCGATCGTGCGCAAGCGCAGCTTCGAGGACTACCCCGGGTGCGTCGCGCGCGCCGTCGAGCTGCTGCTGCGAAACGGCATCGCCGGTCCGTACGGGCTCGCGCTCGGACGCGAGGACTACACGAGCGTCGTCGAAACGGCCGAGCACGGCGGATACCCGCTGCTCGACCACCTGCGCAACGTGATCAAGGGGCCGATCGCCTGGGCGCCGGGCGTCAACGGCGCCGTCGTGCTCAGCATGCGCGGCGGCGACTTCGCGTTCGAGTCCGGCGAGGACCTATCCGTCGGCTACGAGTCGCACGACACCGAGCAGGTCTCGCTGTACATCGAGGAGTCCTGCAGCTTCCGCGTGCTGACGCCCGAGGCGGCCGTCGCGATCACGCCGCCGAAAGGGCGCTAGGCCCGCCGCCGCCTCGCCGGCGAAGCCGAGCAGCCAGCCGCGGTCGCCGAGCAGCAGCGCGACTGAGTGCAGCCGACGGCGCATCGACAGCGTCGGCATCGACGCCGCGGCGTCGCGCTCGCGCAGGTAGGCGAGGCTCGCGAGCGATCGCGGCCGCGCAACGCCGGGCGGGCGTCGTCGAGGAGCTGTGAAGTTCCATTTGTTGACACCGCGTGGGCTGGCGCATACGCTTGGCGACGTCCGGGGGTCGGATCGCGAGGAGCTCGCATGTGGGGGAAAGTGACGAGCGGTGACGTCCAAGCGTGACGCCGGCCTGCGCGAGAATGCGCCAGCGCTGCAGCGCTGGCGGGCGTCGCCGCTCAGCAGCAGCGAAGCGGCGCGTGCGCGCATGCGCCGGCGATACCTCTGGTCCGGCTACCGCCCGCCGCCGCTGCCGTCGCACCTCGAACCCGTCGAAGCGCCGCCGCGGCCGCCCGAGCAGGCACCCGGTGTGGCGCCGGTCGAACGGCCGCAGCGCATCGGCGTTTGCTGCTCGGGCGGCGGCATCCGCTCGGCGGCGTTCAACCTCGGCGCGCTGCAGGCGCTGCAGGGCAAGCGCGTGCTGCAGCGCGCCGATTACCTCGCGGCGGTCTCCGGCGGCTCGTACATCGCCGCCGCGTTCGCGATGGTGCGCAAGGCGACGATCGGCGGCACGGACGACGACTCCGGAGCCGGCCTGCTGCTGACGACGCCGCCATTCGACCGCGGCTCGCCCGAGGAGCAGTACCTGCGCAACCACTGCGACTACCTCGCGCCCGACGGCATGTCGAAGGTCTACCTGCTCTGGCGCGTCGCGCTCGGTCTCGTCTTCAACGTCGTCTTCCTCGCGCTGCCGCTGATCGGCGCCACGCTCGTGCTCGGCGCCTCGCTCTACCAGCACGAGTTCCACTTGCTTGTCCCGCCACCGCATGGCGTCGGCACGAAGTGCTTCGCGCTCGCGAAAGCCGCGACGGCGAAGAACGCCGCCGAGCCCGCTGGGTTCACCTGTCAAACGATCCCGCTGCCGACGTGGAGCTGGGCGGCGCCGGCGGCGCTCGCCGCGCTGAGCATCGCGACGGGGCTCGGCGTGATGCTGTTCCGCATCCGCCACGACGCGCGTGCGCGTGCGCTCGAGACGTGGACGACGCGGCTGCTGCTCGGCGCCACGCTGCTCGCGCTGCTGACCGTCGCACTGCCCGAGCTCGTCGCCTATCTGCATCCACACCAGGCCACGACGAGCGCGAAGGCGTCGACGAGCGCGACGAGCACGCTCGCGAAGTACACCGGCGGCGGCGTGCTCGGCCTGCTCGCCGCGCTCGCCGCGCACCTGCGCTCGTTCGCGGGGAAAGTCGGCGAAGACGTCAAGAAGGCGCAGGGCATCGCGAGCAAGCTCGAGGCACTCTCGTCGAAGCTGCAGCACGCGTTCGCGTATGCCGTCGCCGCCGTCGTCGGCCCGCTGTTGTTCTACCTCATGATCGTCTTCACGATGTCGCTGACGCTCGCGAACGCCGGTACCGTCGGGCACCGCGAACGGCTCGTGCTCGCCGGCGTCAGCGCGCTGCTGCTGTCGTGCGCGATCTATCTGCGGCTCGACATCACCGCGCTGTCGCTGCACCACTTCTACAAGCGCCGCCTGTGCACGGCGTTCGCGCTCAGGCGCGTGCTTCCGCGTCCGACCGACGCGCCGCCGATCGCGAACCGCGCGCGCGCAGATGCGGGACCGCGCCTCGCCGCCGACGCGCAGGAGCAGACGCGCGGAATCGCGCTCGAACGCGATTACGACCGGCCGGCGCTGCTCTCGAAGACGGGCGTCGACGGCGGCCAATGGCCGACGCTGCTCGTCTGCGCGGCCGCGAACATCTCCGACCCCGGCGCGACGCCGCCGGGGCGCCACGTGACGAGCTTCACGTTCAGCCCGTTCTCGGTCGGCGGCCCGCTCGTCGGCGCGATGGCGACCGCCGACTACGAGAGCGCGTTCGAAACGAACCGCGCGCGCCGACGCGACCTGACGCTGCCGGCTGCCGTCGCGATGTCCGGCGCCGCGATCGCGCCGTCGATGGGCAAGCAGACACGCCGCCCGCTCACGTTCCTGCTCGCGCTCGGCAACGTACGCCTCGGCGTGTGGGTGCCGAACCCGCGCTGGGTCGCGGCGTCGATCGCGGTCGAGGACACGGCCGGCGAGGATCGCGTCAGCTGGGTCCGGCCCTGGCGCGCCCCGCGCGCCTCCTACTTGATCCGCGAGCTGTTTGGGCGCAACCGCATCGACGACCGCTACCTGTTCGTGACTGACGGCGGCCACTACGAGAACCTCGGCCTCGTCGAGCTGCTGCGCCGCGGTTGCACCGAGATCTACTGCTTCGACGCGAGCGGCGGCGAGAACTTCTCCGAGCTCGGCGATGCCGTCGCGCTCGCGCGCAGCGAGCTCGGCGTCGAGATCGTGATCGACCCGACGCCGCTGATCCCGACGCCGCAGAGCTCCTCGGGCGAAGAGACGATCAAGGACCCCGACGTCTCCGCCGACATCGCCATCAAGGGCACATTCCACTACCGCGACGGCGCCGAGGGAGTCCTCTACTACGCGCGCAACGTGATGACCTCATCGACGCCGTGGGATGTGCGCGCGCGGCACAGCGAGGACCCGACGTTCCCGCACGACCCGACGACCGACCAGCTCTACACCGACCAGAAGTTCGAGAGCTACCGCGCGCTCGGCGAGCGCGCCGGCGCGCGAGCGCTGCAGCTCGCGGGCGCTCCCGACTAACCCGTGTACACGCGCGACAGCGACTCGGCGACGCACACCGGCTTCTCGCCGCCCTCGCGCTCGAACGTCAGCTCGGTGGTGATCTGCGCGCCGCCGGGGATGTCCTCGACCGACTTCAGCAGCGCGCGCATGCGCACCTTGCCGCCAACCGGCATCGGCGCGGGAAAGCGCAGGCGGTTGAGCCCGTAGTTGATCCCGAACGCGAAGCCTTCAAACGTGAACATGTCGTAGGAGAAGCGCGGCGCGAGCGACAGCGTGTAGTAGCCGTGCGCGATCGTTCCGCCGAACGGGCTCTGCTTGGCGCGCTCGACGTCGACGTGGATCCACTGGTCGTCGCCCGTCACCGCGGCGAACGCGTCGATCTTCTCCTGCGTGACCAGCAACCACTCGCTGACGCCGAGCTCCTTCCCCACATACGCCTTCACCTCGGCGAGGCCGTTGAGCGTGAGCATCGTGCTTCCCTCCATCGTCGCGTTTCTCCCGCCGACCCGGCGAGGCGCCGGCATCCTACGCGCTGGACGTCGGCCTCGACGGCAGACTCGCGCGGGGCGACCGGCCGGCTGCCGCCGAACAGCACGCGATGCACGAGCGCTCCCAGCAGCCCGCCGGCGAGCGGCGCGACGATGAACAGCCACAGCTGCTTCAGCGCCCAGCCGCCGACGAAGATCGCCGGCCCTGATGCTGCGCGCGGCGGTGTTTAAGGGGTGAGCGAGGGGACTCGAACCCCCGACCGCCTGGACCACAACCAGGAGCTCTACCAACTGAGCTACGCCCACCGCGGGAAGCTGAATCTACCATTGCCGCGACCGCGGGACCGGACCAGCCTGACGATTGGAGCGCGCACTGGATGAGCGTTCCCCCGCCCGCGCCGGCGCCCCGGCAGATGGGCGGCGGGATGTTCGGCGGCGGAGGCAGTGGCGGAATGCTCGGCGGTCTCCTCAACAGCGGCTTCGGCCGCACGATGGAGGTCGGAGCCGGCATCGGGCTCGGCGAAGATCTGATCAACAGCATCTTCTAGCGGGCACCGCGCTCGCCGCGCC